>JADMIO011113572.1_pt1 | contig 22845 bp, 17 predicted proteins | sample 8958161 | NCBI WGS metagenome assembly JADMIO01 (sample SAMN16585339, study PRJNA669376) | soil metagenome | isolation source: Crop rotation soil | place: USA: Cullars Rotation, Alabama | collected 2011 | reverse complement strand
CCCGCCGACCACGCGCTCGAGTCGGTGCGCGAGTGCGCCGAGGCGGGCGCGAAAGGCTGCATCCTGATCACCGCCGGCTTCGCCGAGATGGGCGAGGAAGGCGCGCGCAAGCAGGCGGCGATCGTCGCGGTCGCGCGCGAGCACGGAATGCGGCTGCTCGGCCCGAACTGCCTCGGCTACATCAACCCGCTCGCGAGCACCGCGTTGTCGTCGACGCTGTCGCTGTCCGAGATCACCGAGCTGCCGAAGGGCGCGGTGGGGCTCGTCAGTCAATCGGGCGCGCTGATGGGATCGATGATCGCGGTCGGCGAAGACATGGGCGTCGGCTTCTCGCTCTGCGTATCGGTCGGCAACCAGAGCGACCTCGATCTCGCGGACTTCGTCGAATACCTGGCCGACGACGACGCGACGAAAGTGATCTGCATTTACATGGAAGGCCTGCTCTCGCCCGCAAAGTTCCTCGCCGCGGTCGATCGGGCGCGTGCGAACGGCAAGCCCGTGCTGATGGCGAAATCCGGCCGCACCGAATCCGGAGCGCGCGCGGTCCAGTCGCACACGGCCAGCATGGCGGGCTCGTACGCAGCCCTGCAGGCGGCCTGCGAAGCGCACGGCGTCGTGCTGATGGAAGACACGATCGACATGCTGTCGGCAGCGCACTGCCTCACGCGCTTCGGCCGTCTCGAAGGCGACGGCGTCGCGCTCTTTTCCGGCTCCGGCGGTGGAGCCGCGCTGCTGGTCGATGCGCTGTCCGAGCATCACCTGCGCATCGCGACGTTGAGCGATTCGACGAAAGAGCAGCTTGCCGATTTCCTGCCGCCGACGCATCGCCACATGCCGATCGACAACGGCGCGATGTATCAGCGCGTGGGTCAGCAGGAATATCGCGACGCGATCCGCAAGGTTTTCCGCATCGGAATGGCTGACCCGGGAATCGGCGCGGGCCTCGTGCTGCTGACGACACAGCCGGACATGGACGACGTCGCGCGGGCGACGGTCGAGGCCGGCGCGGCGTGCGGCAAGCCGCTGCTCTTCGTCAATACAGGCGGCAAGGCCGGCGAAAAAGCGCGGGCGGTGACGAAGCAGGCGAAGTATCCGAGCTTCGATCACCCGATCAGCGCGGTACGCGTGCTGCAGACGCTGGCGCGCGAGCGCGAGTTGCGCAATCACGCCGCACCTGCAGCGCTGGAGCCGCTCGCGCTCCACGCAGTGCTCCGCGAGCTTCCGCGCGGATTGCTGAACGAGAACGAGACGAAGCGCCTGCTCGCCGCGGCGGGTGTCGCAGTGACACGCGAGCGCCCCGCGCGCGATGCGAGCGAGGCGGCGCGCTTCGCCGAGGAAATCGGATTTCCGGTGGTGCTCAAGGCGCAGGCGCGCGCTCTCTCGCACAAGAGCGATGCGGGCGGCGTCGTGCTGAATCTGTCGTCGGTGGCCGCAGTGCGCGATGCGTTCGACGCGATTGCCGAACGTGTGCGCAAGAGTGCCGGCATCGAGCTCGACGGTTGCCTCGTGCAGGAGATGGTCAAGGCCGACGTCGAAGTGATCGTCGGCTCGCGCTGGGATGCGCAGTTCGGTGCGATGGTCCTCGTCGGGATCGGCGGCACGCTCGTCGAGCTGCTGAAGGACGTGCGGCTGACGACGGCGCCGATCAGCGCGTCCGGGGCGGCCGAACTGCTGCGCTCGCTGAAGCTGGCGCCGTTGTTCGCGGGCTACCGCGGCAAGGCGCCGGTCGATCTCGACGCGCTCGCCCGCGCGATCGCGCGGATCAGCCAGCTCGCGGCGAACCTCGGACCACAGCTGCTTGAGTTCGATGCGAATCCGCTGCTGGTCGCGGGCGACCGCATGATCGTGGCGGACGCGCGTGCGGTGTTGGCTGAGTCGACCCGCGAGCGTTGAAACTACATACTTCAATCAACCACAGAGAGGACACAGAGGACACACAGAAAATCTTGCGGGGCCCGCATTTGCCTTTCTCTGTGTCCTCTGTGTCCTCTGTGGTGAAAATAGAATTGCAAGGAGCACCACATGAGCGTCCTACTCTACGAATCGCGCGACAACGTCGCCACCATCACCATCAACCGGCCGGAGAAGCGCAACCCGCTCAGCCATGAAGTCTGTGTGCAGCTGCGCGATGCATGGCATCGCTTCAACGCGAGCGACGATCGCGTCGCGGTCCTCACCGGCGCGGGCAATTCGTTCTCGGTCGGCGCCGATCTCGTCGATTTGCCGAAAGCATTCTGGGAATGCGTGCCGGGGATCGGTGTGCAAGTCGAGAAGCCGCTCGTTGCCGCCGTGTCTGGCTGGTGCGTCGGGGGCGCAGTCGTGCTGCTGATGATGGCCGACGTGGCCGTCGCGACCGAAGACGCGCGTCTCCTCTATCCGGAAGCGAAGGTCGGCATCTTCGGCGGCGCGATGGCGGGTCTCGTGTCGCGGATGCCGCACAAGATCGCGATGGAGCTGATGCTGACCGGCGACGAAGTGAGCGCGAAGCGCGCTTACGAAGTCGGCTTCCTGAACAAGCTCGTGCCCCCGGGCCAGCATGTGCAGGCGGCGCAGGAGTACGCAGCGAAGATCGCGCAGAACGCACCGATGGTTTTGCAGACGATCAAGCGCTTTGCCAACGCGACCCTGCCGCGCGGGCCCGCGGAGCACTTCTATCCCGAGATGGGACGACTGTCCACGATCATGGCGAGCGCCGACATGCAGGAAGGCGTCGCGGCGTTCAAGGAGAAGCGCAAGCCGCGATTCAGCGGACGTTGAGGGCACAGCGCAGTCGCCGAGCGCGAATTCTTCGGTAAAGGGTGTTCACTACCCTCCGTGAACGAGCGTCCGCACACGAGCGAGTCCGATGCCGAACTCCGAACCCGGCCCCGCCCCGATTTCCGCCGCGATGATGTCCGCTTCTGCAAGGACCGCCTTCGCGGCCTGGGCAGCCCCTGCAAGATGCTCGGAATGGGCTCGGTTGCACAGCATGATGCCCAGACTCTCGCGATCGGCCACCTTGCGCAAGAGTTCTTCGCTTCGCGTCAAACAGCGACGCGACTCGTCGAAATTCGACTGGCGCGCGTGCAGCAGGCCGAGGTATCCGAGCACCTGACCTTCTCCGAGCAGATCTCCGAGCTCGCGCGCGACGGCGAGGGCCGTGTCGTAGTGATTGTGCGCCTCCTCGAATTGCACCAGGCTGTCGTAAATGATTCCGAGGTTGCACAGCACTATGCACTCGAGATGCGCGTGCCCGAGGTCTCGGGCAACGGCGAGCGCCGTTTCGAGGTTGTCACGCGCTTCGTCGAACCTCCCATGCAGCAGATGCAGCAGCCCCAGGTTGCACAGCGTGTTGCTTTCGACGCGGCGGTTTCCCGCCTTGCGCGCAGCGGCCAGCGACGCTTCGCCATACGACCTGCTTCCGGCCGTGTCACCCAGCTTGTTCGACAAGTTGGCAATGTTGCCGAGCACGGCGCATTCCCGATGCGTATCCCGGGCCGCTCGCGCCAGCACTAGCGCGATCTCGTAGTGCGGCGCCGCCTCGCGTCGCCGGCCCAGAGACACTTCGAGATTGCCGAAATTGTTGTGCGCGTCGCTCTGGAGCGCGTCGTCGCCCAATTCGCGCGCGAGAACGAGCGCGGCGTCGCCGTGCGCGCGGGCCAGTTCGAGGCGGCCCGCATGACGATCGCGGAAACTGACGCCGATCAGCGCACAGCACTCGGTGTGCTGGTCACCGACTTCTCGCGCTCGAGTCAGCGACTCCTGGAACTCCGCGTATGCGGCGACTTCCTTCCCCAACGCATCGACGACCCTCGCCGCAACGAGCGCCGCTCGCGCGCGCGCCGCTGCGTCGAGACCGGGAATGGCGCGCACCAGCGCGACGAGGTCCGCCCCGGCCTTGAACGGTCCGCGCGACCTGAGCGCGGACCAGGCGCCCTCGAGCGCGCACGTCGCGACGGCGGCGTCGCCCCGCGCTGCGGCTCTGCGGCACGCCACGACCAGATTGTCGATTTCCGCGCCCGCATCGGCCATGGCGGCCAGTTCGTCGAGGCCAGCAAAATACACGCCGTGCCGGGCTTGAGCCGCGCGCAACGCGGCCGGACCGCTCCCTGCATAGCGGCTGTCGGTCCGCAGGTGCTCGGCGGCGTACTCCTGCACGCTCACCAGCAGATCGAATCTCTCATCGATGACCGGCCGCACCAGCGACTTGTGCACAAGCGATTGCAGCGCGTCGACGGGCCACGGCGCGTTGTCGTAAGCGGACAGGTCGAGGACGGCTTCCACCGACTCGAGCGTGAAGCCGCCTTCGAACACCGAGAGTTGAGCGAGCGCCGCCTTCTCCGGCAGCGACAGCAAGTCCCACGACCAATCGAACACCGCGCGCAACGTCGCCTGCCGGTCGACGCGGCCGCCGGTGGACGATAGCAGCTTGAACCGCTCGCTCATCCGCTGCAGCAGCATCCGCGGCGGCATCACGCGCACGCGCGCGGCCGCCAGCTCGATCGCGAGCGGCATCCCCTCGAGCAGCTTCATCAACGACGCGATCGACGACTGATCTTCCACGGTCGGCCTGAAGCCCGGCTTCGCGGTCTCCGCGCGGCGCACGAACAGCGCTGTCGCATCGGACGCCGCGAGCGGCGCCAGCGCGAGCACCTCTTCGCCAGGCAGCCCGAGCACTTCACGCGTCGTGACGATGAATCGTGCATCGGCGGCGCGATCGAGCCATTTGCCCAGCGTGTCCTCCGCGTGGCGTGCGACCTGCTCGAAGTTGTCGAGAATCACGAGGCAGCGGCGACGCCCCGCGATCGCCTGCCCGATCTGCGTGACCGGATCGTCCTTGCCCAGTGTCACGTCGAGCCCGTGCGCGACCGCATGAACGATCCCGTCCGGGCTTCGCGCCTGCGCCAGATCACAGAACCAGACGCCACCGGCGTAATCGCCGAGCGCGTCCCATCCGAAGCGCGTGACGAGACGAGTCTTGCCCGTGCCTCCGAGCCCCAGCACCGAGACGAGTCGCGCGCCCGCGTCGAACCGCCGTTCGAGCTCCGCCAGTGCGTCGCGACGACCGACGAACGCATCCCGCTCGACCGGCAAGCTGTGGCCGGTCAGTGACGCGAGCGGCGGAAATTCGGAACGCAAGTCCGGCGCGTCGATCTGCAGCAGTCGCTCCGCATTGAGCAACCCCTTCAGCCGGTGCTCGCCCATGTCCCGCAGGCCGACGCCGTCCGACAAGTGTTCGCGAAGCAGTTCCGCCGTGGCCGACGAGAGCAGGATCTGTTCGCCGTGCGCCGCGGACATGATCCGCGCCGCGCGATTCAGCGATGTGCCGAAGTAATCGCCATTCCGAAGCTCCGCGACGCCGCTGTGCAAGCCCATGCGGACCCTGATCGAGACGGGCGGTCGCGCTTCCGCCGAACCAGCGTGGGCTTGATCCTCGCTGTTGGCGCACCGCGCTTGCAGCGCGCGTTGTGCCGCCAGGCACGCGGCGAGCGCATTCGGAGCCTCGCCGAAGGCCGCGACGACGCCGTCACCCGTGGTCTTGAAAATTTGACCGCCGGAGGACTCGATTGCATTGCGCAACAGAGCGTCGTGGCGCGCGAGCGCTATCTTCATGCCGTCAGAATCGCCCTCCCACAACGCCGTGCTGCCCTCGATGTCCGTGAACATGAAGGTGACGGTGCCCGTGGGCAACGCATTATCTGGGCGAGAGGTCGCGGGCATGGAATGCCGATCGTCGACGATCCGGATCGGTCATTCTGCAGACCCCGCATCGATTGCGCAATGCGTGCCAGGCTCGTTCCGCGGAAAGAGACGGGATGACCATGCATGATGGAGGCGCGTTGGCGCGGTCGAACGCAGCCGGCACCGAAGTAAGATAGGGCCATGAGACTGACGCGAATCCCGGCACGATAAGGGTCCACGAAAATCGTCACATTGCTCACCCTGCTCGCGATCATCGGCATCAGTGCCGGCTGCCTCGGCCTGATCGTGCAGCCGTTCGTCACGCCGACACCGTCGACGCCGCCGCCGGTCGACCCCGCGCGGCTCGAAGCGCACGTCAAGCGATTGTCGGTCGACTTCCATCCGCGCCGCTACGACCGCCTCGACAACATCGAGCGCACCGTTCGCTACATCGCCGACGAGCTCAAAGCAACCGGCGCGCCGGTCTCGACGCAGGACATCGTCGTCGGCGGTCGCACCTATCAGAACATCATCGTGCGCTTCGGTCCCGCGACCGGTCCGCTGCTCGTCATCGGCGCGCACTACGATTCGTACAACATCACGCCGGGCGCCGACGACAACGCGAGCGCCGTCGCCGGATTGCTGGAGCTCGCGCGCCTGCTCGGACAGACGCCCCCGACCCGATCGATCGAGCTCGTCGCCTACGCGTTCGAGGAACAGCCGCGCTCGAGCAACGCCGACATGGGCAGCGCATGGCATGCGCGCGCGCTGCGCGCCGCAAGCCGCGAGGTGAGCCTGATGCTGTCGCTCGAGATGATCGGCTACTTCACCGATGCGCCGCGCTCGCAGCGGTTTCCGGCGCCGGGGCTCTCGTTGCTGTATCCGGACCGGGGAAACTTCATCGCGCTCGTCGGCAAGCTCAGCGACTACGGCGTGATGCGCCGGGTGAAATCGGCGATGTCAGGCGCGACGGCCTTGCCGGTGCATTCGATCAATTCGCCGCGGCGCGTTCCGGGTATCGAGAATTCCGATCACGTCAACTTCTGGGATGCCGGCTACCCCGCGATGATGGTCACCGACACTGCGTACCTGCGCAACCCGAACTATCACGGGCCGAACGATACGTGGCAGACGCTCGACTACCGGCGGATGGCGCAGGTCGTGCAGGCGGTGTTCGCGGTGACCCAACACCCGCCGGTCGGTCCCTGATCGCCCGACATCGCTCCGATCGTCGGTTCGCCCGAGCCCCACGCGACTTCCGTCCGCCGATCGATCAACACGACCTCGATTATCCCGTCGCCCATTTCACCGACGTGCTCGCGAGCACGCCATCGCCAACGCGTTCTTCAATGCCACGGGCATACGTCTGCGGGTATTGCCGTTTACGCCGGCGCGCGTGAAGGCAGCGCTCGCGTAATCCATCGGGCCCGCCGGTTCCCCGGCGGGCGTCCGCATCGGCGTCGACAACCGAATGTAATATTCGGCCGCCGCATATCTAAGGTTGAATTCATTCGCTTGACGGCGCGCGCAATGCCTTAGGATGTTCGGTTCGCATGCCGTCGCCCGGCCTTCCGATTAACGATTCCATCCAACGCGCCGTGAAACCTGAAAGACCCGACCCGAAATTGCTGTCGAGCGATCGTCCCTCGTGGGATCTGGATCGCGTCGTCTCGGAGCTGCGCGCGACCCGGCACGACTGGCGCGCGAGCCAGCGCAGGAGTCAGGAGTCCGGCGGATGGGAGCTGCCGTCGCGGCTGGCGATGCACGACATCGTCGAAGCGGTTTCCGGCGCCCTCTTCCCGATGCGCCTGGGACCCCCGGGGCTTCGCCAGGAAAGTGAAGATTTTTATGTGGGCCACACGCTCGATGCGGCGCTCACCGGTCTGTGGCAGCAGGTGCGCCGCGAACTGCATCATCTGGCTCGCCAAAACGGTGGGGAGTCCAACGACAGCGACGAGCACGCGACCGCGCTCGTTCGGAGCTTCGCGGCCGAGCTCCCGAAGGTACGCGCGACGCTCGATACCGACATCCTGGCTGCATTCCGCGGCGATCCGGCGGCGCGCAGCGTCGACGAAGTGCTGCTGTGCTATCCGGGTGTCCAGGCGATCACCCACCACCGGCTCGCCAATGTGCTGTACCGGCTCGATTTGCATCTTCTCGCCCGGATGGTCGCCGAGATCGCGCATTCGGCGACCGGCATCGACATCCATCCCGGCGCGACGATCGGGCCTTCGTTCTTCATCGATCACGGCACCGGCGTCGTCATCGGCGAGACGACGATCATCGGCGAGCGCGTCCGGCTCTATCAGACAGTGACACTGGGTGCGAAGAGCTTTCCCGCCGATGCGACGGGCAACCTGCACAAGGGCCTGCCCCGGCATCCGATCGTCGAGGACGACGTCGTGATCTATGCCGGCGCCACGATTCTCGGCCGGATCACGATCGGCCGCGGCTCCACGATCGGCGGCAACGTCTGGCTGACGCGATCCGTTCCACCCGGAAGTCACGTCACGCAAGCCACCTCGCAGCAGGAAGCGTCGGAAGGCGGCGCCCGAAACTGATGTCGGCATTCGAGAAGAATTTCACCGGGCTCTACACGCGCGAGGGCCTGATCTCGCTGGACCGCGCATTCTGCGACAGCCTAGCCACCGCGGACGAAACGCTCGCCTCCAGGCTGACCGCCGCGCGCGCCAATCCCGATGCGCTGGAAGGAAAGGCCGAATCGGAACTTCTGGTCGCGCTCGGTCCGCACGTCGAGGACTTCATCGCCGAGCGCTTCGGCATCGGCGCGGAAGTACGCGCGCTGAGCGCGCGCCATCACGCGCTTGCACCGCTCTACAGCTGCCGGCGCCGCTTCGTCCAGCGCAAGGCGATCCGCCAGCTGAAAGCGGAAGAAGCGGCACGCGTCGATGCGGCCGGCGACGAGGCGCTGCTCGCACACAGATTCGGCGAGCCGTTCACCGAGCTGGCGTTCGCGCGGCATGTGAACGAGTGGATGGAAGATGAAGCCGCGAATGCGGAGGCGCTGGCTGTCGCGATCCGCTATGCGGCCTGGGCCACGCTCACCGACGCGGGTCGCGCGCGACATCCGCAGAGCGCGCTGTTCAAGACGCCGGCGCCGCTCGATCCGATGAATCTGATCCCGCATCTGGCGACCGATCGCGAACGTGGATTCGCGGTGCACACGTTCGACGTCAACCGGCTGCGCCGGCGCGAGGGCTTCGCACTCACCGACAAGGGAACGGATCTCACCGGTGCGCTCGGCGAGATCCACTACTGCATCTGGTGTCACGAGCAGGGCAAGGACTCGTGCTCGCACGGGCTGCGCGAATCGGCCAAGGGCGCGGTGCAGCCGCCGCCGTTCAAGAAGAGCGCGTTCGGCGTAACGCTCGCCGGCTGCCCGCTCGAAGAAAGGATCTCCGAATTCCACAAGCTGAAGGCTGAAGCCTGTGCGGTCGGCGCGCTCGCGATGATCGTCGTCGACAACCCGATGGTGGCCGCGACCGGCCATCGGATCTGCAACGACTGCATGAAAGCCTGCATCTATCAGAAGCAGGAGCCGGTCAACATTCCGCAAGTCGAGACGCGCGCGCTAAAGGACGTGCTCGACCTGCCGTGGGGCTTCGAGATCTACAGCCTGCTGACGCGCTGGAATCCGCTGAACCTGCGCCGGCCTTATCCGCACGCACCGACGGGCAAGCGTGTGCTGGTCGCGGGCATGGGCCCCGCGGGCTTCACGCTCGCGCATCATCTGCTCAACGACGGCCACACGGTCGTCGGCATCGACGGCCTGAAGATCGAGCCGCTGCCCGCGCGGCTGTCCGGCGTCGAGGTCTCCGGGAAGCGCGTGCCGATGTGCGCGATCCGCGACGTCGCGGAGCTCAACGAAGCCCTCGACGACCGGATCATGGCCGGCTTCGGCGGCGTCGCCGAATACGGGATCACTGTTCGCTGGGACAAGAACTTCCTGAAGCTCGTGCGCCTGCTGCTCGAGCGGCGCGGCGAGTTCGCGCTGTTCGGCGGCGTGCGCTTCGGCGGCACGATGAGTGTCGACGACGCGTTCGCGTTCGGCTTCGATCACATCGCGGTCGCGCTCGGCGCCGGCAAGCCGACGGTGCTCGACCTTCCCAACGGGCTCGCGCGCGGCGTGCGCACCGCGTCGGACTTCCTGATGGCGTTGCAATTGAGCGGTGCCGCGAAACAGGACTCGCTGGCCAACCTGCAACTGCGGCTGCCCGTCGTCGTGATCGGCGGCGGGTTGACGGCAATCGACGCCGCGACCGAATCGCTCGCCTACTATCCGGTGCAGGTCGAGAAATTCCGGCAGCGTTACGACGCGTTGTGCGCCGACCTGGGCGAAGCGGCAGTGCGCAGCAGCTGGACCGGGCAGGAGGCCGAAGTCGCCGAGGAGTTCCTGCGCCACGCCCGCGCGCTGCAGGCCGAGCGCGCGCGTTCCGCGCTCGAACGGCGTGCGCCACGGATCGCCGAGCTCGTCCAGTCGTGGGGCGGCGTCACGATCGCTTACCGCAAGCGGCTGCTCGACAGTCCTTCGTACACGCTCAATCACGAGGAAGTCGAAAAGGCGCTCGAGGAAGGCATCCGTTTCGCCGAATGCCTGAACCCCGTCGCCGTCGAGATCGATGCACATGGTGCAGCCACCGCACTGAAGCTCGCGACGCAGACGCGCGACGCGGACGGCAAGTGGACCGACGGCGCGATCGTCGAGCTTCCCGCGCACACGATCCTGATGGCGGCGGGAACACAGCCGAACACCGTGCTCGCGCGCGAAGACGCCGATCACTTCGTTCTCGACGGCCGCTATTTCCGCGCCTGCGACGAGGACGGGACGCCGGTCACCCCACAATTCGCGATGTCGAAGCCGCAGGCTGTCCGCGTGTTCCTGCACAAGCAGCACGACGGCCGGATGATCAGCTTCTTCGGCGACCTGCATCCCTCGTATTTCGGCAACGTGGTGAAGGCGATGGCCAGCGCGAAGCAGGGCTATCCATCGATCACCCGCGTGCTGAACACTCTGCCTGTCGCGCGGCGCGACAGTGATGCCGCATTTCTCGCGCGCGCGAACGACCAGTTGCGGGCGACCGTGCACGAGGTCAATCGCCTGACGCCGACGATCCTCGAGATCGTCGTGCGCGCACCGCTCGCCGCGCGCAAGTTCGAGCCCGGTCAGTTTTATCGGCTGCAGAACTTTGAAACGCTGGCGCCGATCGTGACCGTCGACGTTGCGGCCGGCGATACCGCGACCTCGGGTCCGCCTTCGATCCGCGAAAAGACGACGAGGATCCGCACGCGCCTCGCGATGGAAGGGCTGGCGCTGACCGGTGCGTGGGTCGACCGCGAGCGCGGCCTGATCTCGACGATCGTGCTGGAGATGGGCGGATCGAGCAACCTCTGTGCGCGCATGCAGCCCGGCGATCCGGTGATCCTGATGGGTCCGACCGGCGCGCCCACCGAGATCGCGTCGGAAGAGACGGTCGTGCTGGTCGGCGGCGGCCTCGGCAACGCGGTACTGTTCTCGATCGGCGTTGCGCTGCGCGAAGCCGGCTGCAAGGTCCTCTACTTCGCCGGCTACAAGCGAATCGTCGACCGCTACAAGGTCGAGGAGATCGAGCGCGCTGCCGATGTCATCGTGTGGTGCTGCGACGAGGCGCCGGGGCTCGAGCAGCGGCGTCCGCAGGACAGGAGCTTCGTCGGCAACATCGTCGAGGCGATGCAGGCGTACGCGACCGGCGCTCTCGGCGAGCAGCCGCTGCCGTTCACCGATGCCGATCGGATCATCGCGATCGGCTCGGACCGGATGATGGCCGCGGTCGCAATGGCGCGGCACACGGTGCTGAAACCGTTCCTGAAGGAAGGACACGCCGCGATCGGATCGATCAACTCGCCGATGCAATGCATGATGAAAGAGATCTGCGCGCAATGCCTGCAGCGCCACGTCGACCCGCGCACCGGCAATGTCCGCTATGTGTTCTCGTGCTTCAACCAGGACCAGCCGCTGGACGCGGTCGACTGGGTGAGCCTCAATCATCGGCTGCGCCAGAACATCGTCCAGGAAAAGCTCACTGCACAGTGGATCGCCTACTGCGGGCGGATGGCCGACACCCCGCCAGCCGCCGCCATCCGCGAGGGAACCTACGGCTGAGTGCATCTCGGGTCCTATGACCACGATGAGCGGGAAGAGAATATCGGCGCGGACATTCCGGAAGTGTCGCGCGGGTTCAACGCCGCCCCCACTGTATATGCCATTTGGGTAAAATTCACTTTTCGGGGACTTCAACACCGCGTATAAATCTCGCATTGCCAACTCGACACGGCACTTTGACCCGGACTCAGAATCAAACAGAACGCATGCGTCACGCACTTCATCTTCCGCGCTACGGATGGATCCATCGGCGCAGATTCATCCTCGTAACCGCCGCGGTCGTCGCAACACCGTTGGCCCTGATCGGCGGCTGGCTGCTGTCGTCGAGCGAGGTCTCCCCAGGCTCTGCGTGGATTCTGCTCATCGCGGGATGCGCATTGCTGGGCTGGCTGATGGCCGATGCGGCGTGGCGCTTCCTCGACAATTCCGATGAGCTGTTCATGCCGAATTCCGTTCTCGTCGTGCTCGATGCCGATTTCGGCGAACGCGCATTCGACCTGGCGCAAGGCTGTCCGGTGTGGGCCGTATCGTCACCGGTCAACGAGGCTGCGGCCCGCCGGGCGGGCGCTTCGGGGCAGCCGTTCACGCTGCTCGACCTGAACGGAGCCAGCAAGGAAGACTGGCTGATCGATCACGCAGGCTCGGTCGACCGGCGTTTCGACGGCGCCCACATCCGCGGACCCTCGATTCTCAGAGTGGTCGGCGCGCCGCTGTCGCCTCGCGTGCAGGAGGGCTTCCAGCGGATGGGCTTCGTGTCGTTCGACCCGGTAACCGAGGGCTTCGTTGCACGCAAGTCCAAGGGCTGACGCGATGCACATCGCCATCCTGACGTTTCAAGGCTTCAACGAGCTCGATTCGATCGTCGCGCTCGGCATCCTCAACCGGATCAAGCGCTCCGACTGGCGCGTGACGCTGTGCTGTCCCGAGCCTTCGGTCACCTCGATGAATGGCGTCGAGGTCCACGCACAATCGGCGTTGCGCGATGCCGCCAATGCCGACGCGGTCATCGTCGGCAGCGGCATCCGCACTCGCCAGATCGTCAACGACCCGTCGATCATGTCGGTGCTGAAGCTCGATCCGTCGCGCCAGCTCATCGGCGCCCAATGCTCGGGGACACTGATCCTGGCGAAGCTCGAGCTGCTCGATCGCGTACCCGCGTGCACCGATCTGACCACGAAGCCATGGGTGATCGAAGCCGGCGTCGAAGTGCTCAACCAGCCGTTCTTCGCACGCGGCAATGTGGCGACGGCAGGAGGCTGCCTGTCGTCGCAATATCTGGCCGCGTGGGTCATCGCGCGACTCGTCGGCGAGGACGCGGCGCGCAGCGCGCTGCACTACGTCGCGCCGGTGGGTGAGAAGGATGCGTACGTCGAACGCGCGCTGGAGAACATCGTGCCGTACCTCGAGAGACAGACGGCACCGGCCTGATTACCGTTCGCGGCGACACGCGATCGGATTGATCGCCGCACCAATTCGCCGGCGAACTTCATTGGCGCCGGCGTGATTGACGGCACGATCGGCAGCGGCAATGGAAGTGGCGCTGTCGCCCATTTCCCGTAAACTGTCCCATGGCCTGCGTGCGCCCCGATCAAGATCAAGATCGCGCGTCGCCTTCTGCAACTCCGCTACATTCGGGGAACGTGGTACACCGTCCTGCCATCGCCTATCTACTGTCGCTCGCGGCGCTCATCGCCGCGGTGCTGCTGCGCTGGCTCCTCGACCCGGTCATGGGCAATTCGCTGCCGCTGGTCACGCTGTTCGGCGCCGTGGCGGCGGCCGTCTGGGTCGGCGGCTATCGGCCCGCGGTGCTGGTCGTGCTGTTCGGCTACGCCGCCTGCAACTACTTCTTCATCGCGCCGCGCAACGTGCTGGCGTTCAAGGGTCTCACCGACATCGTCGGGCTGACCGCGTATCTGTTCACGTGCGGGATCATCACGCTGATCGGCGAGGCGATGCATTGGGCGCAGCGCGAGGCGAGCACGCGGCGCGAGATGCTGGAAGTGATGCTGCGCAGCATCGGCGATGCGGTGATCACGACCGACAACGAAGGCCGCGTCACGTACGTCAACCGGATCGCGGAAGCGCTGACCGGCTGGCTGTTCGACGAGGCGAAAGGGCAGCCGCTCGACTCGGTGTTCAGGATCGTCAGCGAATCGACACGCCAGCCGGTCGAGAGTCCGGCGAGTCGCGCGTTGCGCGAAGGTGTCGTCGTCGGCCTCGCGAACCACACGCTGCTCGTGCGCAGGGACGGCACCGAAATCGCGATCGACGACAGCGCCGCGCCAATTCGCGACGAGCATGGCAACGTCTCGGGGTGCGTGCTGATCTTCCGCGACTTCTCGTCGCAGCGGCGCCGGGACCAGGATCGCGCGCGCGAATTCAACACGGCGCGGCTTTTGGCGTCGATCGTCGAATCGTCCGACGACGCGATCGTCAGCAAGTCGCTCGACGGCACGATCCAGAGCTGGAACGCCGGCGCCGAGCGCGTGTTCGGCCACACCGCCGAGCAGGCGATCGGTCGGCACATCTCACTAGTGATTCCCCCGGAGCGGATCGCGGAGGAGGACGAGATCGTCGCGAATCTGCGCGCCGGCCGGCGCATCGAGCACTTCGAGACCGAGCGCATGCGCCGCGACGGGCAACGGATCCGCGTGTCATTGACGATCTCGCCGGTCAAGAACGTGGCGGGCGAAGTCGTCGGCGCATCGAAGATCGCGCGCGACATCACCGAGCGCAAGCGGGTCGAAGCCGAGCGCGAGCGGATGGCCACCGTGATCGAGAACAGCACCGACTTCATCGGCATCTGCGACTTGGAGGGGAATCCGTTCTTCGTCAACAGCGCGGGACTCGCGATGGTCGGGCTCGACAGCCTCGAGGAAGCACAGCGCACCTCGGTGCGCGATTTCTTCTTTCCGGAAGACCAGCAGCGGATCACCGGGGAATTCCTGCCGTCGGTGCTCGAGCACGGACACGGCGAAACCGAGGTGCGCTTCCGCAACTTCAAGACCCGCACCGCGCGCTGGATGGCCTACAAGGTGCTGACGCTGAACGACGCGGACGGAAAGCCGACCGCCATCGCGACGGTCAGCCAGGACATCACCGAGCGCCGGCGGATGGAAGACGACTTGCGCAAGCTGAACGCCGATCTCGCCGACGTCGATCGCCGCAAGAACGAGTTCATCGCAACGCTCGCGCACGAGCTGCGCAATCCGCTCGCACCGCTGTCCAACATGCTCGCGGTGCTGAAGCGTGCCGATGCCGATCCGGATGTGCGCGCACGCGCTCGCGAAACAATGGAGCGCCAGCTGAGCCAGCTCGTGCGCCTCGTCGACGATCTGCTCGATCTGAATCGGATCACGCACGACCGGCTCGAGCTGCGCCTGCGCGACGTCGAGCTGTCGACGATCATCCGGCAGGCGGTCGAGGCGTCGCGGCCGCTCGCCGATGCGGTCGGCCATCAGCTCACAGTGTCAATGCCGCGCGAGCCGGTTCATCTGCGCGCCGATCCGGCGCGGCTCGCGCAGGTCTTCGGCAACCTGCTCAACAACAGCTGCAAGTACACGCAGCCGTTCGGCCAGATCTCGATCGATGCCGAGCGGCACGGCGACGAAGTCGTCGTCACGGTGCGCGACAACGGGACCGGCATTCCGCCCGACAAGCTCGAGAGCATCTTCGACATGTTCACGCAGATCGACCGCTCGCTCGAGCGTGCGCAAGGCGGTCTGGGCATCGGACTGACATTGGTCAAGCGGCTCGTCCAGATGCACGGCGGCACCATCGAAGTGAAAAGTGCCGGCGAGGGAATGGGCAGTGAGTTCGTCGTGCGGCTGCCGGTGCAGACCAAGCCGACGCCCGCCGCGATGACGATGACGAGCGAAGATGAGCGCAGGCTGACGGTTCCGCAAGATCGCGACACGTAGCCTCCGCGAAATCGCAGCAAACGTTCGCGGCGCATCATTGACAATCAAAATCGGAACTGATACACGACCCTCGGCGCGTCGCTCCAAATGCTCTCAAAGCGCGGCGCGCCCAACCAAGGAGGCGTCATGAAGCGAAACGGATGGCGGATGCTGGTGTCGCTGGTCGTTGCGATGTTTGCGGTCGCGGCCCCGACAGCGAGCTTTGCGCAAGCCAAGAAGCTGGTCCTCTGGACCCACTGGGACCAGAACCCCGACTTCAACAAGTGGTACGCGGACAAGGGCAAGGAGTTCGCGAAGAAGTCCGGCTACGAGGTCGAGGTCGTCACCGTTCCGTACCAGGGCTACGAGGCCAAATACCTCGCGGCGCTGATGGCGAAGAACAGCGCACCGGACATCTTCATGGGCATGACGCACCACTGGTGCGGGCAGTACGACTTCTGCGACAAGATGCCCGACGATCTGGCGAAGCAGTACGACGAGAACCTGCCGAAGTACATGGTGCCTGTCGGCAAGTGGAAGAACGTGCGCTACGGCATTCCGATCGAGCACGGCAACTTCCAGCAGATGTACATCAACGTCGACATGTTCAGGAAGGCCGGCCTGAACCCGGACGATCCGCCGAAGACGTTCCATGATTGGGCCGCGGCGATGAAGAAGCTGACGATTCCCGATGCGAAGGGCGGCGACCCGACGCAGGTCGGCTTCGCGATCCGCAGCAAGGGCCATCCGGTCGGCATCACCGACAAGTTCCTGCCGTTCGCGCACGCATGGGGCGCGCGGATGCTGAGCCCGGATATGGAGAAAGCCACCGGCTTCGCGAACAGCCCCGAGATGGTCGCGGCCCTCACCTTCTTCGGCGATCTGGTCAACAAGGACAAGGTCGCGAGCCTCTCGTTCGGCAATCCCGAGGATGCGTTCGGTCAGAAGCGCGCCGCCGTGATCTTCCGCGAGTCGTGGTTCTTCGGCTGGCTGAAGAAGAACGCGCCCGACGTGAACTTCAAGGTCTATGCGCTGCCGTGCGAGAAGGCGTGCCCGGGCGCCGGCGCGCTGTTCCCATGGACCGACCTCGTCTACAAGAACAGCCCGAACAAGGCGGTCGCGTGGGACTTCATGCGCTTCATCAGCAATCCGAAGGACGACATGGAGCATCACCAGCTGCAGGGCATCCTGCCGGTGTGGACCGCGAATCTGGAGAGCGATTACGTGAAGTCGCGTCCCGACTACGTGTCGACGAAAGCGATGCTCGCGCAGCCGGTGCCGCCGACGTACTTCCACCCGAAGTCGAACGAGCTCGCCACCGCATTCGGCGAGGCCGTCGTCGGCGTGCTGTTCGGCAAGGGTCAGCCCAAGCCGCTGCTCGATGAAGCCGCGGCGAAGATGGATCGCATACTGAAGGACTAGCGTGCGCCGCTGGCTTCGGATCGCGTTTCCGAAGACCTACACGGACCGCCAGAACCGCGCGGGATTCCTGTTCGTCCTGCCCGCGGTGCTGTTCTTCGGCTCGGTGTTCCTGCTGCCGCTCGCGCAGTCGATCGCGTATTCGTTCTACAAGATCGCGCCGGGCGGCAGGATGGACTTCGTCGGCGTTCGGCTCTATGAAAAAGTCCTGACGGACCCGACGTTCTGGCGCGCCGTGTGGAATACGATCCAGCTGCTGCTCTACTCGGTGCCGACGACGGTCGTGCTCGCGCTCGCGGTCGCGATGGGTCTGAACCGCATCGCCAGCCTCAAGTGGAGAAACCTCTGGGCGTCGATGTACTTCCTGCCGTTCGCGACATCGCTCGTCGCCGCGGCGCTGGTCTGGCAATGGATCTACGACCCGGTCTACGGCTTTCTCAACTACGCGTTGTCGTTCGTGGGCATCGCGTCGCAAAAGTGGCTGCAGAGCCTCTCGCAGGTGCTGCCGTCGATCGGCGTGGTGAGCGTCTGGGTGCGGATCGGCTTCGACACGATGATCTTCCTGGCCGCACTGCAATCGATTCCCGACGAGTATTACGAGGCGGCGCGCATCGACGGCGCGAGCGCCTGGCAGGAATTCCGCTTCGTCACGCTGCCGCTGCTCAACGCGCAGATCATCATGGTCGTCATCCTCGAGCTGATCTTCAACTTCAAGATCTTCGACCAGGTCTACGCGACGACACAGGGCGGGCCGGCCGGCGCCAGCCAGACGGTCATCATGCTGTTGTACGACACGGCCTTCAAGTTCTTCCGCTTCGGCGATGCATCGGTGATGGCGGTGTTCGTGTTCGTCACGCTGATGGTGGTCACGCTGATTCAATGGCGAATCTTCCGCAAACCGGTCGAATATTGAACGCAGGAACCTGATGACCAATCGTCGCGAATGGCTGATTTCGCTCGGCGCCGGTGTGCTGATCGCTGCGCATCCGGCGCGCGCGCAAACGCCTCGACGCAACGCCCGCATCGGATGGGTCAGTCTTTCGAACTCGTTCCGGGAGCCCTACGCGCTCGCCTTCGTCGAACGCCTCGCGGAGCTGGGCTATGTCGAAGGGCGGAATCTGATCATCGAGCGCCGTCACGCCGACAACCGGATCGAGGAGATGCAGAAGGTGCCCGCGCAGCTGGGCAAGCTGCAGTGCGACGTCTTCTTCGGCGGCGGCGCCGAAGCCAATCTGGCGGCGCTGGCCAACGCCGACCGGCATACGCCGATCGTGTTCGTCGCGGTGGATTTCAACCCGGTCGCGACCGGCGACGTCGCGAGCCTGGCTCGGCCCGGCGGACGCGTGACCGGGCTCACCGCGCTCCAATCGACGCTGCCCGCCAAGCGCCTCGAGCTTGCGCGAGAGATGCTGCCCAACTCGAACAGGATGGCCATTTTCACGAACGAGCAGACCACGGCGCAGCTTGCGCTGGTTCAGGGCACGGCGCGACGGCTGGGTCTCGAGCTCCAGGTCATCGACTTCAAGCGGCCCCCGTTCGATTACGAAGGCGGCTTCGCCGACGCGCTGCGAGCGAAATCCGACGCGCTGTTCGTGCTGGGATCCGGATTCTGGGTTCCCGCGCGAAGCAAGATCGTCGAGCTCGCGCTGCGCTCGAAGCTGCCGAGCGTTTTCCATCACGCGCAGTGGGTGGAAACCGGAGGGTTGATGTCGTACGGTTTCAGCTTCCCGTGGATGTGGCGACGCGGCGCGGACATGGTCGTCAGCGTGCTTCATGGAGGGAAACCGAGCGAGATGCCGATGGAGCAGCCGACCGAATACGAGCTCGTGTTCAATCGGAAGACCGCACGCGCCCTCGATCTCAGGATTCCGCAGACGCTGCTGCTGCGTGCGAACCGGGTGATCGACTGATGCTCGCGAATCGTCTTGTTGGACGGCCGAGCCAGCGTTTGACTCTCGGAACTGTCCTGCTCAGTCTTGGGCTGGCATGTCACGTCGTGGAGGCGCAAACATCACCGACACGCATCGGCGTGCTGACGCCGGGCGGAGACTCGTACGAGGGTGCGATTGTGTTCTACGCCGGTACCGAGCCGGTCACCGTCGCACTCGTCGAAACCTATGCGAAGCCGAATGTACGCCTCACGGGCGTCCAGGCCGGGCGACCGACCTGACCGGAAAGCGCCTGCAGATGATGCACGACATGGTACCCAGGCTTCGCCGTGTCGTTACCTTCTATAGTCGTTCAGACGGCCCTGACGCTCAAGCTGGCAACCGTGTTCCAGGACAAGGAAGTCGTCAAACGCGGAGCGCTCGCCAGCTATGGCTTGAGCTACTACGCGATCGGCCGTCAACTCGCGAACACCGTGCAACGTCTGCTGAAGGGCGCGAAGCCCGGCGAGATTCCTGTCGATCAAGTGGATCGCGTGGAGTTCGTCGTCAACATCAAGGCGGCAAAGTGCTTGGTCTCGTCATTCCGCAGACCGTCCTCAACAGAGCCGACGAGATCGTCCAATGACGATCGTTGGGAACGAAACCCGGGCCACCGATGAGCGCAGTCGTTAGCTCAGCCGAGGTGTCGCGTCCTGCAGCGCTCTCGACTAAGCAGGTTTACGTCCGCTGGGTCGTCCTCGTCGTCATCGCTTGCGGCGCGATCTCGATCTTCTTCCCGTTCTTCTGGATGGCGGTCACGTCGCTGAAGACCCCGCCCGAGATCCAGCGCGTGCCGCTGCAGGTCGCGCCCGACAACTGGCTCAACTTCGCGAACTATGCGGAGGTGTTCAAGCGCGAGCCGTTCCTGCGTTATCTGCTGAACAGCGCGATCGTCGCCTCGGTCGCCGCGGTCAGCAGCGTCGTCGTCTCGTCGCTCGCGGGATTCGGTTTCGCAAAGTACCGCTTCCCCGGACGCGATGTCCTGTTCCTCGCGATCATCGGCATCCTGATGGTGCCGTTCCAGTCGGTCGTCGTGCCGCTCTACGTCTGGATGAACAATCTCGGGCTGCTCGATACGTACCTGGGTATCGTGGCGCCGGATCTGGTCAGCGTGTTCGGGGTATTCCTGATGCGGCAGGCGATCGAGATGATTCCGAACGACTATATCGATGCGGCCCGGATCGACGGCTGCAGCGAGTGGCGGATCTTCTGGTCGCTGATCCTGCCGTCGGTGAAGCCGGCGATGGCCACGCTGCTGATCATCAAGTTCATGTGGAGCTGGAACGAGTTCTTCTGGCCGATGGTCGTGACGAGCAGCCCGCAGATGAAGGTGGTCACGCTGGGGCTGACGAGCTTCACCAACATGTACTTCATCGAATACAACCTGCTGACCGCTGCCGCGGTGCTCAGCCTGCTGCCGATCCTCGTGATCTTCGTGACGCTGCAGCGGTGGGTGGTGAAGGCGGTGGTGATGAGCGGATTGAAGGGCTGATCGCCCGGTGGAGGTTCGGTCCCGATCGCAGTCCGTATGCTGATCCTGCAAACACCGCGCCTCACCCTGCGCCACTTCGAGCCGTCTGACCTCGATGCGCTGTACGCGCTTTATCGTGATCCGCAGGTTCGACGGCACTTTCCGGACGGCACGCTGACGCGGGAACAAACGCGCGAAGAGCTCGAGTGGTTCCGCAACGGCCATCCCCGCCATCCCGAGCTCGGGTTATGGGCCACGCTCGAACGCGGCACCGGCGCCTTTCTCGGACGCTGCGGCCTTCTGCCATGGACGATCGACGGCGCCTTCGAGGTCGAGCTCGCCTATCTGATCGACAAGGCGCGCTGGCGCGAGGGACTGGCGACCGAGGCCGCGCTCGCGATCGTCGAGCACGCGCGCTCGACGCTGAAGCTGCGGCGGCTCATCTGCCTCGTCATGCCGGGCAACGACGCGTCGGCCGGCGTGGCGACGAAGGTGGGGATGAAGTTCGAGCGCGAGCACGTCGATCACTACGGTCGCTGCCACATCTACGCGATGGCGTTGACGGCGTGACAGGATGCGCGTCGCGATCGGATTGAAGGCACGCACCGGACGCGCGATTCTCGTGCCGGTCGGCGGCGATCCCCGCGAGCTTGCGTTCGTTGAGCGCGTCGAATTCAGGACTTTGCCTGAGGGCGCGTTCGCGCCATACCACGCCGCGGCGGAATTGCAGCCGGCCGACGCGCAGAAAAGCGTCGAGCGCGACATCGCGATCGCACACGAACTCGCGGAGGACGCGATCCGCGATGCAGCGAAGCGGCTGGCCATTGCGGGGCACGACATTACTGGTGTCGGCGTTCTCCTCGGCCCCGGCATGCCGAGATGGACCACTGCCCAGATCGTCGCCGTGCACATCCGGATGCATCAGGCCGAAGGCGAGCTGTTTCGCAACGTGCTCGTCGCCGGCGCGAAGGCCTGCGGGCTGAAGCTGACGACACTGCACGAAAAGTCGGCGCTCGACGAAGCCGCACAGGCGCTCGGATCGTCGCGCGCGCGGCTCGACGCGATGCTCGCCGCGCTCGGCAAACAGGCGCGTGCGCCGTGGGCGAAGGATCAGAAGGAGGCAGCTGCCGCTGCGCTCGCGGCGCTCGTGGCAAACTCCGCAATCTGACGCTTCATCTGTCGGGGCAAATCAATGGACTTCCATACCTGGCTCATCTACCTGCTCGCCGCATTCGGCCTCTCGCTCTCGCCCGGCCCCAACGGCCTGCTCGCGTTGACGCACGGCGCTCTGCACGGCCGGCGGATGGCGTTGTACACGATCAGCGGCGGTGCGATCGGCTTCACGCTGATCATCGCGCTGTCGATGTTCGGCATCGGCGCGCTGCTCGCCGCGTCGCTCGTCTGGCTCACCGTGATGAAGTGGCTCGGCGGCGCGTATCTGGTGTGGCTCGGCATTCAGGTCTGGCGCTCGCCGCCGATCGGCTTCGAGGCCGGTGGCATCGCGGTGCCACGGTCCGGATGGTCGCTGTTCCAGCAGGGCCTGCTGTCGGCGGTGACGAACCCGAAGGGGATTCTGTTCTTCGTCGCGTTCCTCCCGCAGTTCATCGATCCGGCGCGCAGCCTCGTTGTCCAGTTCCTCGTGATGGCCGGCACGTTCGCGGCCACCGAGATCGCGACCGAACTGTTCATCGCCTGCATGGCGCATCGGATCAGCCCGTGGCTGAAGCGCGTCGGACGCCGGTTCAACCAGGCGTGCGGCGGCATGTTCGTCGCGATCGGTGCGGCGCTGCCGCTGCGCGGATAGCGGCGCGGCGCCGCTGTCGGACCTTTATGCGACCGGATTCGACCCGGTCTCGGATCGGCGCAACTTCGACACGGTAAAGGATCCGATCCACCTCAGACAGCAATTCGAGGAGGAGCACGCCAGCCGCGTCGGCGGCTTCTCCGAAGAGCTGCAGCGCGAGATGGACAAGCTTGCCGCCTGCGACGTCCTGATCTTTCAGTTCCCGCTGTGGTGGCTCGGCATGCCGGCCATCCTGAAGGGCTGGGTCGACCGCGTGTTCGCGCTGGGACGTGCGTACGGCGGTGGACGCTACTTCAGCCGCGGGATGTTCAGCGACAAGCGGGCGATGTGCTCGGTGACGATCGGAGGACCTGCGGATGCCTACAGCGCGCGCGGCGCGTACGGTCCGCCCGCGAACGTGCTCCATCCGATTCATCACGGTGTGTTGGGATTCGTCGGATTCACTGTCGTCGAGCCGTTCGTGGTTCATGCGCCCTCACGCATGCCGCGGACGCAACGGCGGG
>JADMIO011618450.1_pt1 | contig 22846 bp, 20 predicted proteins | sample 8958161 | NCBI WGS metagenome assembly JADMIO01 (sample SAMN16585339, study PRJNA669376) | soil metagenome | isolation source: Crop rotation soil | place: USA: Cullars Rotation, Alabama | collected 2011 | reverse complement strand
TCGTCGTCGACCGACGACGAGTACTGGGCCCGCCAGGCCGAGTGGCACACCGCGCTCTACGACGCCGGGTTCTTCGGGCTGAGCTGGCCCGCGCGGTTCGGCGGCCACGACCTGCCGACCGTGTTCGACGTGATCCTCGACGAGGAGATCGCACGCGCGGGCGCGCCGCCCCGGCCCAGCCTCGGCTACCTCGTGCAGGGCATCAGCGAGCACGGCAGCGACGCGATCCAGGACCGCTTCCTGCCCGCGCTGATCAGCGGCCGCGACCGGTGGTGCCAGGGCTTCAGCGAACCCGACGCCGGCTCCGACCTCGCGTCGCTGCGCACCACCGCCGTGCGCGACGGCGACGAGTACGTGATCAACGGCCACAAGATCTGGACGAGCTACTCCGACGTCGCCGACTGGTGCCTGCTGCTCGCCCGCACCGACCCCGACGTGCCCAAGCACAAGGGTCTCTCCGCCTTCGCGGTGCCGATGCGTCAGCCCGGGATCGAGCAACGGCCGCTCGCGATGATGAACGGCATCACCAACGAGTTCGGCCAGGTGACCTTCGACAACGCGCGCGTGCCGGCCGAGAACATGATCGGCGCACCCGGTGAGGGCTGGCGCCTCGCGATGACGATCGTCAGCCACGAACGCGAGCCGGGCGAGCTCGGCTACGTCGCGCGCTACGCGAAGACCGTGAAGCAGCTCGAGCAGACCGTACGCGCCGCTCCGGTCGCGTTCCGCTCCGACCAGTGCGAAGCGGTCGCGTGGGCGCACGTGCAGACCGAGATGTTGCGCCTGCACGTCAGCCGACGCTTGTCGGAGCGCCTCGACGGCATCGAGCACGGGCCGGGCGGCTCGATCGACAAGCTGCTGATGACCTGGGTCGAGCAGTCGGTCGGCAGTGCCGCCCTCACCGTCTCGGGTGCGCAGAGCGCGACCGACGCCGACGACACGGCGCTGAAGGTGTATCTCTACAGCCGCGCGCAGAGCGTCATGGGCGGCACGTCCCAGATCCAGAAGAACATCGTGGCGACGCGCATCCTCGGCCTGCCGACCACCTGAGCGCATACCGCGCCCGAAGGAGCACCAATGCAGTACGACCTTCCCGACGTCATCCGCGTCGAGGCCGACGGACCCGTGCGCATCGTGCACCTCGCGCGTCCCGACGCGCTCAACGCGATCAACGACGAGCTGCACCTCGCGCTGACGCGTCTCTTCCCGCAGCTCAGCGCGGACACCGACGCGCGCGCCGCCGTCATCACCGGTGAAGGCCGCGCGTTCTCCGCGGGCGGCGACTTCGACCTGCTCGACCGGATGACGAAGGACAACGCGCTGCGGGCGAACGTGATCGCCGAGGGCCGCGAGCTCGTGCTCAACATGATCCGGTGCCGGGTGCCGGTGGTCGCGGCGGTCAACGGTCCCGCGGTCGGCCTCGGTTGCAGCGTGATCGCACTCTCCGACGTCGTCTACATGGCCGAGTCGGCGTATCTCTCCGACCCGCACGTGACCGTCGGCCTCGTCGCGGCCGACGGCGGTCCGCTCACCTGGCCGTTGCACACCAGCCTGTTGCTCGCGAAGGAGTACGCGTTCACCGGCGACCGCATCACCGCGCAACGCGCCGCGGAGATCGGCCTCGCGAATCACGTCGTGCCGGACACCGAGGTGGTGACCGCGGCGACCGCCGCCGCGCACAAGATCGCCAAGCTGCCGCCCCAAGCGGTCGAGGCGACGAAGCGCGTGCTGAACATGCACGTCGAGCGGGCCGTGCTCGCAACGATCGACTTCGCGATGGCAGCCGAGACCGCGTCGTTCGACACCCCCGAGCTGCGCGCGAACGTCGACCGCTTCCTGAAGCGCTAGGTGCCGGGCCCTCCGGGTCGGCCGCTTCTGTCACTGTGTGCCAATTGTGTCAACACTTGACAGTGCGGGAGGGCGCTCTTAGATTCCCGGCCCTGCGGAGATGACCGTGGACGACCGGAGGATCGCATGGGGAAGCGCCGCCTGAGGTTCGCTTGCATTGCCAGTTCCCTGGCAGTGCTGTTCGCCGGTTTGCCGGCGGGACCGCTCGGCGACGCCGTCGCCTCGGCCGCGGCCGCGAGCCCGACCGTGACCGGTCCGGTCGCCGGCGGTGCCCCGGCCAAGAACATGTTCTCGACGAACTTCAACCTGTCCGAGGTTGGCTACCAGGAGCGTGAGTACTTCTTCTCCGGGACCGCGGCGAGCTACACGTCGGCAAACCCGCTGTCGACCGACGGGCTGTGGACCGCCGTTCCGGATGCATCGGCGTCGTACACGACACGGATGGTCGTCCGGCGACCCGCGGATCCGAACCGGTTCAACGGCACGGTCCTCGTCGAATGGCTCAATGTGACGGGCGGTGCCGACGCCGGGCCCGAGTGGACGCTCGCGCACAACGAGCTCATCCGCGACGGCTTCGCGTGGGTCGGCGTCTCGGCGCAGCAGGTCGGTGTGAACACGGCCAAGAACGGGGTACCGGCGCTGGGGATCACCGGTGATCCCGTGCGATACGCCGCGCTGTCGCACCCCGGCGACAGCTTTTCGTACGACATTTTCTCGCAAGCCGGGCAGGCAATTCGCGATCACGCCGCGCAGGTCCTGCGCGGGTTGACGCCGCACAAGTTGATCGCGGCCGGCGAGTCGCAGTCGGCCGGGCGTCTCGTCACCTACATCGACGCGGTGCACCCGCTCGTGCACGTCTACGACGGGTTCCTCGTGCACAGCCGGTTCTCGACCGGCGCGGCCCTTTCCCAGGCGCCGCAGGTCGCAGTTCCCCCGCCGGCGACCGCGACGATCCGCACGGATCTCGACGTGCCCGTCTTCGTCTTCCAGACGGAGAGCGACGTGATCAGCAGCAACCTCGCCCACCGCCAGCCACCCACGAGCAAGTTCCGCCTGTGGGAAGTGGCGGGCACGGCGCACTACGACTACTACGGCCTCAAGATCGGACCCGGTGACCGCGGACGGGGCCAAGGCGCGGTCAAGAACATTGCCGCGATGCAACGGCCGCCGAAGACGATCAGCGGACCCGTCACGTTCTCCTGCAACCTGCCCATCAACACGGGAGGCGCGCACTGGGCGCTCGACGCCGCGGTCTTCTCGCTGAACCGCTGGGTCAGGACGGGCGCGACGCCTCCGATCGGCACCCTCCTGAAGACGACCGCGGCATCGCCGGTCGTGTTCGCCAACGACGCACACGGAAACGCCCTCGGTGGCGTGCGATCCCCGTACGTCGACGTTCCGATCGCGCGGCTCGGCGGTGTCGGGAACGGCGGGACCGGCCCGGTCGGCAGCTTCTGTCGCCTCTTCGGGACCACCGTCCCCTTCAAGAGCGCCAAGCTCAACACCGTCTACAAGAGTCACAACCAGTTCGTTGCGCGGTTCGTGAAGGCGACGATGCGGGCGTATCACGGCGGCTACCTGCGCAAGGCCGACGCGTTGGAGCTCATGAAGGCTGCTCGCTCGTCGCGCGTCCGTAGGTAGGGAGCGGTCCGCGTGCGCTCGTGCTGACGTACGCTTCGAACGCAATGGGCTCTCCGACGCTCGCCACGCGGTTGAGAACGAAGCGCTCCGAGATGATGGTCGCGGCGCTCGAGTCCATCGCGCTCGAGCTCTTCGAGCAGCGCGGCTTCGACGAAGTCACGGTCGACGACATCGCGTCCGAAGCGCAGATCTCGGCGCGGACGTTCTACCGCTACTTCCCCGGCAAGGAAGACGTGTTCCAACGGCAGATCGAGCGGCGGCGCGACGGGCTGCTCGCCGCACTCGACGCGCGGCCGGTCGACGAGCCTCCGCTGCAGTCGCTGCGCCTCGCGCTCGCCGCGCAGATCGCCGCCGAAGACGCGGAGCTGCTGCGACGATGGGTCGCGGTCATCGTCGCGACACCCGGTGTCGTGCAAGCGGTGCTCGGTGGCATTCAGCTCAAGACGCAGCGCGTGATGGCCGAGTTCCTCGGCGCGCGGCTCGATCTGCCGCCCGACGCGTTGGTCCCCACGATGCTCGCGGCCGCGTCGCAGGGCGTCGTCCAGGCCGCTCAGACGCATTGGTTCTTCCAGGGCGGCGACCTACCGAGCGCCGTATCGGCCGGTATCGAGATCCTGGAGCGCGGCATCGGGCCCGACCCGCTGAACTGGCCTTCGGGTTCGTAGATCGGGACTCGGTCGGCGCTCAGACCGTCGGCGTGAAGTCCAGGTGCAGGCGCTTGAGTCCGCGCAGGATGTAGGTGGGCAGGTACTCGTAGCGGCGCGCGCCCTCCGGGCCGTGATGCGCCTCGGAGATGCGGATATCGCCCATGGAGTCGAGCAGGCGTTCGACGCTGACGCAGCCCTCGGCCCGTGCGAGCGGTGCGCCGGGACACGTGTGCACGCCGTGGCCGAACGCGACGTGCTGGCGCGCGTTCGCCCGGTCGAGCCGGAACTCGTCGGCGTCGTCGAAGCGACGGGGGTCACGATTGGCGGCGCCGTTGAGCACCATCACGGTCGTGCCGGCGGGGATGTCGACACCGCCGACGGTCGTGTCCTCGCGGGCCAGCCGGAAGTCGCCCTTGATCGGGCTCTCGTAGCGCAGCATCTCCTCGACGAAGTTCGGAATGCGCGCGTGCTCGGCGCGGAGCTGCGCCTGCACGTCGGGACGCTCGCCGAGGAACTGGAACGCGCTCACGAGCAGGCGCACCGTCGTCTCCTGACCCGCCGCGAACAGGTTCGACGCGACCCGCACCGCATCGATCACCTCGGGCAGCGACCCGTCGGGGAATGTCGCGGTCGCGAGCTTGGTGAGGACGTCGTCGGTCGGGTTCTTGCGGCGGTCCTCGACGTACTCGGTGAACCGCGCGTAGAGGAACTCGAGCGGGTTGTGCGCGAGCGCGGTCGTCGTGCTGCCGAGCGCGTGGTCGGGCCGCTTGGCCGCGAGCTCCGCACGGAACATCGCGTGATCCGACTCGGGAACGCCGAGGAAGTCGGCGATCACGAGCAGCGCGAACGGGCTCGCGAACTCGCTGACGAACTCGCACTCGCCGTTGGCAACGAACTCGCTGATCTGCTGATCGGCGAGCCGCCACATGAACTCCTCGTTCTCGCGCAGGCGCTTCGGCGTGATCAGGCGCATCAGCAAGGCGCGGTGCGCGGTGTGCACCGGCGGGTCGAGCGTCGGCAGCTGGTCGCTGAACGGCAGCGCGTCGCGGTGCTCGGCGATGAGCGCGCCGATGTCGCCTTCCAGCGGCACCGGGAAGCCGGGAAAGGGACCGCTCACGGAGTTGCACGACGAGAACGTCGCGGTGTCGTGGTACACGGCGATGGCCTCTTCGTACCCCGTGACCATCACGACGTCGTGGTGCGACTCGCGCGTCACCGGGCATTGGCCGCGGAGGTACTCGAAGTACGGGTACGGATCGGGGACGAAGTCGGGGTCCCGGAAGAAGTCGATCGCGTCGAAGTCGGTCACGGCGGTCCTTTCAGAGCTCGATGAGCGTGGGCACCCGGCGCTCGGCGATGAGGCGGTGCCCGAGGTCGATGACGATCTCGTCGGCCGATCCGAACAGGCCTTCGAGCAGCATCGTGCGCTTGAGCAGGTGGTGGAACGGATGGTCGGTGGTGAAGCCGATGCCGGCGAGCACTTGCTGGCAGTGCGCGGCGACCGTGCGCGCGGTGCGGCACGCGGTCGCCTTCGCCAACGCGGCGGTGACTGCGTTCGGTTCGTCGGCCGCCGCGCCCAGCGTCGCTTCCAGCGCTTCGACCGCGACGAGTGCCTCGGCCAGGCGGTGCCGGACGGCTTGGAACGACGCGATCGACCGGCCGAACTGGACCCGTTCGGTCGCGTAGTCGCGCGCGAGCGCAAGCATCGCCCGGCTCGTGCCCGCGATCTGGTGCGCGACCGCGCGCCGGCCGAGGGCGACCGCGGCATCCCACGCCGCCGGGTCGAGCGCGTCGCCGTCGCCGTCGCATTCCACCTGCACCGCGTGGAACCCGGCGTCGGGATCGATGCCCGCCACCGGGCGCGCGGTCACGGACGCCGCCGCGACGGTGACGACGCGCGGTTGCGCGCCCCCGCACACGACCAGCACGCGGGACGCGGACACGACCCGGGCCGACGCGAGCCCGTTCGCCTGCTCACCCGCACCGGGCGGATCCCACGATCCGAACGGCGGCAGCACGACGGCAACGTCGGGCCCGGGCGTGAGCCCCAACGCCGAGACGATCACGTCGTCGAGCACGGTCGCCGCGCCGTTCGTGCGGCCCAGCGCCTCGAACACGACCGCGACCGCGTCGCGCGGCTCGGCGTCCAACATCTCGAGCCAGCCGAGCTCCGCGAGCACGGAGTCGGGATCGGTGCCGGGGTCGGCGAGTGCCGAGCCGACGGCGTCCTCGAGCAGCGCGCGCTCCGCCGCGTCCATCACGCTTCGTCCCCGAGGTCGAGCAGGCGGCGGGCGACGATGTTGCGCTGCACCTCGGCGGTGCCGCCGTAGATGGTCGCGGCGCGGGAGTAGAGGTACTCGCCCCGCCACATCTCCCCGGCCACCGTGTCGTCGGTCGCGATGACACCGGGCAGGATGCGCCGGACGGCGTCGTACGTCGCGTGCTCCCCTGCCGCGACGAGGATCTTGTCGATCGACGTCTCCGCGCCGAGCGTCTCGCCCGCGGCGAGCCGGTGCTGGGTCGCCCGCGACCGCGCGCGCAGTGCGTGGAGCTGCAGGAACGCGTTGCCGACGATCTCGGCGTTCCGATCGTCGTCGGGGGTCACCTCCACGAGCCGTTCGAGCCGCCGGTAGAGGTACGCGATGCGCTGCCAGAAGCACGACGAGCGCTCGAACGGGAGGATGCTCATCGCGAGCGCCCAACCGCCGTTCACCTCGCCGAGCACGCGATCGGCGGGCACCACGACGTCGTCGAAGAACACCTCGGTGAACTCGTGCACGCCGTTGATCATCTCGATCGGCGCGACCGTGATGCCGGGCGTGTCCATGTCGACGAAGAACGCGGTGATGCCGCGGTGGCGTGACTCCACGGTGCCGGTGCGCGTCAGCAGCACGCACCGGTCGGAGTACTGCGCCAGGCTCGTCCACACCTTCTGCCCGTTGATCCGCCACACGTCACCGTCGGCGACGGCCCGGCAGCTCAGCGACGCGAGATCGCTGCCGGTGCCCGGCTCCGAGAAGCCCTGGCACCACATCTCCGCGCCCGACAGCAGGCGGGGCACGACCTCGGCCGCGAGCCCGGGCGGCGCGAAGTCGATGAGCGACGGCGCGAGCACCTCGATCAACGAGAAGTGACCCGGATCGGTGATGTCGCGCGCGGCAAGGGCGGCGCCGAGCTCGGTGCGGCACATCGGGGAGCCGCCGAGACCGCCGACCCGCTCGGGCCAGCCGTACCGCATCCAGCCCGCGTCGAAGAGGATCGCCTTGACGCGCTGCATCTGCGCGATCTGCTCGTCGAGGGTGCCGGGCGCGGCGAAGCGCGGCGCGAGGTCGGCCGCGTTCGCGTCCAACCAGTCGTGGAGCTCGGCGCGGAAATCGGCGACCGACCGGCCCCGCTCCGGCTCGTTCATGTCGCGTACACCCTTCGACGAGAACCCCGCATGCACTTGGCGAGAGAGCGATTCTCGCGTAGCGTAACCACCCTATGACGACTTGGCACGAAGAGCAGTTGCTGATCGACGGGAAGCTGACGCCCGCGGCCGGGAGCGCGACCTACGAGAACGTCAACCCCGCGACCGAGGAGGTCATCGGTGTCGCGGCCGACGCGAACCTCGACGACACGCGGCGCGCGATCGCGGCGGCCCGCAACGCGTTCGACAACACCGACTGGTCGCGCAACACCGAGCTGCGCGTGCGCTGCCTGCGCCAGCTGCACAAGGCGTTGCAGGACAACTTCGACCCACTCGGCAGCATCCTCGTGCAGGAGGTCGGCGCGCCGGTCGCCATCCTCAGCGGCCCGATGCTGGGCGCGTCCACCGACATCGTCGGCTGGTACGCGGACTTCCTCGAGGGCTACGAGTTCACCGAGGACCTCGGCGAGCGCGACACGTTCGCGGGCCGGCACCACCGCTGGATCGAGAAGGAAGCGGCCGGTGTGGTCGGCGCCATCGTCGCGTACAACTACCCGATCCAGCTCGCGCTCGCGAAGCTCGCACCCGCCCTGGCTGCCGGCTGCACCGTGATCCTCAAGGGCGCCCCCGACACGCCGTGGTCGGCGCTCGCGCTCGGCAAGCTCATCGTCGAGTCGACCGACATCCCGCCGGGCGTCGTGAACGTGATCACGTCGTCCGAGAGCTCCGTCGGCGCCGAGCTCACCACGCACCCCGACATCGACGTCGTCTCGTTCACCGGCTCGACGCCGGTCGGCCGCCAGATCATGGCGGCCGCGAGCGCGACGGTGAAGCGCGTGTTCCTCGAGCTCGGCGGCAAGTCGGCATTCGTCCTCCTCGACGACGGCGATCCGAACCTCGCGGCGATGTTCTGCGCGTACGCGACGATCTCGCACTCGGGCCAGGGCTGCGCGATCACCTCTCGCCTCGTGGTCCCGCGCAGCCGCTACGACGAGGTCGTCGGCCTCGCGCGCGACACGCTCGCGGGTGTGGCCTACGGCGACCCCACCGACCCCGCGAACATGATGGGACCGCTCATCAACGCCCGGCAGCGGGACAAGGTCGCCGGCTACGTCGACCGCGCGATCGCCGCCGGCGGCGAGGCGCTGGTCGGCGGAAAGCGGCCCGAGCACCTCCCGAAAGGCTTCTTCTACGAGCCGACGATGATCGTGGGCCTCGACGAGAACTCCGAGATCGCGCAGGACGAGCTGTTCGGACCGGTGCTCGTGGTGCTCCCCCACGACGGCGACGACGACGCGGTGCGCATCGCGAACAATTCGATCTTCGGCCTGTCGGGCGCGGTCGTGAGCGCGGACCGCGAGCGCGCGCTCAAGGTCGCGCGTGGGATTCGGGCCGGGACGATGAGCGTCAACGGCGGCTTGTACTACGGCCCCGACGCGCCCTTCGGTGGCTACAAGCAGTCGGGCATCGGTCGCGAGATGGGTGCCGCGGGGCTCGACGAGTTCCTCGAGCGCAAGACGCTGGCCGAGCCGGCCGGTTGAGCACTCCGCCTCGCTACCGCGTCGTCCAGTGGGCGACCGGGAACATCGGAACGCGCGCGCTGCGCGAAGTGATCCGCCACCCCGACCTCGAGCTGGTCGGGGTGGTCGTGTACGACGCCGCCAAGGCCGGGGTCGACGCAGGAGTTCTCTGTGGCGAAGACCCGGTCGGTGTGCTCGCGACGGACGACCGCGTTGCGGCCCGCGCCATCGAGGCCGACTGCGTGCTCTACATGCCGGGCATCTTCGACCTCGACGACGTCGAGGCGCTGCTCGCGTCGGGGAAGAACGTCGTCACGACGCGCGGCGAGCTGTTCGCGGGCGGGCACCGGCTCGGCGACGACGGCCGCGGGCGCATCCTCGATGCGTGCGCACGGGGCGGCACGTCGATCTACGCGACGGGCAGCAGCCCCGGGTTCATCACCGAGACGTTCCCGTTCGCACTGCTCTCGATGCAGCGCAACCTCGCGTCGATCGAGATCGACGAGTTCGCGAACATGTCGAGGCGCGACTCCCCGCACATGATCTTCAAGCAGATGGGATTCGGGGCGCCGCTCGACTCGTACAACCCTGCGCGCGCGTCGTACCTGCTCGGCGAGTTCAGCCCGTCGCTCGCGCTGCTCGCCGCGGCCGCCAATCGCCCGATCGACGACTGGACCGCGGGCGGTGAGGTCGCCGCCGCCCGCGAGACGACGACGATCGTCGCCGGCGAGATTCCGGCGGGCACGGTCGGGGCCCAGCGCACCACGATCGTCGGCACGAGCAACGGTGACGCCGTCGTGCGCTTCCGCGCCAACTGGTACTGCACGCCCGACGTGGAACCGGCGTGGGACCTCCGCCCGACCGGGTGGCGAGTGCGCGTGCGCGGCGACGCACCCATGGACGTCGACATCTCGTTTCCCGTCCCGCTCGAGGAGCTCGGGGCGATGACGCCCGCGCTCACCGCCAACCGCCCCGTGAACGCGGTGCCGTACGTGTGTGCCGCGCCCCCCGGCATCCTCACCACCACGGATCTCCCGGTGATGACGCCCGCGGGACCGGTGCCGGCGTGAGATCGACGAAGCGAAAGTGCTAGCAAACACCAACCGAACGGAATGCGCCCCGGCGCGAACGAGGAGAACCACATGTCGACATTCAGCGCCTTTCGCTTCGACGGCAAGCGAGTGCTCGTGGTCGGTGGCGCCACCGGCATGGGCGCGGCCGTGGCCGAGCTCGTGCAGGACGCCGGCGCCGAGACCGTCGTGATGGACTACGCCGAGGTCAACCTCCCGGGCGCGAAGTCGATCCACGTGAACCTCGGCGACCAGGCCTCGATCGACAAGGCCCTCGACGAGTGCACCGGCAAGATCGACGCGCTGTTCTCGTGCGCGGGCGTCGCCGACGGCACGCCGAACATCGAGAAGATCAACTTCATCGGCCACCGCTACATGATCGACAAGCTCGTCGCCCGCGGCGACCTCGGTCGCGGCAGTGCGATCGGCTTCATCTCGTCGGCCGCCGGGCTCGGCTGGGAATCGGCGCTGCCGCTCCTCAAGGAGTACCTCGACATCACCGACTTCGATGCCGCGTCGCAGTGGGCGATCGAGCGCGGGAAGGCCGACTACTTCTGGAGCAAGCAGGCCATCTGCGCGTACGTGGCGCGCGAGGCGATGGGCTTCCTCAAGCAGGGCATCCGCATCAACGCGATCTGCCCGGGCCCGACCGACACGCCGCTCGCCCGCGCCAACGAGGAGATGTGGCTCGGCTTCGGCGCCGACTACCGCGAGGCGGTCGGTGTCGCGGCGGCCACGCCGCTCGAGCAGGCGTACCCGCTCGTGTTCCTCTGCAGCGACGGCGCGAGCGCGATCACGGGCCAGACGATCATCACCGACTCCGGCTACTTCGCTTCCGGCGTCACCGAGTCGTTCCCGGAGGCCACGCCGGCCGTGAACTTCCTCCTCGGCCGCCTGACGTAGACACGGAGGTCGTAGCCGCATGAGCACGACAGAGCCCGTCGAGTTCGATCCGTTCGGGGACGAGTACTTCAACGACCCGAGTGAGGTGTACCGGCGCCTGCGCGACGAGGCGCCGGTGTACTTCAGCGAGAAGTACGGGTTCTACGCGCTCTCCCGGTTCGCCGACGTGCTCGCCGCGCACCGCGACTGGGAGACGTACTCCAGCGCGCACGGCATCGATCTCTCGACGCTCTCGAAGGACCAAGAGCTGATCGGGAGCTTCAAGAGCATCATCATGATGGACCCGCCCGAGCACGACCGGTTGCGGGCGCTCGTGAGCCGCGTGTTCACGCCGAAGGCCGTGACCGCGCTCGAGCCGATGATCCGTGAGGTCATCCGCGGGTACCTCGAGCCGCTCGACGACCTCAGCGAGTTCGACGCCGTCGCCGACTTCTCCGCGAACTTCCCGGTGGAGATCATCTCGCGCATCCTCGGCATGCCCGAGCCCGACCGGCAGCCGTTCCGTGAGCGCCTCGACATCAGCCTGCACCGCGAGCACGGCCAGATCGACGTGTCGGACGAGAACATGGCGGCGATCGTCGAGACCGGCGCCTACTTCTACGAGCTCGCGGTCGAGAAGCGGAAGCACCCCGGCGACGACATGATGACGCGGCTCACGCAGGTCACCGTCGACCGTGGCGACGGCACCGCGACCGGGCTCGACGACGTCGAGATCGCAGGCTTCGCCGGCCTGCTCGGCGGTGCGGGGGCCGAGACGGTGACGAAGCTGATCGGCAACGCCGTCGTGCTGTTCGCGCGCAACCCCGACCAGTGGCAGAAGATCCTCGACGACCGCGCCAAGATCCCGCGCGCGGTCGAGGAGATCCTCCGCATCCTTCCGCCCTCGCAGTACCAAGGCCGCTACTCGCACGCCGACCGCGACTTCGACGGCGTCACGCTCCCGGCCGGGTATCCCGTGATCCTGATCACCGGCGCGGCGACGCGTGATCCGCGTGCATTCGAGAACCCCGACGACTTCGACATCGAACGCGTGCCGGGTATCTCGATCGGGCTCGGGCACGGCGTGCACAGCTGCCTCGGCGCCGCGCTCGCGCGCATGGAGAGCCGCATCGCGCTCGAAGAGCTCGCGGACCGCTGGCGCCGCTTCGAGATCGACGACACGAAGCTGCGCCGCGTGCACATGTCCAACGTCGCCGGCTACTCGCACGTGCCGGTGCGCGTCGCCCGCTGAGCGGGGGCCGAGCATGCCCGAGTTCCACGGAGTCGCCCACGTCGAGCTCACCGTGCGGGACCTCGACCGGAGCCTCCAGTGGTACGAGCGGGTGCTCGGCATGACGCGTCTCGGCCGGCTTCCGGACCTCGAGACGGCCGGAGTCGCCGCCCGCGTCGAGTCCGTGATGAACATGGCGACCGGCATCACCTTCGGCCTCGTGCAGCACGAGGCCACCGAAGACGGCGACTTCTCCGAGTTCCGCATCGGCCTCGATCACCTCGCGTTGAAGGTGAAGTCGCGCGCCGAGTTGGAGGAATGGGTCGCGCACCTCGACGCGTGCGGCGTCACCCACTCGGGCATCAAGGACGAGCCGTACGGATCGCTGGTCGTGCTGCGCGACCCCGACAACATCCAGCTGGAGTTCTTCGCGATGGAGCGGGGCTTCCGCATCGAGATCGACGCGCCCACCGCGGCGACCTGAGCCGAACCGGCCGGGATCTCCAGGGTCGTTCTCAACTAGGGTGACCCGGCCATCAGAAGGCTCCTATCGAATCCGAGAACGGCGTTTCCGGCGAGAGAGCGATGACGGACCAGATCGAGCGGTTCGAGATCCACGTGAGCGACCTGGTCCTGGAGGACCTCGCCGACCGGCTCGCCGCGACGCGCTTCCCCGACGAGATCGAGGACACCGGCTGGGACTACGGGATGCCAATGGGCTATCTCCGCGACCTGGTCGAGTACTGGCGCGACGCATACGACTGGCGCGCGCACGAGGCGCAGCTCAACGCGCTCCCGCACTTCCGCACCGAGATCGACGGTCAGTCGATCCACTTCGTCCATGCCCGGTCGTCGCACGCCGACGCGATGCCGCTGCTCCTCGTGCACGGCTGGCCGGGATCGTTCGTGGAGTTCCTCGACGTCATCCCCAAGCTGACGCAACCGGAGCAGCACGGTGGGCGCGCCGAGGATGCGTTCCACGTGATCACGCCGTCGCTCCCCGGCTACGGATTCTCGGAGCCCCCGCACACGCGCGGTTGGGATCCGCTGCGCATCGCACGCGCGTTCACCGAGCTGATGCACCAGCTCGACTACCCGCGGTACGGCGCGCAGGGCGGCGACTGGGGTGCGCAGGTGGTCAGCCGCATCGGCGCCCTCGACGCGCAGCACTGCGCGGGCATCCACCTGAACCTCGCGATCGCGTCGCCGCCCGAGAACCCCGGCCCGCTCACGGCCGAGGAAGAGGCGGATCTCAAGGACTTCCGGAAGTTTCAGCGCGAAGAGTCCGCCTACTCGTTGATACAAGGAACGAAGCCGCAAACGCTCGGTGTCGCGCTCAACGACTCGCCCGCGGGCCTGCTCGCGTGGCTGGTCGAGAAGTTCCGCGCGTGGAGCGACTGCGACGGCGACCCGGAGAACACGTACACGCGTGATCAGCTCCTTACGAACGTGATGATCTATTGGGTCACACGCACGATCGCCTCGTCGGCGCGCCTGTACCGGGAGTCGCGCCTGGCCCACCTGGGGGCCGAAGCCCGGCCGTACGTCGACATCCCCACCGGGATCGCGCGCTATCCCAAAGAGGTCATGCGCTTTCCCCGGGCGTGGATCGAGCAGTCGTACAACGTGACGTATTGGTCGGTCATGCCCCGCGGCGGGCACTTCGCAGCGATGGAGCAACCCGAGCTCTTCGTCGACGACGTACTCGAGTTCTTCCGAACGGTGCGCGCGTGAAGCCGGCCCCGTTCGAGTACCACGCGCCCACGACGGTGTCGGATGCGGTCAAGCTGCTCGCCGACTACGGCGACGACGCGAAGGTGCTCGCGGGCGGCCAGAGCCTCGTCCCGATGCTGGCGCTCCGCCTCGCCGTGTTCGGCCACCTCGTCGACATCACCCGCATCGCCGAGCTCTCGGGCATCGAACGGCGCGGCGACGCGCTGTGGATCGGCGCCGGCACCACCGACGCCGCGGTCGAGAAGAGCGCCGAGGTCGCGACCGCAGTGCCCTTGCTGGCGCACGCGACGCCGTTCATCGGCCACCTGCAGATCCGCAATCGGGGCACGCTCGGCGGGTCGATCGCACACGCCGACCCCGCCGGCGAGTACCCGGCCGTGGCGCTCGCGCTCGACGCGACGATGGACGTGGTCTCGGCGAACGGCCGCCGCGACATCGCGGCGCGCGACTACTTCTGCGGCTTCTGGTCCACGACCATGCAGCCCGACGAGCTGCTCGCGGGCGTGACGTTCCCGATATGGAGCGGTCGCTGCGGCTTCGCCATCGAGGAGTTCGCGCGCCGGCACGGCGACTTCGCGATCGCAGGCGCCGCCGTCGGCGTCGCGCTCGACGCCGCCGACCGCGTCCAACGCTGTTGCATCGGGCTGATCGGGCTGGGTGCCACGCCCGAGCGCGCGGGCGGCGCGGAGGCGGTCATCACCGGGCAGCCGATCGCCGAGGTGGACGCCCCCGATGTGGGCCGCCTCGCGATGGCCGACCTCGATTCGGTTCCCGCCGATCAACACGGCTCCGCCGCGTACCGCACGCGAGTGGGCGCGACGATGACCGCGCGCGCGTGGGCCCGCGCCGCCGAGGAGGCCCGCCGTGGGTGACGTCTCGTTCCGCGTCACGGTCAACGGCGAGGCCCGCGAGGCCACCGTCGAACCGCGCAAGACGCTCGCCGACTTCCTCCGCGAGGACTGCCGCCTCACCGGCACCCACCTCGGGTGCGAGCACGGCGTGTGCGGCGCGTGCACCGTGCTCCTCGACGGCGACGCCGTGCGCGCGTGCCTCGTGTTCGCGGTGCAGGCCGACGGCGCCGAGGTCACGACCATCGAAGGCATCGGCTCCCCGGATGGCGAGCTCTCACCCGTGCAGGCGGCGTTCCGCGACTGCCACGGCCTGCAGTGCGGGTTCTGCACGCCCGGCTTCGTCGTCACGGTGACCGCGTTCCTCCGCGACTGCCCCAACCCGAGCGACACCGAGATCCGCGAGGCGCTCTCGGGCAACCTCTGCCGCTGCACGGGCTATCAGGGCATCCTCGCGGCCGTGCACCAGGCTGCCGGCGACGCGGTCGCGGGCGCGACGGGCGCGTCGTGACCGACACCACTGCGGGCTCGGCCCGGTACGTCGGCACGCGCATCAACCGCGTCGAGGACGCGCGCCTGCTCACCGGCACCGGCCAGTTCGTCGACGACGTCGCGCTGCCGGGAATGCTGCACGCGTGCTTCGTGCGCAGCCCGTTCGCACGCGCCGCGATCCGGGGCATCGACACCGCGGCCGCCGCGGCGCTGCCCGGCGTGCGCTTCGTGTTCACGGCCGCCGACCTGAACCCCGACGTGAAGGAGCAGTGGCACACATCGATCGGCGCCCGGAGCCCGGAGACGCCGCGCCCGCCGTTCGCCGAGGGCGAGGCCCGGTTCGTGGGCGACCCCGTCGCGATGGTGGTGGCCGACTCGCGCGCGCTCGCCGAGGACGGCGCCGATCTCGTCGACGTCGACTATGAACCGTTGCCGGCCGTCGTCGACTACACGCGGGCCGAGCACGACGAGAACCTCGTCCACGAGCGCCACGGCTCCAACGTGATCGCCGCGATGGCCGGGCTCCCGCTCTCCGCGTTCGACGACGTCTGCGCCGCTTCCGCGCACGTCGCGCGCGCGTCGATCCACCAGCAGGCATACGCGCCGGTGCCCATGGAAGGCCGCGGGCTCGTGGCCGACTACACGCGCACGACGGGCGAGCTGACGATCTACTCGGCGACCCAGGCCGCGCACGAGGTGAAGCTCTTCTGCTCCCGGCTCCTCGGGCTCCCCGAGCACAAGATCCGCGTCATCATGCGCGACACCGGCGGCGGCTTCGGCCAGAAGATCCTCGTACAGCGCGACGAGATGTGCGTGATGTTGGCGGCGCCGAAGGTCGGCGCGCCGCTCAAGTGGGTGGAGGACCGCCGCGAGAACCTGATGGCCGCGGGCCAGTCGCGCCATGAGCACGCCGACGTCGCGATGGCCTTCGCGGCCGACGGCACGATCGAGGTCGCGCACATCGACTTCGTCGCCGACTGCGGCGCGTACCCCACGCCCTGGCCCATCGGCCCGGCCGCGGCCGTCGGCCTGCTGTTCCCCGGCCCGTACCGCGTGCCGCGCGCGGGCTTCGCGGTGAAGACCGTGTACACCAACACCGTCGGCCGCACCGCGTACCGCGGGCCGTGGCAGTTCGAGTCGCTCGCACGCGAGGTCCTGCTCGACATCGCGGCGCGCGACATGGGCATCGACCCCGTCGAACTCCGGCGCCGCAACCTGCTGCGCGCCGAGGACCTGCCCTACGCCAACCCGAACGGCATGACCTACGACAGCATCACGCCGCTCCAGACGCTCGAGCAGGCCGTGGCCATGCTCGACTACGACGCGTTCCGCGCCGAGCAGGCCGAAGCCCGCACGCACGGCCGGTACCTCGGCGTGGGCGTGGCGAGCTACGTCGAGCCGTCGACGCCCGGCTACGGCGCGTACGCCACCGAGGGCGCGACGATCCGCATCGAGCCGTCGGGCATGGTCAACGTGTACATCGCGGGTGGCTCCACCGGGAACAGCCTCGAGACGACCGTCATCCAGCTCACCGCCGACGCCCTCGGCGTGAGCATCGACGACGTCAACACGATCCAGGGTGACACCGCGCTGACCGGCTTCGGCGCCGGTGCGGCCGGCAGCCGCAGCGCGTCGATGACGGCGGGCGCGATCCGCGAGACGGCGACGATCCTGCGCGAGCGCATCGTCGCCATCGCCGCGCACAAGCTCGAAGCCGCGGTCGAGGACATCGAGCTGAGCGAGAGCCGGGCCACCGTGCGCGGCACGCCCGCGATCGGCTTCTCCCTCGCCGACCTGGCCGCGATCGCGTACTACCAGCCTCAGGCATTGCCGCCCGGCGTCCCGGCCGGGCTCGAGGCGAGCGCGCGGTACACCGCGGTCGCCGCATCGATCTGGGTGAACGCGACGCATGTGTGCACGTGCGAGGTCGACGTCGAGACGGGGCACGTCAAGCTGCTGCGCTACATCGTCAGCGAGGACTGCGGCCCGATGATCAACCCGAGCGTGGTCGAGGGACAGATCGCGGGCGGCAGCGTGCAGGGCATGGGCGGCGTCCTCTACGAGCACCTCGCGTACGACGACGACGGCAACCCCGTCGCGACCACGTTCCTCGACTACCTCCTCCCCACCGCCACCGACGTGCCGGTGATCGAGTACGGGCACATCGAGACGCCGAGCCCCGGCCCCGGCGGCTACAAGGGCGTCGGGGAAGGCGGCGCGATCGGCGCACCGCCCGCGGTCGTGAACGCCGTGGCCGACGCACTCGCGCCGTTCGGCGTGCGTGCGACGCGACTGCCGCTCTCGCCGTCGCGCATCATCGAGCTCATCGACGAAGCGAAGGCCGGCTCCTCGTGAACGACTTCGACGCGGTCGACTTCTTCCGCGCCCGAGAGATCTGGCAGGACCCCTACCCGTACTACGAGTACGCGCGCTCCCACGGGCCCGTGTGGCGCGAGCCGCACCGGGATGTGGTGCTGGTGACCGGGTTCGAAGAAGCGATGGCGGTGTACAACGACGCCGCGACGTTCTCGTCGTGCAACACGGTGGCGGGCCCGTTCACGAAGTTCCCCGTGCCGCTCGTCGGCGACGACATCAGCGCCATCATCGACGAGCACCGCGACGCGCTGCCGTTCAGCGACCAGCTGCCCTCGTTCGATCCGCCCAAGCACACCGAACAGCGCGGATTGCTGTTGCGGCTGATCACGCCCAAGCGGCTGAAGGAGAACGAGGCGTTCATGTGGCGGCTCGCCGATCGCCAGATCGACGAGTTCGTCGCACGCGGCGAGTGCGAGTTCATCCGCGACTACGCGAACCCGTTCACGCTGCTCGTGATCGCCGACCTGCTCGGCGTCCCCGAGGCGCACCACGACACGTTCCGCCAACAGCTGCAGGACGACAAGCGGACACATCAGCCCGACGCCGGCAAACCCGTTGGCGAGGTCGCGCACAAGCCGTTGGAGTTCCTGTACGAACGCTTCACCGCCTACATCGAGGAGTGCCGGCGTGCACCGCGCGCGGACGTGATGACCGGCCTCGCGCTCGCGACGTTCCCCGACGGCTCGATGCCCGCGGTCGACGAGGTCGCGTTGATCGCGGCGAACCTGTTCTCGGCCGGCGGTGAGACCACCGCGCGGCTGCTCGGTTCGGCCCTGCAGATCCTCGGCGAGCGCCCCGAGCTCCAGCAGCTCCTGCGCGCCGAGCCCGGACGCATCCCGAACTTCATCGAGGAGACGCTCCGGCTCCAGAGCCCGATCCAGGGCGAGTTCCGGCTGGCGCGCTACTCGACGAAGATCGGTGACGTCGACATTCCTGCGGGCACGACCGTGATGGTGCACAACGGGGCCGCGAACCGGGACCCCCGGCAGTTCGACGCGCCGGCGGAGTTCCGGCTCGATCGTTCCGACGGCCGCTTGCACCTCGGCTTCGGCTTCGGCATCCACACGTGTGTGGGCGCGCCGCTCGCTCGCGCCGAAGCGCGCGCCAGCCTCGTGCGCATCCTCGAGCGGATGGACGACATTGCGATCTCCGAGCGCGAGCACGGCCCGGCCGGTGGCCGGCGCTACGAGTACTCGCCGATCTACATGCTGCGCGGGTTGGAACGGCTGCACCTCGAGTTCACGCCCCGCGCCGCGCAATAGGGTCCCTGCCCATGGCGTCACACGACCGGCTCGATCCCGAGCTCGCAGCCGCGATCCAGCTGATTCCCTTCGACGACATCAACGCCGACCTCCTGCCGATGCTCCGCATGCGGTTCGAGATGCCGGTGTCGGACCGCGTGGAACGCACCGACCGCGTCGTGCCCGGCGATCCCGAGGTACCGGTCCGCGTGCACCGCGCCAAGGACGCCGGCGGCGTGCAGGCGGGCCTGCTCACAATCCACGGCGGCGGCTACGTGATCGGGACGAACCTTCTGGACGACCCGATCCTCGACGCGTGGTGCCCGAGTCTCGGCATCGTCGGGGTGTCGGTCGACTACCGGCTCGCACCCGACACGCAGTATCCCGGCCCGCTCGAAGACTGCTACCGCGCGCTGCAATGGACGCACGCCAACGCGGCCGAGCTCGGCATCGACCCGAGCCGCATCGGCGTCATGGGCGTGAGCGCGGGCGGCGGGCTCGCGGCCGCGCTCTGCCTCCTCGCGCGGGACCGCGGCGAGGTGCCGATCGCGTTCCAGCTCCTCGACTCACCCATGCTCGACGACCGCCAGGCGACGCCGTCGAGCCGCGACGAAGGCCTCGCGGTGTGGACCAAGGCCTCCAACACCTTCGGGTGGAAGGCGTACCTCGGCGAGCTCTACGGCGGCGACGTGCCCTACACCGCGGCGCCCGCCCGCGCCGACGACCTGTCCGGGCTCCCGCCCGCGCTCGTGTCGGTGGGCGCGGTCGACGGCTTCCGCGACGAGGACGTCGACTACGCGACGCGCCTGAACCAGGCGGGCGTGCCGGCCGCGCTGCACGTGTACCCGCGCGCGTGCCACGGGTTCACGTCGATGGCGCCGGGCGCCGCGCTCACCCACCAGGCGATGGCCAACATGACGGCGTGGCTGCGCGCCGAGCTCGCGCGCGACTGATCAGACGCGCCGCCGGCGCGTGACCTCCGACACCCGGCCCAGCACCTTCGTGAGCGCGCGGTACAGCACGTTGCCGTAGGGCCACTGCGTCACGACCTTGCCCGACGGTGACGTGAAGTAGTTGCTGCTCATCGTCCACGAGGTCCCGCGCATCGTGCGTTGGAGCCAACGATTCCACCGCGCCTCGAAGCTCGCCTTCACCTCCACCGACGTGACCCGCTCGCGCATCATGCGCTTGACCGCCCGCACGGCGTATTCCGCCTGGCTCTCCAACATCGTGACGATCTCGCCGCCGTTCGTTCCCGGGCCGTAGATCATGAAGAAGTTCGGGAAGTCGGGAACGGTGATCCCGAGGTACGCGTGCGGTTCGCCCGCCCACACGTCGGTCAGTGTCCGTCCGCCCCGACCGGCGATGCGGACACGCGCGAGGTAGTTCGCGGCCTGGAACCCGGTCGCGAGCACGATCACGTCGACCGCGCGTTCCGTTCCGTCCGCGTCGACGATGCCCGTCGGCGTGACCGACGCGACCGCGCATGGCACGAGCTCGACGTTCGGCTCCTTGAGCGCGGGATAGAACGTGCTCGCGAAGATCGGACGCTTGCCGGGGTACGGGTACGTCGGCGTCACCGCCGCGCGCAGGTCGGGCCGGTCCGCGAACTTGCGCTCGATGTACGACAGGCAGAACTGCCGGCGCGCTTCGTTGGTCTTCGTGCCCGGTCGGTACAAGTGCCCGCGCCACAGGCTCCGTTCGAGCAGGTACCGCTGGCGCGCGCGGTCCTGGCGCCGCCGCCACGGATGGGCGAACCGGGTGCGGTCCTCGGCGGTGAAGTCGCGCTCCCCTTTCGGCATGATCCATCCGGGTTCGCGCTGGAACACGTAGAGCCGCTCGACGGTGGGCTGGATGGCGGGCACCACCTGCGTGGCCGACGATCCCGTGCCGACGACGGCCACGACCTTGCCCGCGAGCTCGTGCTCGTGCTCCCAACGCGCGGTGTGGAAGGCGGGCCCCGCGAAGCCGGCGAGCCCGGGCCAGTCGGGATAGCGCGGGACGTTGAGAAAACCCACCGCGCTCACGAGCACGTGGCACTGCTCGACGCGACCGTCGGCCAGCCGCAGCTCCCACGTGTGCGCGACGTCGTCCCACGTCGCGGACTCCACGGTCGCGCCCAGCTGCACGTGCGCGCGGAGGCCAAACTCGTCGACCGTGTCGTCGAGGTAACGCTGGAGCTCGGGTTGGCGGGCGTGGGTGCGCGTCCAGCGGTGCGGCTTGAACGAGAAGCAGTAGAGGTGCGACCCGACGTCGACCTCGGCGCCCGGATACGTGTTGTCCCACCACGTGCCGCCCACGCCGTTCGAAGACTCGTAGATCGTGAACGTGTGGATGCCCGCGCGCTTGAGCTTCACGCCCGCGGCGATGCCGCCGAACCCGGCGCCGATCACCGCGACGCGCGGCGTGCCCGCCGGACCGAAGAGGTCGCGCGCGGTCGGGCGGCGGCCCGATCTCATCCCGACGTCGTCAGCTGCGCCGCTGCGACTCGCGCTCGCGAGCCGCGCGCGCGAGCGTCTCGTTGTCGGCGGTGAGGCGGTACACCGCGCGCTCGAGCGTCGGCAGGATCGCGGTGACGTCGAGACCGCCCGCCGCGAACCGGCCGACCACGGCGTACGCCATGTTCTTCAGGATGAGCGTGACGTCCTCGACGTAGTCGGGGTCGGCGTCGGCGAGCAGCGCGGCCGCGTTCGGCATGATCGCGTTCATGCCCTGCCGGTCGAGCCGCTTGCCGCCGGGATCGAGCCGAGCGCGGTGGTACGCCTCGAGCATGCGCGGGTTGCGCTCCCAGGGTTCGAAGACGTAGCGCAGCCCGCGCATGAGCCCGTCGTACAACGTCTCGTCGGGCGCGGGCGCCGCAAGGTCGGCGTAGCTGTTGGTGGACATCCACTGCTCGATGGCCGTGACGATCAGCTCGGCCCGGCTCGGGAACAGCCGGTAGATCGTCGCGAGCGACACGTGGGCGCGTCGCGCGACCTCACGGAGCTGGACGGCGTCGTAGCCACCGGTCTCGAGGAGCTCCTGCACCGCGGCGACGATCACATCGGCATTGCCGGGGGTGCCGACCCCTTCGCCCGCCTCCGGTGGCCCGCCTGATGTTTTGGAACCCATGGCCTCAGGGTAACTCCGTTACCGGGGTAACGCGGTTACCGGGACCCACCGGGGTGTGGTGCCGGCAAGCACGAACGTCACGACCACCTGCATTTGTCACCCGGAGGGGATTCACCACATGAGGATTACACGAATTCGAGGCCTCGCCCTCGCAATCGGCGGCGCGGCGCTGCTCGCCGCACCGCTGGCGTTGCCCGCAGCCGCGGCGCCCGTCGCGCACGTCTCGTGCGCCAAGTTGTCGTCGACGACCTCGGTCAATCTGACGACCGGAAAAGGCACGGTCTCGTCGGCCTTCCTGACCTGCACGCCCGCCGGGCTGAAGGCCGGCGGAACGTCGAAGGTGGTCGTGCCGATCAGCAAGCTCACCGGCACGATCACGAGCAAGATCACGTGGAAGGGCGGCAAGGGCACGACCGTCGTCAGCGAGAAGTTCGTGACCCAGAAGACCATCGGGAAGTGCCCGGCCGGCACCAAGTACCGGACGATCATCAGCGGCAAGACCGGCGCCTCGACGGGCGCCGCCGCGAAGATCGTCAAGAAGGGCGAGCCGATCTCGGCCCAGGTCTGCACGAAGGCGCCCAGCGCGACCAAGTACGTGTCGACCCTGCTGAAGGGCACGAAGTTCAAGCTCTAGCTCCGAGCACTCGGGAAGCGGTTCGGCGGCCCCGAAAGGGGCCGCCGATTCGCGTCAGGCCTGGTCACACGCGTGTTTCTCGCTGCCTGGTCGGAGTGACGCAAGTGCTTTCCAGCACAGTGGGATCCGAAGCTTGGAATTCACGTGACTTGAAGTCGCGGC
>JADMIO010690390.1_pt1 | contig 22848 bp, 16 predicted proteins | sample 8958161 | NCBI WGS metagenome assembly JADMIO01 (sample SAMN16585339, study PRJNA669376) | soil metagenome | isolation source: Crop rotation soil | place: USA: Cullars Rotation, Alabama | collected 2011 | reverse complement strand
CAATGAGCCTGCACCGCCACTGGGGACGCGAATCAACAGAAACCCAAACAGGCGAGCAACCGTTGATGAGCAATCGTGTGAGTGAGGAAGCTCGGCTGTAAATTGGCTAATTGGAGCCCAGGGTTGGAGCGCAGCTACAACCCTGGCTTAGCTTAAAAGTAGAATCGCACTTGGACCGGGTCAGTACAGGGAGCGGTAGCGACCTGGTCAGTGATCAGTATGCGATATTTCCGAAGATTTTGACTCCCATGGTGGACCAGGTCGCTACCGCTCCCTGTACTGACCCGATCCAAGTAAACGCATTGTTGGTCCAGTTAGGCGGCGCTCAGGCGGCGGGCGGGGAGCGTGAAGGTGTACGTCTCGCCGTGGTTCAGGTAACGAACGCGGTCTGATAAGCCTGCCTCTGCGACTGCTCTCTTGAAATCCTCGAGGGGGGATTTGAAGACTTCGTAGTCGTTGTAGTGAATCGGAATCACCTCACGCGGGTTGATGATGCGGATTGCTTCCACACCTTGCTCTGCATCCATCGTGAGCAGAATTCCCAGAATCCTGGTCCCACCAAGATGGAACAAACCGAGATCGATTTCCGGATAACGCTTCGGGATCTCGTGCAAGTCGTCGTGCACTAAGGTGTCGCCCGTAATATACAGTCGCAATAGCTTCTGTTCGGCAGTGTAGAAATCAAGCATGCTGCCCATCACCGGCGGCAGCAGAAGATCTGTGAGGCTTGGGCCATGCTTACCGGGCATCGACGTGAGCTGCACGCGCGCGTCGCCTTTCTCGATGGTTATCGAGTCCCAGGTATCGAGAGGCATCGTCGCTGTGAAGCCTTTCTCCTTGAGAGCGTCGGACGCATGCTCAGTCGTGATGATCGGAAGATCTTTTTGCAGTCTTTCCTCGACCAGTTGATCGAAGTGATCTCCGTGATAGTGTGATAACACGCAAAAGTCGAGCGGCGGCAGTTCTTCGATTTCGATTGCGGGGTTCGTCAAACGCTCAGCCGTCAGCCCGTAACCGAGGTGGACATGATCGCCGGCATGTAAGAAGTTAGGATCCGTAAGTATGGTAAACCCGGCGTAACGGATCAGCACGGTAGCGGTGCCGACAAAGAAGATCGATCCATTTGTAAAATCGGTAGCTGCGGACGCAGGCAGACGAAGCGTCTGATGTTCTGGCATAGTTCCCCCCTTTGTTCGTTCGCCCGGATTATCCGCCGGCTTTATCACGAGGATACACGGGAAGAGTAAAGGTTTTATGACTGTTGAGGGTACAATCCTCAAACCGTAATCATGACTAAACCAGTTTTGCTAACCGTTGATGACGACGCAGAAGTACTGCGCGCTATCGAGCGCGATCTGCGACGCAAGTATGCCGGCGAGTATCGTGTGCTCAGAGCGGAGTCGGGCGCCGCGGCGATGGAAATCGTTCGCGAGCTGAAAGTCCGCAACAATCCGGTCGCACTCTTTCTCGTCGATCAAAGAATGCCCGGCCTCTCAGGGGTACAGTTCCTCGAGCAGGCGATCTCGCTCTTTCCCGATGCGAAGCGCGTGCTGTTAACTGCTTATGCCGATACCGACGCAGCGATCGCGGCGATCAATGAAGCGGGCGTAGATCATTATTTACTCAAGCCGTGGGATCCACCGGAAGAGAACCTCTACCCGGTGCTCGACGATCTGCTCGAAGACTGGCAGGCAGACTTTCCCCCTTACTTCGAAGGCATTCGCGTCCTCGGGAATCGCTGGTCGCCGGAGTCACACAACATCAAAGACTTCCTCGCCCGCAATCACGTCCCTTACCAGTGGCTCGACATAGAAACCGCGGACACCGACTCCGAAGTACGAGCGCTTGTCGTCCTGCTTGACCCCGAAGAGAAGAAAGCCTTGCCGCTCGTGATTTTTCCGAATGGCGTGCGCCTGCAACAGCCGAAGCTGCCCGAAGTTGCTGAAAACATCGGACTCAGAACGCGCGCTGCCGAAGCGTTCTACGATCTCGCGATCGTCGGCGGTGGTCCAGCAGGACTTGCCGCCGCGGTTTACGGCGCCAGCGAAGGCTTGCGAACGGTGATCGTCGAGCGTGAAGCGCCAGGCGGACAGGCAGGCATGTCGAGTCGTATCGAGAATTATCTTGGCTTTCCGAGCGGGTTGAGTGGAGGTGATCTTGCGCGGCGAGCCGTCGTGCAAGCCAAGCGATTCGGCGTGGAGATACTTTCTGCGGAAGCCACCGCCGTACGGCTTGATGGTCCATATCGTCTCCTGCAACTGGCCGGCGGAGCCGAGCTCAGTTGTCACGCGTTGCTGGTTGCGACCGGTGTGCAGTGGCGCAAGTTGAAGGTGCCGGGTGTCGAACGTCTTACGGGCGCAGGCATCTATTACGGCGCCGCCATGACGGAGGCGTTGTCATCCAAAGACGAAGATGTTTTCGTAGTCGGCGGGGCAAATAGCGCCGGACAGGCAGCGATGTACTTATCGAAGTACGCACGACGAGTGGTGATACTGGTGCGTGGTCCATCGCTCTCAGCTTCGATGTCGCAGTACTTGATCGACCAGTTAAAAGACACGAAGAACATCCAGATCGAATTCAACTCATCGGTGGTCGAAGCTCATGGCGACGATCACCTCGAAGCAGTTTCCGTCCACTGCTCGTCGACCAACGAGATCAACAAGGTTCCGGCAAACGCACTCTTCATCATGATTGGCGCGGCTCCAAACACTTCGTGGCTCGCAAACGTCGTCGAACGCGATGACCTCGGGTTCATACTCTCCGGCCCTGATCTGATGCGCGACGGCAAACGGCCTAAAGGATGGCAGGTGGATCGCGATCCGGGATTGTTGGAAACGAGTGTGCCGGGCATTTTCGTGGTAGGTGATGTACGACACGGTTCGGTGAAACGAGTCGCTTCCGGTGTCGGCGAGGGTTCGGTCGCCATTTCGTTCGTGCATCAATACCTCAGCAAGGTGGTCTGACATGGAAAACGCAACAGTGGAAGGTGTCGGAGTGCCGGTGCCGGTATCGGGCGCCGCTGAACAGGTCAGTGCAATCGAAAGCTCGCCCGACGATAGAGTCGAGGCACTACGGCGCGTGCACGTTTTTGCCGACTTGCCGGAGGACCAGTTGCAGTGGTTTGCGGCTAACACGAACGAGTTGCGACCGTCACCTGGAGATGTCTTATTCCAAAAAGGCGCGCCGGCGGATGTGATGGTTGTTTACCTCGAAGGTGAGGTTCACGCTTATCGCGACGATAAGTCGCACGATGGTTACGTGTACATCGCGCGCGCGGGTGAGACGAATACGGAAGTCAGTGGGAAGTTGCCCTTCTCGCGGATGCGGGAATGGAGCGCGACGGGACGTGCGGTTACGCACATGCGTGTCTTGCAGTTTCCGGTGCGGCTGTTTCCCGAGTTGTTGCAGCGAATGCCTGTGCTGGTCGAACGTCTGGTTGGGATTATGAGCGATCGCGTCCGCGAAACGACCGCGGCCGATCAGCAGCGCGACAAACTCATGGCGCTGGGCAAGCTCTCTGCCGGGCTCGCTCACGAGCTCAATAACCCGGCTGCGGGAGCAACGCGCGCTGCGAATGATCTGATCCCCGTGTTGGCTGAGCTGCGTGCTGCCGACCTGCGGCTTTGCCGCCATGATCTGACTCCGGAACAACACGCCGCCGTCCGTTCTTTCGAAAGCACTGCAATTGAACACACTGCTACAGCACCGCCACTAAACTCACTCGAGCAAAGCGATCTAGAAGACGTGCTCACTACCTGGCTTGAAGAGCACGGCATCGACGAGCCCTGGAAGTTTTCCAACAACCTGGTCGAAGCCGGCATCGATGCTGGCGCTCTCGAGCGGATGTTGGAGCAGATCGGAGCAGGCCCCATGACAGATGTGCTGGCTCGCGTCAACGCACAACTGGCTGCCGCGAAACTTGCGCGTGAGATCAAGACGGGCACGGCACGGATTTCCGAGCTTGTCGGCGCGATCAAGGAATACAGCTACATGGACCAGGCTTCGGTCCAGACGGTTGACGTTCACCAAGGTTTGGAAAGCACGCTGCTGATTCTGAAGTACAAGCTCAGGAAAAAGAATATCGTGCTGACGCGCGAGTATGCGAAGGACTTGCCGCCGATCAAGGCTTACGGCAGTGAGCTCAACCAGGTATGGACCAATTTGATCGTCAATGCAGTCGAAGCGATGCAGGATGGCGGCACGTTGAAGGTGAGGACAACGAAAGAACCGACGGACATCATGGTGGAGATTCGTGATAACGGTTCCGGCATTCCTGAATCAGTGAGGACCCACATTTTCGAGCCGTTCTTTACTACGAAGTCTGTCGGCGAAGGAACGGGACTTGGGTTGGATACAGTTGCGCGGATCGTCCGCAAGCACCGTGGGAACATCCGTTTCGAGTCAAAGCCCGGAGACACATGTTTCCAGGTTCGGCTTCCGTTTGAATAGCATCGTTGTTTGGATACAGTCAGTACCACCTGCGATAGCGGGTGGGTCGATGATCAGCATGCGAGATTGCTATAGATTTTGGATTTGGAGGTTAACCCACCCGCTATCGCAGGTGGTACTGACTGTATCCAAGTCTCAATTTTAAGCACCTGATGAAAATCTCTTCCGCCGTTCTGACTCTGTTTCTGGTGATGGACCCGCTCGGGAACATTCCGCCGTTCCTCTCCGTCCTCAAAAACGTGCAACCGGAACGGCGCCGCTGGGTTTTACTGCGAGAAACACTGATCGCTTATGTCGTCCTGCTCGTCTTCCTCTTCTTAGGCAAACGCGTTCTCGCCCTGCTGAGTCTGCAACAGGAGACCATCAGTATCGCCGGCGGCATTGTCCTCTTCCTGATCGCACTGCGCATGATTTTTCCACATGAAGGCGGTCTCTTCGGCGACAAGCTCGAAGGCGAGCCGTTCGTCGTGCCGCTCGCGATTCCGCTTGTCGCAGGCCCATCCGCGTTGGCTGTAGTGTTGCTGTTACAGTCGGAGGTGAGTGTCACCTGGCAGTTGCTGCTGGCTGTAACCATCGCGTGGGCTTTGTGCGCACTGATCCTCCTCTCATCAACGTCGCTCTACCGCTTGCTGAAAGAGCGCGGGCTGATCGCCATGGAGAGACTGATGGGCATGCTGCTGGTGATGATCGCGGTCCAGATGTTCATGAACGGAGTTTCGAAGTTTCTGAAGTGAACCACGAATCACCCTAACCGAACAGTGCGCTCCGTTTGCCACCGCCGCCGATGTGCTGCCCAGCAATCGCTTCATGCCGCGTCGATCGTTTGTTCCGAGCACGATTAGATCAGACTGCCAGTCCCTCGCAAGGTCGATGATTTTGCGCGCTGCCTTGCCTGCGACAACTTCTCCGGAGATCTCGAGTTGTGTAGCTGACAGTATCTGGGCCACATCATCAATCGTGCGATGTGCCTGCTCCGTGCGTTTGCCGTTACTCAGCCCGAGTTCCTCGAGTGAATAGGTCAGCGCATTTACGACGCTTACTATCTTGACTTCAGTCTTGTCCGGCCAATTCATTTCCGCGACGACTCGAGCTGCCGCTAGTGAACCTTCCGATCCGTCGGTAGGCAGTAACACCCGCAGCCTTGAACGAGTTGCGCGCGACTCGCGAATGATCTCTACCGAGCATGGAGCACTCTCGACAACTGTCTTTGCAACACTGCCAAGCAGCCGGTTTCTAAAGTCTTTGCGATTGTGCGCGCGGATCATGATCAGATCCGCAGTCCACTTCTCTGCCGCAAACGAAATCAGGAACGCCGGATTTCCGCGCATAATCACGACCCGGCACGGAATTCCGATCTCCCGCAACCGCTCGACGGCGAGTGCCGTAATCTGTTCTCCACGCCTTTCAAGCTCTCGCCTGACAGCCGTGATTCCGTATCCTTCGCTGCGCCATGTTTCCGGCGAAACTTCACCGTCTTCGATAACTGAAAGCACTTGCACTTCGGTTCCCTGCGGCCACGAGCGACCCGCCATCTCTTCAACAAGAATGTTCAAAGTGGTGATCGAATCTACAGCCAATAAAACTCTCATCATCTTTTCCCTCATTGGACTTAGATTAGTTGAGGAAGGCTGATAGGAATACGGTACTAACACCTGAACCCAGGGCGTATTTACACCTGCGTAAGATGCGAAGCCGGATCTCCCAGAGAGTAGGTGATAACACCCGTAACTATTAAGAGTTATCACTCTATCTGGTACAGGTTGTTTACGACAAAGATGCTAAAGTAAGCGAGATGAGGTGAAGCTATGTCAATCAGTGAAGTGTTCCTTCCCGGTGTTGGACGAAAATTTCAGGTCGAGACACTGGAAGGTGATCGCCTGGTGGTTGTTATTCACGACGATGGCACGCGGGAGCTATATCACTTCACTCGCAGAAACCTCGATCGTCCGGCTTCGGTCTTGAGACTCTCCGACGGCGAAGCACGTCAAATCGCCGGCATCGTCGGCGGCCTGACTTACGTGCCGCGCAGTCTTCCGATTGCCGAAGTCATTCTCGGAGATCTCGTTCTGGAATGGTTCAGGATAGAACCCGGCGCGGCATGCATCGGCAAAACAATTCGCGACCTCCATGTGCGCACATCAACCGGCGCTTCGATCGTCTCGATTGTCGAACCCGATCAAACCAAGCGAACCAATCCTGAAGCCGACACAGTGCTTAACGAAGGCGCCACGCTGATCGTCGCGGGTGACCGTCGCACCATCAATTCGCTCAAACGTCTGCTGGTCCATGGGCGAACGGAGTAGTCCATGAACCACGTCATCCTCGAAATCGGGCTGGCGCTGGTGTTAATCGGGTTTGCAGTTGCCCTTGCCGCCAGGCTCAGACTATCCAACGTTCCCTTCCTGATCATCATCGGCATGATTGTGGGGCCGCACGCGCCGCAGATCGGTGTCTTTGACTTTCGCTTTATTCAGACCGGCGAGCTCATAACCTTCATGGGCCAACTCGGCGTTCTCTTTCTGCTTTTCTATCTTGGGCTAGAGGCGAACGTAACGCGGCTGATTGAAGCCGGTCCATCAATTTTGGCGGGCGGCACGATTTACATCGGTATCAATTTTCTGCTCGGGCTGCTTTATGCCTACCTGCTCGGTTTTCCTTTTCGAGAGACATTAATAGCGGCGGGAGTTGTCACCATCTCGTCGAGTGCTATCGTCGCCAAGATTCTCTTCGACTACCGTAGGACGGCGAATCCGGAGACGGAGTTGATACTCGGCATCACGATGTTTGAAGACATCTTTCTCGCGGTGTACTTATCGTTGATATCGGGCATCGTGCTGAGTGGAGCGACGTCGATCGGAGGCGTGCTGTCGTCCGGTGGCATTGCGCTGGCATTCATCATCGGCTTGCTAGTGCTTGGTCGCTGGGCCGTTCCGCTTTTGAATCGGGTGCTCCGGATCTCGTCAAACGAAGTCTTTGTGATTGTCGTCTTCGGCTCGTTATTTCTGTTGGCTGGATTGGGCGAGACTATTCACGTCGCGGAGTCCATCGGCGCTTTATTGATGGGATTGATTCTGGGCGAGACAAGACACTCAGAGCGCATGGAACGCCTCGTGATTCCCTTTCGCGACTTCTTTGGAGCTATATTCTTTTTCAGCTTTGGTCTTTCGATCGATCCTTTTACGTTGGGCGGTGCTGCATGGATGGCAGTCGGCGCGGCTCTGTTGTCGCTCGTATCCGTTATTGTGGCGGGCACGATCGTCGGCTGGCGCGCAAAGCTTCCGGGTGTGGGATCGTTGAATCTGAGCTTCACATTGCTCGCGCGTGGTGAGTTTTCGATCATCATCGCGTCGCTCGCGCAGGCCGCGAGCCTGATGGGGATCCTCCAACCGTTTGCAGCACTTTACGTTTTGATCTTAGCGAGCGCTTCTCCGTTGCTGGCGAAGGAGTCGGAGCGTATTTATGAAACTGTTATGAGGGTGGTCCGCTGGCGCCCGAAGCGAAAGCAAAGGGTCGAAGAGATTCCCGAAGAAGTTCAGGAATGAGTCACACAGCGCACTGTGTCACGGGCGATCAATAGTTCTTCGTCAGTGGGGATGACATACACGGACAGCCTCGAGCCTTGTTTGCTAATCAAGCCTTCGCGACCACCCGTGTGCAGTCGGTTTAACTCTTCATCAAGCTCGAGGCCCATCCACTGAAGACCATCACAGATGCGCGCTCGTACTTCCCACGAGTTCTCGCCGACTCCGCCGGTAAAGACTACGGCATCCGTGCCATTCATCGCCGCGAGGTAGGCGCCGATATACTTGCGGGCGCGATAACAAAAGATCTCGATGGCGAGCATCGCTCTCCGATCGTTCTCTTCGTGCGCCTCGGCGAGTAGCTCGCGCATGTCACTGGTCAATCCTGAAATTCCCAGCAAGCCTGAGTGCTTGTTCATCAACGTTTCGATCTCGCCGGTCGAGAGTCCTTCTTTTGTAGCAATGAAGTCGATGATTGCGGGATCGAGATCGCCGGAGCGCGTACCCATTACCAGACCTTCGAGCGGTGTCAGTCCCATCGAAGTATCGATGGAGTTGCCGGCACGGATCGCCGCGGCGGAACAACCGTTGCCGAGATGAAGCGTGATGATGTTGGTCGCTTCGCGCGCAATCTGGCGAATGTGGCGATAGCGATATGCGACGTAACGATGCGAGGTGCCGTGAAAGCCGTATCGACGTAGTCGATAGCGGCGGTAAAGTTGATACGGCAAAGCATAAAGAAAAGCATGGTCAGGCAGAGTCTGGTGGAACGCCGTGTCAAAGACAGCAACTTGAGGCAGTCCTTCGCCGAACAGGTCGCGTGCTGCTGAGATGCCTTTGAGATTCGCCGGATTGTGCAGTGGGGCAAGATCGATGCAGTCTTCCACTCCGCGGATCACTTCATCACTGATCAAGACAGATTGCTTGAAACGCTCGCCGCCGTGTACCACGCGATGACCAACGGCCTGGATGTCAGCAATGCTTCTGAGCTCGTCGACGCCCGACTCCTGCGACGCAGCCCAGCGAGCGATGAAGTCAACTGCGGCTTTGATATCTCGCAGCGAAGCGGTCGAGCGCTGCGGCTCACGACCCTCGACCTGAAGGCTGAGAATCGCTTCCCCGCCGATGCGCTCGATCGTCCCTCGTGCCAGTCGCCGGTCGGCGTTCCGCGCGATGAGATCGAGATCGGTCGCGATCAGTTGAAACTTAACGGTTGAGCTGCCACAGTTAAGAACCAGGACGTTCATTGGTTAATCTAAACACAGTCACTGTGTATTCCTAAAGTACGTCTAGAGAGCAGGAATCGTACTTGGATCGGAGCGTAGGTCGCTATCGCTCTCTGTACTGACCCTATCCAAGAATGATTTCGGACTTTTTCTGAGGTGCAGAAGTTGCCTCAATCGAAGCTGAAGGAGTTTTGACATGGAAGCAACGAGGGTTACTGTTGATGAAGTGAGGCAGCGCATGGATCGCGGCGAGAAGTTTACTTTCGTCGATACGCGCAATCCAAAGGCGTGGGCTGAAGCGAATACGAAACTGCCGGGAGCGATCCGCATCCCTGCGGAGGATGTGGAAGATCATCTTAACGAAATTCCACACGACCGCAGTGTTATAACTTATTGTACTTGACCGCACGAAGCATCCAGCGCCAGTGTGGCGCAAGCACTGATGGAACACGGTTGGAAAAACGTTCACCCGCTCTACGGCGGTTTTGATGCCTGGAACGAAGCCGGGCTTCCGGTGGATGAAAAATGAAAAAGCTACTTGTGTTCGGCACCTTACTCGTATTCTGCCTGACGCTCGCAGGCTGCGGCAGACAGAGCGCGACAGCCCGCAACGCGCAGACAGAAGCTCTCTTCCGCGCAACGCGCGAAGGAAATACTGACATGGTTAAGTCGCTGCTTTCCTCACCGGGCGCTAATGTTAATGCCACAGATGAGCGAGGCAGCACACCGCTGCTCGAAGCCGCGCGTTTCGGTCATGAAGATATCTGCCGCACACTGATCGCGGCAGGCGCAGACCTGAAGGCAAAAGACAGAGACGGGAAGACCGCACTGATGTTAGCGATTCAGGGCGACCACGATGAGGTTGTCCGAGTTCTGAAGCAGGCCGGCGAAACCGAATAATCTTTGAAAATCTTGACGCCCCTCTTGCCCGCAAGATAAATTGCCTTCGTTTCCTCACCGAGACTTTTCCTCAAATTCCGAGGCAGCACACTGAGGGAGCGAAAACATGCAAATCCGATTGCTGGGCAACATTCTGGTCCTGTGTTTGACCCTGCTCGTACTAACACCATCAGCCACGGCTCAAACGTCACCGTGCGCCAAGGGACAGGAAAGCGGCTTGCCGCTGCCCAGTAGTTTTCTCCCGGCCAGACTTCCGGAGTTTCAAGCGCAACTCAAATCATTCCTCACAAGCGGAAAATATCGAACCCTGAGTTGGTGTGAAGATAAAAAATTCCGCGACACTGGTCCGTTTATCAACGGCATCAGCTACGGCGTTCACCCGACTGTCAAAATTTACTACTCGCCTTCCGTCATCAACTGGCTCATACATAAGGATCGAAGCCAGGTGATTCCGGACGGAGCGATGATCGTGAAGGAACAGTATTCACCACCCGCAGCGAGGTACCAGCTCCAACCGCCGAAAGGAATAAGTGGTTGGACCATCATGATCAAAGACAGTAAGGGATCGCAGGATGGTTGGTACTGGGCGGAGATTTGGGATGCGCAATGCGTTGACAATAACAATCCTCCATTCGCGTATCCGTATGCCGGATTCGGGCTCTACTGCGTGAGGTGTCATGCTTCAGCCGAGCGAGAGCATACGTTTACTTATTCAAAGAACATCAACGGCTTCCCTGGCGATCCGGATTCTTACTTTGTCGATCTGTCGTGGGCGTCGGCGCCGATAAGCGGGCATGCGCCGGCTCCGGCGCAACCGTGCGGCGAAGCAGCGGACAGCGATCGCGATGTTCCCACCGCCGGCCACAACAAGGACGCGAGCGACGTGCAGGAACAGCAAATCTTCCGAGAGATGGCCAGCCTGAGACCTGCGACTCTCGATCCGAAGTTCGTCGCCTTCTATAAGTCGATAAGTCCGATGCCTCTGGACAGGGTGCAAAAGTTTCCGGGTGAGACTTACGATCACATCTTTCCGCAGAACATCGGGACTGCTGCGCCATCTCCGAATCCCAATCAGTTTCTCACTTCCGATCAGTGCATGGGCTGTCACAGCGGCGGCACGTATGGCAACGTGATGCTCTACACGGGGACGAAGCAGTCGGATGGCTCAACTCCTGTAATGAACGTTTCGCCGTTCGGTGAGTGGCGCTGGTCGCCGATGGGACTGGCCGGCCGAGATCCGATTTTCTACGCACAGCTCGATAGCGAAATTGCTTTCGTCAAAAGTTTTTTCAAGAACGATCCGGCGAAGGTTGCGGAGAAGATCAAAGCCATCAACAACACGTGCTTCAAGTGTCATGGCGTCATGGGTAAACGCCGGCTGGATGACGATCACGGCGGTCCTGATAAAGGTAACTTTGAGCGAGAGATGGTTTACGCTACTTACGACACGGACAAGCAAACGTACGTCTATGGAGCGTTGGCGCGTGATGGCGTTAGCTGCATGGCGTGTCATCGAATCGTTGAGGATAAAGTTCCGTTCAGCGAGTTTCTCAAGACCAGGATCACCGGCAACTTCACGACCGGCAATCCGGCGGAGCTGTTTGGTCCATTCGAAGATAAAGAGATTGTTACCGACCCGATGAACAACGCCGTCGCGATCAAGCCGAAGCACGATGCGTACATCAAAAGCTCTCGCATGTGCGGCAACTGCCACACGATCAACCTGCCGCTGATGGACGATCCCGAAGCGGATGCGAGCAAGCCGCACCTCGAGCAGCTCACGTATCTCGAATGGCTTAACAGCGGTTATCAAAATGAGGTTGGTACAAATTCAAAAGCGCAAACGTGCCAGGATTGTCACATGCCGACGAAGTACAGCAACTCCAAGGGCACGCTCAATATTCCACTGATCCAACAGCCGATCGCCTTCATCGAAGACACTCAATATCCGCAAACGGGCAATCGGTTGCCGGATGAAAAGATTCAGGTTCGCTTCCGCGATAAAGGTTTTGCTCGTCATCAACTTCAGGGTTTGAATGTCACGCTGTTGGAAATGTTTCGGCAGTACATGTCGCCGTACAAGTCGAACGGGACCAATGTCCTCGCGAATGTCATTTTGGGCGTCAGGCAAAACGACTACATGTCAGGGCTCGACGATCTATCCACGGCGATTGATGCTTTTGTGCAACAGGCGCAGAACTCTACCGCCGACGTTTCAGTGTCGGAGCCTGCAATTAACAACCAGAAACTCATCGCGGACGTGAAGGTGACGAACAAGACGGGTCACCGTTTCCCGAGCGGTGTCGGGTTTCGACGGGCGTTTTTGGAGTTTCGTGTAGTTGATAACGATTCGGGTAAGACTGTTTGGTGTTCAGGGTGTACGAATGAGCTTGGCGTGATCATGAAGGGTAATGAGAGATTGCCCTCGGAACTCTTCGACGTCTATACAGACGGCACCAGGCCCGCGACACTCGGTTATCCGGCTGCATGCCTTAAATCTGTTCCGCAGCATTTCCAACCACACTTCTTCTGGGATCCGCAAAAGAACACCGGCTCAGCGATCACACGGCAGGACCAGGTTCAGATCTACGAGGAGCTAAACCTGAATATCGAGTGCGCAATGACCACCAGTTTTCTCCGTCGCGACTATCAATTAAAAGACAACCGCCTCTTACCCTTCGGCTGGACCAAAATCGGCCCACTCAACCCCGACAAGACGCCTTACATCCCCACTGACTATCTCCACGAAACTTTTCCGGTCAGCGTCGGCAGCGACCCAGCCTACGCAGACGGAAGCGGAACGAGTGTCGTGCGGTACGAAATCCCCCTGAGTGCCTTCGCAGCCAAAAACGTAACCATCACCGCAACTCTCTATTACCAATCCATACCGCCCTACTTCCTGCACGATCGCTTTACACAAGCGCCGGATTCTCCGGCAACACAACGTCTCTACTACCTGACGTCAAACTTGCAAACGAAAGGAACGCCGATCGAAGATTGGAAATTCCAAATAACCAGCGCGAGTCAGACAGCTACTTTGCGCTAGCAACGCTCGTTCTTAATCCGTGTTATCAGTGTTATCCGTGGCTAAATAAGTTATGGGCAAACAAAAACCTCAACGAGCACGACGTGCTCCCAAGTCCAAATCCTTACCAGAAGCAGAATGGTCTGAACTGGAAAAGCCGGAAGATTGGACCGAAATTGGTGGCTCTCCCACTCCCGGCCTCACGCTGCGCCACGTCTGGCGCGAGCATACCGCTCATATAAAACGGATCGCGTGGTCACCCGACGGCGGTTATCTCTCTTCTCCTTCAGACGACAAGACCATTCGGTTATGGGACACCTACACCGGAGAATCTGTGCGCATCTTGCCGGGACATACCGAAACGGTTTACAGCGTGGCATGGTCTCCGGACGGTAAACGTCTTGCATCCGCTTCTCAGGATACAACTATCCGCATATGGGAGACGGATACAGGCAAACATTTGAAAACCCTGCACGGACATAACATTTATGTCTACGGTGTTGATTGGTCACCGGATGGAAAGCGCCTTGCCTCTGTCTCGGGTGAGAAAGTTATCAGGCTATGGGAAGCAACTACCGGTAAACTTCTGCAAATATTGGAAGGGCATAATGACCAAAACTATCGCGTGGCATGGTCACCAGATGGTCATCGTCTCGCTTCAGCTTCACTCGATAATACTCTCCGTCTTTGGCAGGCTTCCAATGGACAACTTTTACAAATTTTGGCAGGGCATACGGGTTGGGCTACCAGTGTGGCATGGTCGCCGGATGGGCAACGACTTGCTTCAGCTTCTATGGATCAAACCATCCGCATATGGGATGCCAATAGCGGCAAGGCATTACAGATATTAGAGGGGCATAATGGCCGATTGCAGTGCCTTTCCTTCTCTAGCAATGGTCTTTGGCTCGCTTCTAAAGGTAAGGATAACACCATCCGTCTATGGAACTGTGACACTTGGGAGTGCATAGCTGTACTGGATGAATCCACAGGTATCTATGATTTAGCGGGTATCGCTTTTCACCCGCAGTTGCCCGTGCTGGCAACGCTGGGTGAGAAAGACACCATCATTCGCATCTGGGAGTTGGATGAAGCTCTCCTACTCGGTCAAACACAAGAGAGCGTTCACTACACCACCGCCAAACTCGTCCTCGTTGGTGATTCCGGCGTCGGCAAAACGGGGCTTGGCTGGCGGCTGGCGCATGACGAATTCAAGGAGCATGCCTCCACACATGGCCAGCAGTTTTGGCCTATCCAGAAACTCGGCCTCAAGCGCAAAGACGGCACCGAGTGTGAAGCAGTGCTGTGGGATTTAGCGGGCCAACACGTCTACCGGCAAATTCATTCCATCTTTCTTGAAAACATTGCCGCTGCGCTCGTGCTCTTCGATCCCAGCAATCGGCAGGAACCACTCAAGGGTGTGCAGTTCTGGCTGGAGCAACTCAAAGGCAAAGGGCAACTGCCACCGACTGTTCTTATAGGTGCGCGCGTTGATCGCGGCGCACCCGCTGTGTCGCTACAGGACTTGGACCAGTTCTGCCAACGCTACGGCATCCGCGGCGGCTATATCAGCACTAGTGCGTTCAGCGGCGAGGGACTGGACGCTCTAATGGAAACACTTAAGGCACAGATTCCGTGGAACGAGATGACGACGACGGTTACAACCGTCACCTTCAAACGTATCAAAGACCACGTGCTCGCGCTCAAAGAGAAACCAGACCGCAAAGGTGTGCTGGTAAGTCCATGCGCTCTGCGCGAACAATTGCAGGCAACCGATAAAGAATGGAGCTTCACGGACGCCGAGATGATGACAGCGGTGAGCCACCTGGAAACGCATGGCTACGTCGCCATCTTGCGCAGCTCCGCCAGCGACCAGCACATTCTGCTCACACCAGAATTGCTCGTGACGCTCGCCTCATCAATCGTGTTGCAGGCCGACAAACATCCACGCGAGCTGGGCGCGGTGAGTGAAACCGAACTCTTGCAGGGCAAATTTCAGTTCGATGAACTCGCAGGCTTGTCGCCAACCGAAACCCAGATCTTGCTCGATGCCGCCATCCTGCGTTTCCTCGAGCACAACATTTGTTTCCGCGAGACGCTGAACGATGACACCTTGCTTATCTTTCCCGGGCTCATCAAGCAAAAGCGCCCCTTGCAAGACGACCTGCCTTCGACTGACGACATCTCTTACGTAGTGCGCGGGCGTGTGGAAAACCTTTATGCCTCGCTGGTAGTTCTGCTCGGCTACACGCCTTCATTCACCCGCATCAACCAGTGGCAGAATCAGGCGCAGTATGAAATGGGTGAGAACGAAATCTGCAGCTTCCGCCTGATTGAAGATCGAGAAGGCGAAATAGAAGTGGTGTTGTATTACGGTCACCGGCTGCCTGCACACGGACGCACGCAGTTTCAGGAATTGTTTGAGCAGTTTCTCTATCAGCGCGACGTGGAGGTGACGCGTTTTCCGCCCGTCGTCTGCCCTGAAGGTCACCGGCAAGAACGCGCCACGATTATCAAGCGTGTGCGTGAAGGCAAGCGTTTCGTGCACTGCGAAGAATGTGGCGCCAGGACCGATCTGCCGAGCCTTGACCAACCGCAAACCATCGGCATTGGTGCATCCTCTTGGCTACAACGTGAAGAAGCGTCAGCGCTCTTACGCAGCGCTTACGAAGTGCAGTTGACGAAAGTCAAAGGCTACCGGCGCGAGTGGGCGTCGCCTCGCTGTTACATCAGTCGTTTGGACCAACAATCCGAGTGGGCAAAGGAGCTCATAAAAGACTTGCGCGACGCAGGCATATATGTGGTGGAGCAAGCTGCGCAAGTTAAGGCTGATGACTTCATCATCGTGCTCGATACGCCCGCTTATCAGAAGGCGTTTACATCGACAGCATCTGCGCTCGCTGCAGATGTCCCACTGGTAAAAGCGCGATTGCGCAAGCGTCAGCTGATTTCACTCGCTTTGAAGGGCCGCGCCGGAACGCACGAATTTAAGGATTGTCAGCCCGGCAGTTTCTGCGACCAGACGCACTACCCGGTTAGCCTGTTCGATCTAGTGCTGACCTTGTATGCCATCCCACTCACGCACGCCGGCTTCGCGCCGTTGCGGCAGATGTTACATAACCAGTGGGAAGAAACGCTGGCGCAGAAGAAAGGTGAGGCCGCCACTTCACTACTAAAAATCTTCATCAGCTATTCGCACAAAGACGAAACATTCAAAGACGAACTGATCACGATGCTCGCGGGTCTGCAAAACCGGGGGATCGTGGACGCCTGGCAGGACCGCCGTATCGAACCGGGCGATGAATGGTACACGTCCATTCACGACGCAATGGACGAATGTGACCTTGCTTTGTTACTAATCAGCGCGGATTACATTGCCTCTCGTTTCATCCAAAACGAAGAACAACCGAAGCTCTTGCAACGTCGCCGCGAAATGCAACTGCGCGTGATTCCAATCATCGTTCGTCCCTGCACGTGGCAAAGCGAACCCGTGCTCAAAGATCTTCAAGCCTTGCCCAAAGACGGCAAGCCCGTCATTACATTTCCCCAAGACACCGGCGCTCGCGATCAAGTCTGGACCGAGATCGCGAACGTCATCGAGAAACGCGCGCGCAACCGTGAACACTGAGCCTAACATCACGCGGATTCTCGAACGCTGGGGCAGCGGCGATGAGAGCGCGCTCGAAGAGCTGGTGCCGCTACTCTACAAGGAGTTGCGCCGGATGGCCGCCAACTATCTCCGGCGCGAGCGACACGAGCTCACCCTCCAACCGACCGCCTTAATCAACGAAGTCTTTATACGCCTGATAGACCAGCACGACATCAACTGGCAGAGCCGCGCTCACTTCTTCGGCATTGCCGCGCGGCTGATGCGTCGAATCCTCGTTGACCGCGTGCGCGTCAGACAGGCAGCCAAGAGAGGCGGCCAGCACTACAGCCTCTCGCTCAGCAAAGCCGACCAGATCGCCGGGCGCCCAAACATCGATTTGTTAGCACTCAACCTCGCTTTGCAAAAGTTGGACAAGCTCGACCCGTTGCAAGTTCGAATCGTCGAGCTGCGTTTCTTCGGCGGCCTGACTATTGAAGAGTCGGCCGAAGTCCTGTCTGTCTCGCACGCCACGTTGGAACGTCATTGGAAGGTGGCGCGAGCCTGGCTTCGTTGTGAACTCGATCCCTCATGACTCCTGAGCTTTATCGCCGCGTCAACGAACTGTTCCACTCCGCTCTGGAGCGCGAGGGTGACGAGCGCGCCGCATTCCTCGACGAAGCCTGCGGCGCTGACGTCGCCCTGCGCGACAAGGTCGAGGCACTCCTCGCCGCTCACGAGCAGTCGAGCGAGTTCCTCGACGCGCCCGCTTTCGAAATCGGCGAGACTGCAGGCTCGCTGGCCGGAGAGCGCGTCGGTCACTATCAGGTATTATCACTTATCGGCGCGGGCGGGATGGGAGCCGTCTACCTCGCACGCGACGAGCGACTCGGTCGTAAGGTCGCGCTCAAAGTGCTGCCCCGTTACGTCACGAATGACGAACGGCGCATTGGACGCTTCCGGCGCGAGGCACGCGCTGCCTCCGCTCTCAACCATCCCAACATCGTCACCATCTACGAGATCGAAGAAGCGGACGGAGTGCACTTCATCGCCACCGAGTACGTCGAAGGCATCACACTGCGCAAACGACTCAACGATGGTCCATTGAAACTCGATGCGGCGCTCAGCGTTGCACTCCAAGTCGCCGACGCCCTCTCGCACGCGCATCGCTGCGGCATCATTCACCGTGATATCAAGCCCGAAAACATCATGCTGCGAAGCGACGGGCGCGTCAAAGTATTGGACTTCGGACTCGCCAAGTTCATCTCGCTAACAGAAGACGCGTCAACGCAGACTGCGTACAGCATGCCGGGGCTGATTCTGGGCACGATTGCCTACATGTCGCCGGAACAGGCGCGCGGTCTTGAAGTGGATGCACGCACGGACATCTGGAGTCTTGGCGTCGTGCTCTACGAGATGCTCACGGGAAGCGCACCGTTCGGTGGTCCAACCCGAGCCGACACACTCGCCGCGATCCTCGAACGCACACCGCTTGTCACCCTGGACCATGCCGAGCTGAAACGGATCGTCGACAAAGCCTTACGAAAGAATCTCTCGGAGCGGTATCAGACGATCGAAGAATTTGCTTCAGCTCTGCGTGACGTGCAAACGCCTGCCCCACGCACAAACTTGCGGAGACGCGCCATCGTTGCACTGTTGAGTCTGCTCCTTCTGGCTGGCATCTTCGCGAGCGCGGGAGCCTGGTGGTTCTCGCGCACAACGCCGCCGGCAACGCTCTCCGAAGTAAAACCGGAACGCCGCCTGAGCTACTGGCTACTCGTGCAAAAATACCGCGACGGAAAGCCGTACCAGGAACCCTTCACGCCGGCCGCGGAGATCAACTTCGAACAGGACTACCGTGTACGTCTCCACGTGAGAAGCGAGCAGGCCGGTTACCTCTACGTCCTGAACGAAAACCTCGCGCCGGCGAGCGAAGCTCCGGCTTACACGATTCTGTTTCCTTCACCGACAGCGAACGGCGGCGTCTCGCGAGTGGACGCAAACCAACAACTTCAGCTTCCGGAACAGACGTGGTTCCGCTTCGACGCGAAACGCGGAACAGAGAAGGTGTGGCTCGTCTGGTCCGCCGAGAGCATCCCCGCTCTCGAGGCGATCAAAGGTTTCGCCAATCCGCGCGACCGCGGCTTGGTCAACAGTCGCGAATTGAACGCAGCAGTGCAAGCTCTCCTCTCCACACATTCCGACTCACCGCCCATCGCCGAGCGCAGCCAAAAAGAAGTTGTCGTCAGAACGAACGGTGATATACTCGCGCACCTGTTACGGCTGGAACATCACTAACTCATACTCGCCTGGCGTAACAGCTCATCGCTCCAGAAATATTTTCACGAACACGACTGAGGGAAGTAGTTTCTTTTTTTCGCACTCTTAGGTTAGGAGGACTTTACTCTAAAAGTAGGAATCGCACTTGGATCGGGTCAGTACAGGGAGCGATAGCGACCTGGTCAGTGATCAGCATGTGATATTCCCTAAAGGATTTTGACTCCCATGGTTGACCAGGTCGCTACCGCTCCCTGTACTGACCCGATCCAAGAATGATTTTGGACTTTAGTCAAAGCCAGGTAGGAGGAGATTGCCATGAGCCAGAAAAATAAGTCAGCCCGCATCCGCGACGTGAAGGGACAATGGAATGTAACCGTCAAGTCGTGCGGGGCGTTGAATAGCGTTAACGTCTTGAACATCACCGGCGAGACCGACGACGGCGGCATGACGGGCTCCGTTGGTGCGAGCTTTCAAGGCGGGGGTATGAACGCTGCCAACGAAATAACGTTTCAGGTCGAGATCAATGGCACACCCTACACGTTCAGCGGAACTTACTATCCGGCCACTCCCGACACTGCTCCCTACATGAAGGGCAGCGTCACGAATTGCCCGGACGGTGAGGACGGAACGTGGTCAGCTACAGCGCAGACCGGCACTCCTGATCCGACAAACTGAACCCATGCGTGCCCTCGTCTGTCTCTTCGTCCTGTGCATCAGCGCGGGCGCGGCGACTCTGCAAGCCGACGCACCCGCGCTTGCCGAAGGTGTGCGCGTAATGCGCGCGTTGGCGGGCGGCGAGACACATCTCTTTCGCGTGTCGCTCGATGCAGGGCAGTACGTGCGCGTCGTCGTCGAGCAACAGGGCATCGACGTGGCCGTCGCGCTCATCTCGCCAAACAAGGAGCGCCTCGTTGAAGTGGACAGCCCAAACGGCAACCGCGGTCCGGAGCCGATTTCGGCCGTCGTTGCGCAGACAGGCGAATACCTGATCGAGGTGCGCGCGCCCAACAAGAACGCGCCGGCAGGCTCTTATGAGATAAGACTCGAGGCGCGCCGCGAGCCAACGCCCGACGACCGCAAGCGCGCTGATGCCGAGCGCGATTTCCGCGAAGCATTCAAACTCGTACGGCAAACGACCGCCGAGTCGCGACGCGCGGCGCTGGAAAAGTTTGAAACCCTTCTCCCCATCTTCCGCGCGCTCGAAGATCGACCAATGGAAGTCCTCACACTGAACACAGCCGCGCTCGGTTACCATGCCGCCGGCGAATTACCGAAGGCGCTCGACTACTACAGTCAGGCGCTCGCCGTCAGCCGGCTTCTCGGAGATATAAGCAACCAGGCGGCGCTGCTCAACAACATCGGCGGCGTCTACGACATCCTCGGCGAGCCGCAGAAGGCGCTCGACTATTACGCACAGGCGCTGCCGCTCTGGCAAAGCCTGAACAACCGCAACGGGCAGGGCGACACGCTCAACAACATCGGCGTCATCTATTTCAACCTCGGCGAATTACAAAGAGCACTCGAGTACTACCAACAGGCACTGCCACTCCGCCAGGCGAGCGGCAACAAGCGGCGCGAGGCCGACACACTCGACAACATCGGCGTCGCTTACCGCGTCCTCGGCGAGCCGCAGCAGGCGTTGGACCACTTGCAGCGCGCACTCGAGCTGCGTCGCGCGACGAAGGATGTGGCGGGCGAGGCCAACTCGCTCCACTACATCGGCTTCACTTACGCTGCACTGGACGAAACGTCTAAAGCACTGGAGTACTACGATCTCGCATTGCCGCTCCGGCGCACGGCCGGCGACCGCCGTGGCGAGGGCGTCACACTCAACGCAGCCGGTGAGGTTTACACTTTACTGGGCGAGAACGCGAAGGCTTTCGAGCGCTATCAGCAAGCCCTCCAACTCCTGCGCGCCGTGGGCGATCGCCAGCAGGAAGGCGTCACACTAGCTCACCTTGGACGCCTCGAAGCAATGTCCAATCAACCGCAGGAGGCCTTGAAGAATTACACTCAGGCCATCTCGATCTTCGTGTCTCTCGGGGCGCGGCGCGACGAAGCATGGGCACGGCAGCAACTCGCGCGCGTCGAACGCGATCGCGGAAACTTCGTGGAGGCCCGTCGCCAGATCGAAGCCGCACTCGCCATCGTCGAATCCCTTCGCGCGCAGGTGAGCAGCCGTCAACTGCGCGTCTCCTATCTCGCAGCAAAGCAGAACGTCTACGAGTTTTACATCGACCTGCTGATGCTCATGCACCGTCGAGATCAGGCCGCCGGTTACGACGCGACTGCGTTTCAAGTCAGCGAACGCGCACGTGCACGCGGCCTGCTCGAGATGCTTGCGGAGTCAGGCGTCGATCTCCGGCAGGGTGTTGACCCGGCGCTGCTCGAGCGCGAGCGCACCCTCTCTCAAACTGTTAACGCCAAGGCCGAACGACTAATGCGACTGCTCGGTCAGCGCGGCAACGCTGAACAAGCAGCGGCGCTGAAGCGAGAGATCGGCACGTTGGAGGCAGATTATCAGCAGGTTCAGGGAGAGATTCGCCGTCGCAGTCCACGCTATGCCGCCATCACGCAGCCGCAGCCGCTCGGTGTTCGCGATGTGCAACGGCAGTTGATCGACGGAGACACGATGCTGCTCGAGTACTCGCTGGGCGCGGAGCGCAGCTATCTCTGGGTTGTGACTCAGAGCTCATATCGCAGTTACGAGCTGCCGGCACGGTCTCAGATCGAGGAGCCCGCGCGCCGGCTCTACGATTTACTGCGGGCGCGCAGTCTGAAGAAGAAGAACGAGAGCGAGCAGCAGCGGGACGAACGAATCAGGCGCGCGGATTCGGAGTTACCAACAACCGCCGCGGAACTTAGCGCGTTAATTCTCGGGCCGGTCGCCGCGGAGTTGGGCACGAAGCGCCTGGCTGTCGTCGCAGACGGAATGCTGCAATACATCTCGTTCGCCATGTTGCCTGTCGCCCGCCGACCGATGTTAGTCGATCATGAAATCGTGAGCCTTCCATCGGCGTCGGCGCTCGCCGTGCAGCGTCAGGAGATCGTGGGCCGCAAGGTCGCTCCACGCGACATCGCCGTGATTGCCGATCCGGTTTTTGAAGCGACTGATCAGCGAGTTGGTCCACCGATGGTCCAGGGGCCACCTATCGTCGCTCGTTACGACAACACGCGCGTGCTCGAACACCTAAGCGCTGACGAAGCGAACGGTCTCCGCGTCCGGCGCTTGCCGTATACGAGGCAGGAGGCCGAACGCATTCTGTCGGTTCTGCCTGCCGGCTCGAACCTCAAAGCGACTGACTTCCAGGCGCGGCGCGCGACGGCTCTGGGCGGCGAGTTGAGTGAGTATCGTTACATACACTTCGCCACACACGGATACATCGACAGTGAGAAGCCGGAGCTTTCCGCCATCGTGCTCTCGCTGGTTGACGAACACGGCCAGCCGCAGGACGGCTTCCTGCGCGCACAGGATCTCTACAACCTGCAACTCCCCGCGGAGCTCGTAGTGCTGAGTGCCTGTCGCACCGGGCTGGGACGAGACATAAAAGGTGAAGGACTGGTCGGACTGACGCGCGGCTTCATGTACGCGGGCGCGCCGCGCGTCATCGTCAGTCTTTGGAGTGTGAGCGACCGCGCCACGGCGGACTTGATGGGCCGGCTCTACGCCGGAATGATAAAGCGCGGACAGCGCCCAGCCGCTGCACTCCGGTCAGCGCAGTTGGAGATATGGCGGCAGAAAGCCTGGCGCTCACCTTACTACTGGGCCGCATTCGTCCAGCAAGGCGAGTGGAAGTAAAAAGAATTGAGCGCCTCCTTGGAGTGCGGCGGCCTGGCGCCGCTTTGTTATCGATCACGCTTGAT
>JADMIO012771064.1_pt1 | contig 22850 bp, 15 predicted proteins | sample 8958161 | NCBI WGS metagenome assembly JADMIO01 (sample SAMN16585339, study PRJNA669376) | soil metagenome | isolation source: Crop rotation soil | place: USA: Cullars Rotation, Alabama | collected 2011 | reverse complement strand
TGGCGCTGCCCACCGATCGCGCGCGTCCCGCGCAACAGAGCTTTCGTGGCGGCGCGTTGCCGTTCACCCTGCCGGCTGCACTGGTCGAACAGCTGCGTGAGCGCTGCCAGAACGCGGGAGCGACACTTTACATGGGCCTGCTGGCGAGTTGGGCGACGCTGATGAGCCGCCTGAGCGGGCAGACGGAGGTGGTGATCGGTACCACGGTGGCCAATCGCCGCCGCAAGGAGATCGAACCTCTGGTCGGCTTCTTCGTCAACACGCTCGCAGTGAACCTGCCGGTCAAGCCTGCCGATACGGCCCGGTCGCTGCTGGCCGAAGCGAAGGAACGTCTGCTGAGCGCGTATGCGCATCAAGACGTGCCGTTGGAGCAGGTGGTCGAAGCGGTCAATCCCAGTCGATCGATGGCGTATAGCCCGCTGTTCCAGACCACCTTGAACATGAATAATGCGCCGGTTGCCGATCTGCAACTGCCTGGCCTATCGCTGCAAAACATTAGCGCAGCCATCGAGCACGTGACGGCGCATTTCGATCTGTCGTTGTCGCTGACCGAGGAAGGTCCGCTGCTGCGTGGCCGACTTGAATACGCCAGCGATCTGTTCGACGAAGCCACCGTGACGCGCTGGATGAGCTACTGGGAACGCCTGCTTTGGGGCATGGTCCGCGAACCCGATGCACCGCTGCAGCGCCTGCCGTTACTGGATGCGCAGGAGCAGCAGCGGATGCTCGATCAATTCAATGATACGGCGGCCGCGCCCATCGATGACCTGATCCATGCGCTATTCGAGGCGCAGGTGGCGCGCACACCCGACGCGCTCGCACTGGCTTATGAAGAAACATCGTTGAGCTATGCGGAACTCAACCGCCGTGCGAATCGCGTAGCGCATGCACTGATCGCCGCCGGCGTGGCGCCGGATACGCGGGTAGCGCTATGCATGGAGCGCGGAGCGGGCCAGCTGGTGGGCTTGCTCGGCATCCTCAAGGCCGGCGGCGCGTACGTGCCGCTGGACCCGGCGTATCCGCGCGAGCGGCTGGCCTACCTGATGGCCGACAGTGCTCCGGTCGTGGCGCTGCTGCAGAGCGGGTTCGAAAGCGTCGTCGATACCGAGCACCGGCTTGTGCTCGATAACGAAGGGCGCTGGACCGACGAACTCGCCTTCGCCGAACACAATCCTTTGCTCGATACCTTGCGTCCCGATCATCTGGCCTACGTGATCTACACCTCCGGCTCCACCGGCAAGCCCAAGGGCGTGATGGTGGAGCATCGTTCGGTGATCAATCTGTGGGCCGCGCTGAAGCGCGATATTTTCGGGTCATTCGAAGCCGCGGCGCGCGTTGGCATGAGCGCCTCGCTGGCGTTCGATGCGTCGGTGAAGATGTGGATACAGCTATTGTCGGGGCACTGCATTGTTCCAGTTCCCAGCGCTGTTCGCGCCGACGCAAGAGCGTTGCTTGGATTCCTGAGCGCCAGCCGCATCGACGTTTTCGATGGCACGCCGACGCAGCTCGAACTGTTGGTGGCCGAGGGCCTGTTGCATGCTCGTGGGCATCGTCCCGCCGCGGCGTTGATTGGCGGCGAGCCGATTTCCAGCAAGCTCTGGACCCAGTTGCGCCAGTGCGAAGGCATGCGATTCCATAACGTCTACGGCCCGACCGAATGCACGGTCGACGCGACCACCTGCCTGATCGGATCGGCTCATGCGGAGCCGAACATCGGCCGCCCCATCGCCAACGTGCAGATGTATGTGCTCGATGCGTACGGCGAACCGGTGCCGATCGGCGTTGCCGGCGAGTTGGTTATCGGTGGCGCAGGCGTGGGACGCGGCTATCTGGATCGGCCGGAGCTGACCGTCGAACGCTTCGTGGACGATCGCTTCAGTCCGACTGGCGGACGCCTCTATCGCACCGGCGATCTCGGCCGCTGGCGTGCCGATGGCGTGCTGGAATATCTGGGCCGCAACGATCATCAGGTGAAAGTGCGCGGCTTCCGCATCGAGCTGGGCGAGATCGAAGCGGCCTTGCTGGCGTGCGATGGCATTCGTGAAGCGGTCGTGGTGGCGCGCGAGGATGTGCCCGGCGATAAGCGCTTGGTTGCCTACGTGGTAGGGGATCGCGATGGCATAGATGCCTTGCGCTTGCGCGAGCAGCTATCGCAGCGGCTGGCCGATTACATGCTGCCTGCCGCTTTCGTGTCGCTGGATGCGATGCCGCTCAGCGCCAACGGCAAGCTGGATCGCAACGCCTTGCCGGCGCCGGATGGCTCATCGCTGGCTACGCAAACCTACGAGGCGCCGCAGGGCGAGATCGAGACCGCGCTGGCCGAGCTATGGCACGAGCTGCTCGGGGTCGAACGGGTGGGGCGCCACGATCAGTTTTTCGACTTGGGCGGCCATTCGTTGCTGGCCGTGCAACTGGTGGGGCGCGTGCGCCAGGTCATGCGGCGAGAAGTGACCTTGCGACGATTGTTCGAAGAGCCCAGCCTCAGCGGGTTCGCCGGAATCATCGCGCAGGCGGAACCACGCGATGGCTTGCCGCCGCTGCGCCCTTGCGATCGCCAACAGCCCTTGCCGCTGTCGTGGTCGCAGCAGCGACTGTGGTTTTTGGATCAGCTCGATCATGCTGCCGGCGCGGCCTATCACATGCCTGCCGCGCTTCGGCTGGAAGGTCAGCTCGACGAGCAGGCGCTGCGACAAGCGCTGGGCCAGGTCGTGGCTCGTCACGAGATTCTGCGCACGCGATTCGTCCGGCCGCAGCAGGGCGGGGAACCGATCCAGCTGATCGATGCATGCGGCGCTTTCCAACTGCAGCGGACCTATTTGGGAGATCTGCCGGCAGACTCGCGAGATGCGGCCGTGGCACGGCATGCCAGCGAGGAGGCGTTGGCACCGTTCGACCTGTCGCAAGGGCCGCTCATTCGTGCCCGGCTGCTGGTGTTATCCGCCGCCGAGCATGTGCTGCTGCTGACGCGGCACCATATCGTTTCCGACGGCTGGTCGACCGGCGTGCTGGTGCGCGAAATGGGCGCGCTGTACGAGGCATTCGTGCGCGGTCAAGCCGATCCGTTGCCGCCGCTGGCAATCCAGTATGCGGATTACGCTGCCTGGCAGCGCGGATGGCTGCGGGGCGACTTGCTGCAGACGCAGCTCGATTATTGGAAGAGCCAGCTGGCGCACGCGCCGGCGCTGCTCGAGCTGCCTACCGACCATCCTCGTCCCGCTCGGCAAAGCTATCGAGGCGGCGCCTGCGATTTCGTGCTGCCGCAAGCCCTGGTGGAGCGCCTGCGCGATCGTTGCAAGACAGCGGGAGCCACCTTGCACATGGGCCTGCTGGCGGCCTGGTCGCTGTTGCTGAGTCGACTCAGTGGCCAGGCGGAGATCGTGGTGGGCGTGCCGGTGGCCAATCGCCGGCGCAAGGAAATCGAGCCGCTGATCGGCTTCTTCGTCAACACGCTGGCGGTGAATCTCCCGATCGAACGCGGCGACACCACCTGGTCGCTACTGGCTGAAGCGAAGGAGCGTCTGCTGGGCGCGTACGCCCATCAGGATGTGCCGTTTGAGCAAGTGGTGGAGGCCATCAATCCCGAACGCTCCATGGCGTACAGCCCATTGTTCCAGGCCACCTTGAACTTGAACAATGCCCCACGCAGCGAGCTGAGTCTGACCGGCTTGTCGTTGCAGAACATCACCGGCGCCATGGGGCATGCGACCACTCATTTCGATCTTTCGATGTCGCTGACGGAAGATGCCGGCGTGCTGCGCGGGCAACTGGAATACGCCAGCGATCTGTTCGAAGCATCGACCATCGCGCGCTGGGCGGGATATTGGGAACACCTGCTGCGCGGCATGGTGGACACGCCGGATCGGCCGGTCGGGCAATTGCCGCTGTGCGATGCACGGGAGCTGCCAGCGCCGATGCCTGCCGTTTCCGTTGACATGCATACGGGAGCCGAGCCGCTGATCCATGCATTGTTCGAGGCACAGGCGGCTCGCACGCCTGAGGCGATTGCCCTGGTCTACGAGCAACAAACGCTGAGCTACGCGGAACTCAATCGGCGCGCCAACCAGTGTGCTCACGCCCTGGTGGCGAGCGGCGTCGCACCGGACATGCGCGTGGGCTTGTGCATGGAGCGCGGTCTCGGGCTGGTGGTGGGCGTGCTGGGCATCCTGAAGGCTGGCGGTGCCTACGTGCCGTTGGACCCTGCCTATCCGCGCGAACGCCTTCAGTATCTGATCGAAGACAGCGCACCTGCGCTCGTGCTGGTGCAGAGCGGACTGGAAGACGTGCTTGAGGCCGCGCGTGTGCTGATCATCGACAGCGATGGTCTGTGCCCGCACGAGCAAGATCTGGCGACGGATAACCCGGTCATCGAAGGTTTGCGAGCGGATCATCTGGCCTATGTGATCTATACCTCGGGCTCCACCGGCCAACCCAAGGGTGCGATGGTGGAACATCGGCAGGTCGCCCGCCTGTTCGAGGCATCGTCTCGCTGGTTCGAGTTCGGCTCGCAGGAAGTGTGGACGCTCTTTCACTCGTACGCGTTCGATTTCTCCGTATGGGAAATCTGGGGCGCCCTGCTGCACGGCGGCCGCCTGGTGGTGGTGCCCTTTGAGGTAAGCCGATCGCCCGAACACTTCCATGCCTTGCTGAGGCGCGAGCGAGTGAGTTTCCTCAATCAGACGCCGAGCGCTTTTCAGGGCTTGCTGCGAGTGGATGCGACCGCCCCGGAGCGTTTGCACTTGCGGCAGGTGGCACTGGGTGGCGAAGCACTGGATGCGGCCAGCTTGCTGCCATGGTTTGAACGATATGGCGAGCAGGCACGTCTGCTGAACATGTATGGCCCCACCGAGACCACGGTGGCCGCGACGTTTCATCCCGTGACTGTCGACGACTTGCGTGGGCCGGGTGGGAGCATCATCGGTCAAGCGTTGCCGGACTTGGCGGTACGCGTGGTCGATGCGTACGGGCACGAAGCGCCCATCGGCGTGCCCGGCGAGTTGTGGATCGCTGGTGCGGGCGTCAGTCGTGGCTACCTCGATCGTCCCGAGTTGACTGCCGAACGCTTTGTCACGGACGAGGCGCCGAGCCGGCATCGCTGGTACCGTTCCGGCGACCTGGTGCGCCGTCGAGCCGATGGCAATCTCCAATACCTTGGCCGCATCGATACCCAGGTGAAGGTGCGCGGCTTTCGCATCGAGCTGGGGGAGATTGAGGCAGCGTTGTTGGCCTGCGACGGTATCCGCGAGGCAGCCGTGCTGGCGCGCGAAGACACGCCCGGCGACAAGCGCCTGGTGGCCTATGTGACGGGGACGGGCGGGCAGCTTCACACCGCGGCGCTGCGCGAGCGACTCGCCCGGCGCCTGCCCGATTACATGTTGCCGTCGGCGTACATGGTGCTGGAAGCGATGCCGCTGAACGCGAACGGCAAGCTCGATCGACGCGCTTTACCGCCCCCAGCCGCACTGTCGGCGGCGACCCGTGACTGTGAAGCGCCGCAAGGCGAAACAGAGGCGGCGCTGGCCAGACTGTGGGAGGAGTTGCTGGGTGTTGAGCGGATCGGTCGCGGTGATCACTTCTTCGAGTTGGGCGGCCATTCGCTGCTCGCGGTCGAGATGGTGGGTCGCGCTCAGAAAAGCTTGCAGCGGCATATCGATCTGAAGGACCTGTTCGTCGCTCCTGTGTTGCAGGATTTCGCCGCCGCGATCAGCATGCTCGAGGCCCGCCCGTCAGAGCATTCAAGCCTGGTGCCGATTCGGCCGCATGGCGCTTCGCAGCCCCTCTTTCTGGTGCATGGCGGCGCGGGAGGTGCCCACTATGCGCAATCGTTGGCGCGCTGGATCGACAGCGATGTGCCGATCTATGGCCTGGAACCCAAGGGTTATCTGACCGCCGAGACGCCACTGGAAACCGTGCAGGACATGGCGCACCGCTACGTCGACGCCATACGCGAGGTGCAGCCGCACGGTCCTTATCGCATTGCGGGTTGGTCCGGCGGCGGAACCGTTGCCTACGAAATGGCCGGTCTATTGTTGGGCATGGATGAGCAGGTGTCGTTTGTCGGTTTGATCGACACCTTGTTCGAGCAGGCACCGAAGCCGGATGTGCGTGGCGTGATCCGCCATTACGCAAGCGCACCGTTCGATGCAGCCGAAGAGTTCATCTTGATGCTGTCGCGGTTTGAGGGCGGCGCGCAGAACGATGCGATCGAGCTGCCGCCTGCGGGAACGGGTTTCGCCTCGACCATAGAGTTCTTCGCCAGCAAGGGGCGCATACCCGAGAGCTTGCGTCCGCTGCTGCACGACACGAGTGCGGTCGAGCAATATCTGAGGGTCTGCCACGCCAATCGCAAAGCGATCTGGAACTATGTGCCGCACGCATTCTCGGGACCCGTCACGCTGTTTTCTGCCGCCCGTGAAAACCGCGCCGATCCATCCATCGGCTGGTCGAAGATGCTCGGCGAACATCTGCAGGTGGTGCTGGTCGACGGCTGGCATTTCAATATGGTGGAAGATCCGTTCGCCGAGGGCCTCGGCCACGCGATCAGCGCTGCGATGCGCGCATTGACGACCCAGCCCGCGCAGCACGCCGAGCGCGATTACACGCCTTGCATCACCATCCAGGCCGGGCGACGTGACACGCCGGCGGTGTTCTGCGTGCCAGGGGCAGGGGCCAGCATAACGAGCTTTGCCGAACTGGCGATTACCTTGGACGTTGGCAACCCGCTGCACGGTCTGCAGCCACGCGGCCTGTGCGGACAGATGTCGCCTCACCGCGACGTGCCCAGCGCAGCGGGCGCTTATGTAAGGGCCATCCGCAAGGTCGTGCCGCACGGACCATATCGACTGTTGGGTCATTCCTTCGGTGGCTGGGTCGCGTTGGAGACCGCTTTGCAACTGGAAGAAGCCGGGGAGACCGTGCTTTCGATCACCGTGCTCGATACCCAGGCGCCCAGTCTGGCGCCACAGCAAGCGGGCTATCTGGGCGAGCTCGATGTGTTGTTGCGACTGATCGATATCTTCGAGATGCATCCGGGCGTCGATCTGCAATTGCCCGCGTCGGTGCTCGAGCCGCTCGCCTTCGACGATCGCCTGCAGCTCCTGCTGCGTCGATTGATCGAAGCCAGGCGCATGCCGGCCCGGGCGCAGCTGCAGACCTTGCGTGGCATCTATCGCGTATTCAACCGAAATCTGCATACCGGCTATCAGCCGAGCCGCATGTATCGGGGCAGTTTCCATGCCGCCGTGGCGCCCGGCGCGGACGTGTCCGAACACGCCGAGCAGTGGCGTCGCTACGTCGAAGACCCACAGGTCTGGCAGGCCGAAGGCAATCATGTGAGCTTGCTCGGCAAGCCGCATGTCGACACTCTGGCCAGATGGTTGCAGCCGATTCTGGTGGGCGAAGAAGCCCCCGCCTGACTATCACAGATGACTATCCAGCCCTGAAGCCGCATCGCACAGGCAAGGAAGGAGCGCATGGTTTACGCACGCGAAAAGTTGTTTGAAGACGGCTCAAACGCCGTGATGCTCCGGCCGCACGAGGGGCGCCCGTCGCTGGCCGAGCTGGTCGCCGAGCATGCCACGGACATCGACAAGCAACTGCTGCAACACGGTGCGATCTTGTTTCGCGGCTTCGCGGCGGATGCCGTGGCCGACTTCGATCGCTTCGTCGATCAGCTGTCCGATCGGCACATCGAGTATGTCTATCGATCCACCCCGCGAACGGAAGTCAGCGAGCGGGTGTATACAGCAACCGCCTATCCCAAAGGCCTGGAAATACCGCTGCACAACGAAAACGCCTATCAGCGTTCGTGGCCGCTCAGCCTGGCGTTTTATTGCATGGTCGCGGCAGCGGAGGGCGGCGAGACGCCCATCGCCTCGATGGAGGTCGTTACATCGAGGCTGTCCGATGCGCTGATGGATCGACTTCAGCGGTGCGGCGTGCAATACATCCGCCACTACCACGCCAACGTGGATCTGCCCTGGCAAACCGTCTTCCAGACCAGCGACCGCGAAGCGCTGGAAGCATACTGCCGCGAACATGGCATCGAGTGCAGCTGGTTGAGTGACGGCACGCTGCGCACCTCGCAGATATGCCAGGGCGTTGCCAATCATCCACAGAGCGGGCGTCGGATCTTCTTCAATCAGGCTCATCTCTTCCACGTTTCCAGCCTGGGAAATGCGGCCGCCGCGATGATCGACATGTTCGGCATGGAGCGGCTGCCGCGACACGCGCGATACGGCGATGGCAGCGAGATTCCCGAGGCCGATTTGCGCGAAATCAGGGACGCCTTCAAGGCCAGCGAGCTGGTTTTCCGCTGGCAAGCCGGCGACGTTCTACTGCTCGACAACATGCAGTACGCGCATGGAAGGCGTCCGTTCAAAGGCGAGCGTCACGTGTTTGCCGCGCTGATGAACGACGTGCTTGCCGTCGATCCGCAAGTCGATACCGTCCCATCATCTCCGCAGGTCGTTCCGGCAGCCTGAAGCGGGCAGGTGAGGGCGCGCCTGTTTCCGCACATTTCACTCTTCATTCAAGCACAGGTAAGCACGATGTTTGCATTGAATCAGAACGACGGCATCCGGCTCACCGGCTGCGAACTGAGCATCTTCGATGCGTCGGCACCGCTGCCGCTGGTCGTCCGTCCGCAGGACGGCGGCGTTGGTGATTTGCTGGAAGTGGCGCGGCAGCATCGAGAGGATATCGAACAGCTGTTGGGCCGGCACGGCGCGATGCTCTTCAGGGACTTCGATGTGTCGACGCCCGCCGTGTTCGACGATTTCATCTCCGCGGTGTCCGATGGCGCCATCTTCTACAACGAGCGCAGTTCGCCGCGCCATGCCATCTACAAGAACATCTACACCTCGACCGATCACCCGCAAGAGAAGGAAATCTTCCAGCACTCCGAGCAGTCGTATAACAACGTCTTTCCCCGCAAGCTTTTCTTCTATTGCCAGCAGCCCGCCACGATCGGTGGAAACACGCCGCTAGCCGACGCAAGGAAAATTTACCGGCGCATACCGAAGGACATTGCGCACACGCTCGAAACCCGTCGATATCGATATTCGCGCTGCTTCTGGCAAATCATGGGCACCAAGTGGCAGACCGCGTTCCAGACCGAATATAAAGATAAGGTCGAGGAGTACTGTCGGCAACAAGGCATCCATTTCCAATGGCTGCCGGGGGATGTGCTCAAGACGCACCAGGTTCGCGACACCACCGTGCGCCACCCGCTCACTGGCGAGGCGTGCTGGTTCAACCATTGCACGTTCTTCAATCTACTTTCGTTGGACGAAGACACCCAGGACATACTACTGGCTTCCTTTGCCTCGGACGAACTGCCCAATCAGACCTTTTATGGCGACGGCGCGGAGATTCCCCGAGAGATCATCCAGCACCTTCAGCGGGCGTACCTCGCCGAGCGCACCGAGTTCGCGTGGCAAAAGGGAGATGTGCTGCTGATCGACAATATGCTCGTCACGCACGGCCGACGCAGCTATAGCGGCGATAGGTCGATCCTGTGCGGCATGAGCGATCTCACCCGCTGGTCAGACGTGACGGTACAGCCACCTACGGTCGAGACGACCTAAGCGCCTTTCGGCGACGAATTCGCTGTTCGATCGCACTCGGGCGCGAACCAGCCAAACCTGCCAAAACGGTTTCGGGTTACCGCATCTCCAATGTATCGACTTGGGTTGCCAGGAACGGGGAAAGTGGCGTCTGGCGATGAGGGCAAGTTATCGAGGGTAGCGCACGCCATCAGCGAGGCGTGCTTACCAGGGCAGGTGACGACCATCATCCGAGGAAGGCGGCTAAGGAGGGTCTGCTTTCGATCCTAAGCAGGCATCTATCTTCTGATGAACGGCGCTTGTAAAGACCGCCAAGAGGAAGCCACCAAACGAGCCTCGGGTGCGCGTAAAGTTGTACCCAAGGTTCTGTGGACGCATTGCGTCTGATTGCACTGACCTCCACCTCGGATTCGGAGACCTTCATGCTCATTGATATCTATCAAAGTGGTGTCGACGCGAATCAATTTGTCGCCATTCCGACCGGGCACTCCTTGGTGATGGCGCGGCTCCCGGATGAGGCCAGCGTCGCGGACTTGCAGCTCTATGAGCAGGCCACCGACCTGACGTCCGGTACGGATCTGGTCGGCGTGGACGCATTGGCGATTTTGAGGCAGGTCGCGGATGCCGGGTTTGTGTTGTTTCGTGCCTCGCTGCGGTAGTCGGTCCTCGGTGGCCCTGCAGCTCGACGGTAGCCCGGGGGCCTGACGCCGCGGGCCGCATGCGAGATGCTAGAGTCTTAACAAATCGGCCAGATCGGCCGGTCGGGGGACAACTATGGTGGGGCCAGACGCAACAATCACGCCCGGTGCTGTGCATGACGCCATCCTCCGAAACGAGCTCTTCCTCGAGTATTTGCCGACAATTTCCCTTCAAAGGGCGGGCCGCTGTGTCGGGTGCGAGGCCCTGGTGCGGTGGCGGCGCGGCGATGCGATTGTCTACCCTGCAGACTTTGTGCCCTTGGTCGAGGACACACCCGTCTCCGGGGCTTTGACCTATTGGGTGTTCGACACGGTGGCCAAGGAGCTCGGACAATGGCTCCGGATGCATGATCGCGCGCACATCGCCATCAACATTCCCCCGGAGGTGCTCGGAAGAGGGGCTCTGGAGTACGCCTCGCGCAAGGCCAATCTCTTTGAGATTCGCAAGCAGATCATTCTAGAGATCACCGAGCGGGGGCTTCCAGATCGGCTAGGCGTCCAGGAGCTCAGGGGATTGGTCCGCGAACACCGTCTGATCGCGATGGATGATGTTGACCTCGATGAGAGCAATTTCATGGTGTTGTCGAGGCAGCCGCTTCCCATCATCAAGCTCGATCGGGAATTTGTTGAGAAACTGACCAGCTCCCATGGAGCCGGTCTTCGCCAAATTTCGGCATTTGTTCGGTTGCGTAACCATTACGTGGTGGCCGAAGGCGTCGAGACCTCTGAGCAGGAACGGTTGCTAAAAGAGGCGGGGGTCCAATATGCGCAGGGCTGGTTGTATTCCAAGGCAATTTCCGCCGAAGCTTTTCAAGCGTTCTACGCCTCTAGAGCATGAGGTTTGGTTTCCCAGGCACGCGGTGAACCAATGAATGTTGATCTTTCAGTCCTTTCGCGAGCCGGAGGGAAATGGATCTTTCGTGTGAGGTTCGTCAATAACTCTGGCGAGCCTGTGGCCTTGCCTGTCGACACAATCAAGCAGCATGGCGCGCGCACCGGGTTGCGCTTTTTTCCGCGGGACGCCGCGATCGAGCCCTTAGACAAGGTGGGAGTCAAGCCCAAGTTCATGCACCCGGAAATAGCTGTTCAAGGAAATCAGGAGGCTGTGTTTGATCTTGACGCGAATATCAAAGAAAAAGCGCCCGGTGTGTCGCTCTTGGCATTTATGTCAGCAACTTATTCTGTTGCAGTCGGCGAGACGTATCAGGTGCAATTCTCCTGGCAAGACATGAAGTCAAACGTGGTTGACTGGAGCATCGCCTAGCGTCGCCGATGAGTCGCTGACGCAATGAATGTCGGCGCAAGTGAACCTATGTCAGCGCGGCGTCGTGACAATCGCCCAGGGTAGCCAAGATATCGGCGGTGGCACGAAATCCTGGCTACCGAGCGCAGAGCACCCACTTCTCGTGCGCAGAGGTAGCGCCGTGCGTGAGGCTTCCAGCGGAGGCTTCCAGGACGCGCTGACTGGCTGGCTGGCTGGCCGGCGTGGCGACCCCGTACGCGCGCTGGAGGCCTTCATAAGCCACATTTATCACAGCTCAAACGCCGTGGTTTGGAGGCCGCGTGAGCGAAGGGGACACTGAGTCGTAGGCAGCCGATCGCGGTTGAACAACCGACCTCAGGAGCATGTCGATGGCCAAGGTGCTGTGTGTGCTGTACCCCGATCCGGTAACGGGCTAAGGGCGCAGCCCGCTCGGCGGATCCGGTGGTTAGCGACGCCCCACCGGGTCATCCGGCGCCACCGCGTCGGCGTTGCGCGCCGATGGTGGGAGGAGGGTGCTCGCCCGGCTGGTCAACAAACTCCCGGCCTGGAAATAGCCCATCACCGTACCCACCCCGCGGTGCTCAGTCATTGCCATCACCTCGCCGAGCGGCACACCCTGGCGGCCCGCCTCGGTGACGAAGCCCGAGCGCAAACTGTGCGCCGCCCAATCGCCGTCCAGGCCCGCGAGGGTCGCGCGCCGTTGCACCAGTCGCGCCACGGCATCGCCAGTGAGCGCGGCACTGCCGACGCGGTCCCCGCGATACACCCGTCGAAACAGCGGGCCACTGGTCGCCGGGGCCACCGCCAACCACGCGGCCAGCGCCTGGGCGGCCTCCCCGGTCACCGGCTTCTCGCGGCGCGTGCCACTGGTGTCGGTCTTGGTGGCGCCCAGGGTGACCAGCCAGGTCGTTGCATCGAGCGGACGCACGTCGCTGACCTGCAGGCCGACGATCTCCGAGCGCCGTCGTCCGCCGCTGCTCCACGCCAGCAACAGCAGGGCGCGATCACGCACGCCGCGCACGCCGTCGGTGCAGGTGGCGAGCAACGCCTGCAGCGGCTCAACCACCAACGCGGTCTTCTTGCGTACCGCCACGCCCTGGCGGACCTGCGCCTTGCGCGCCTGGCGCAACAGCGTCTTGACCGCCGCGTTCTCGGTCGGCGCATCCCAGCCGCGCACGCGGTGCCAGCTGGCCAACACCGCCAGGCGGTGAGTCACGGTATTGAACGCCAACGCACCGGGCTGCCCCTTGACGCCCGCATCCACCAGCGCAGCATCCAGCATCGGCGGCAAGGTGTGCGCCCAGCCGCCGGCGTCGGTGGGGCGGGCCAGGTGATCGAGCACAAACTGCACCACCACCGTCGGCGGCAACGGTGCGTCGCCGGGCATGTGGCCGTAGCGCCCGTGTAGCCAGGCGGCCCAGTAGGCGAGGGCGCTGCGGTAGCTGCGCACGGTATTGGCGGCGGTGCCGGCGGCCACGAACGCCGCTGCGGCGGCCTGACTGGCGGCGTCCAGCGTGGCCAGGTCCAGCGGGGCGGTGGTGTCGGTGAGCGGGAGGAGCGTATGATTCATTACGTGCACCGTATTTAAAATGCGGTTTGCCCGACCTAAGGTCGGATAAACTCCCATTATCAGACCTAATCGATCAAAGAGGCAGGGTATGGCCAACGGAGTGCCGGAAACCGACGTGTTCAAGGCCGCCGATGCAGTCCTGGCGCGCGGCGAACGCCCGACCGTGGAGCGCGTCCGCCTTGAGTTGGGCCGCGGCAGCCCGGCACGCGTCGGCCAGTTGCTGGAGCAATGGTGGGAGCGGTTGGCGCAGCGCTTAAAGGGCCAAGCGTCGCTGCCGGAGCTGCCGGGCGAGGTCGCGGAGGCGTTTGCCGGGGCGTGGCGCCTCGCACTCGACCATGCCGATACCGCCGCGCACGCCGCACTCGTCGAGGAACAGAACCGTCTGTTCGCCATGCAGACCTCGCTCACCCAGGAGCGCAAGCTGTGGGAGATTGCGCTGACAGAGGCGCAATCAAATGTGGCTGACAGCGCCACTAGACTCGCTCACGCTGAGCTGCAATTGGGAGAGCGCCAGGCGCTGAACGAACAGCTTGCCGCTCAGATCGTGGATACTCGCAAACAACGCGATCACCTGCAGGCGCAGCTAGAGCGTCAGCAGGCAGAGATTGAGGCTTTGCGTATCGACATTGCGTCAGCCCAGACACATATTCGAGCGGTGGAGGATCGCGCCCACCAGCAGGTCGACCAAACGCGACAGGAAGTGAAGACGCTCAACCACGACCACGAGCAACGCCGTCGCGAGCACACCATGCAGGTTAGCGAACTGACTGACCAACGCCAGGCCCTTCAGGCTTCGCTCCGCATCGCTGAACACACGGCCGCTCATCAGGCTGGTCGGATTGCCGCATTGGAGTCGGCCATCAGCCAATGGCGGCAAACCCCGGCCATTGCGCCCAAGCGCGGATCGCGTAAAGCAATCACGACACCCGCCGATAAAGTACGGCACCCTAGAAAGAAATCCACAACTTAACGGCTGTACTAAGCAACTCGGGAGGCAGAGTCTTGTAATAGTGGCCATTGGTTCCTAATGGTCGTCAATTACCACCACCTCTTGTACGGCGATTGTCGTCGTTATAGTTTCGGTGCCGGGAATTCAAGGAACGATATTTCATGACTGATAGAAAGCCTAGCCCGCCTTTTAAGCCAATTCCGCCGCCCGACAGGAATGTGAGGGGCAATCCGCCCGTGCGCATGCCCAGCGCACCACCTCCGCCGCCGAAGAAGAAATGAATACGGCGCCGCCCGAGGAAGAGGCGAGCCAGGAGCGAACCCTTTACGAAGTCAACTTGAACATCCAATACTCAGTGCGGCTGCATAGCTTGCACTGCCGGCTGTTTGAGCGCTTACGTAAGATCACCTCATTCCTCACCGTCATCTCCGGCACAGCCGTGGTGGGAGCGCTCAAGAATGAGTCGATCGTTCTGGGCTCGTTTCTCGGCCTCGCCGTCACGATTCTCGGCACCGCTAACTTGGTCTGGGACTTTGGCGGCATCGCGCGGGCTCACGAAGCGCAAAGAAGGCGATATAACAACCTGATGTCCGAGGCTGAAATGACAGTAGCGGACGCTGACCGGAAGAGAGCTTCGATTGCGGCCGACGACCCCGCCGAGATCGAAGCGTTGCGGGTCGTTGCGCTCAATGATGTTTGCCGCACGTTTGGCCATCAAGACGGGCTAGAGGAGGAATCCTTTCGCTCGCAGTTCATGCGCGCCATCGCGTAGCCATCAAGAAGGGACTCCATGAACAAGAAAACGCCTACCGGACCATCTCAAAAAAGCAGCCCTCACTTGGCGTTTGACAGCATGCCGCCAAAACGAATGGCGAGCGCGCCTCCCGCAAAGGTCAAGCCCGGAACGCACGGCGCACCGACATCACAGAAGAAATCAAAGTAAGACGAGGTTAGTGATAACTTCACGCCTCGGCTTGAGCTTGCTTCGATCGCGCGAGTGCCATCCGTGAGACTCGCGATACTGAGCTATCGCGCTGATTGCTCGACCATCGGACGAAACGAGAAGGTCGTTTACCAAAGAGTGCTTTGGATCATTTGGCATTGGCAGAATGCCGTTGCCGGTCGACCCGATCGCGGCCAAGCTCGCCCAGCGGGTCAGCTCCCAACGGCAGCTCCATGATGGCCATAGGCCATCCGTCATAGAGTTGATTTTTTGAGAAGGTAAGTGCGGTATTTTCAGCCGAACGACACAAAAGAACTCTAGATCTTCTAGGCATATACGTTTAACCATCGAACCTAAGCCACGACAGTAACGTGCCCAATCTCGCCATTCATTTTGCCGCCCACCACACCCGTGTTGAAGTCGCCTATGACGTGCGGTCGGGTGACGGACTCAACATATGCCTTCTCCAGCTGCCGGCAGCTGTCAATCAAGCGCTCACTGATGCACCGCGGCCGACTGCGGTAAGCGTCTTGCGAGATCTACTTGTTGCGCCGGGCAATGGCCTACCCGCCATCCTTCAGGAGCTGATGCCAGGCGGTGGCCCAGTTCTTATCGTGGCTCCAGAATATGCGCTTGGGTCAGGTGACTGGGTAGAGGTCGATCGAGCGGTCCGAGCGTGTAATCGCTCGATCGTGCTGGTTACGGGATTTGGGGCTGCCTTGGGTCAGGCAGTATTGAACTGGCAGGCCACAGGCACTCCGGGCGAAACGTTGCGTCACCTTGGTTGGGATCAACAAGCTCAACCGATAAGCGGCGTGAGGCGTGTGAATGGTGGCTGGTGCTGGATTCATGAGCCAGGAGTCGCTGGGAGCACGCACTGCATTGCCTACATCAAGAACGTCCTCCAACAAGCGTTGGAAGCTGTGGCCCTGCCAGATCTGCAGACTGGCCAGACCTTCCTGCACCTGCGATTTAACGATCTCGATATTCTGCCCTTGATATGTGCGGATCTCTTGCAGCTCGCCGCACAGAATGCGGCATCTCCGCAAGCACGCATGCGACAGATGCTTCAAGCACTGCCGCATGATCGGCCCACGCTGATCGTCGGATCGTTGCTGCAACTTGCCTTCAATGAGAACTGGGCGATTGCCATAGACTCACTCCTGAACACGGTGCTGGCGGGGCGTGACGGCGCCGTCGCGCTCTGCAATGTAGCGCATGACGAGCCCGAGGCAGACGAAAGTCGCGATAAATGGCGCAGTCTGACGGGCGTGTTTGTGCCGTATGGCGATTTCACGCGCGGCCAGGCGAGCCTCCCCGCGGTACGCCCTCTTTACGCACAAAACGTTTCCGGAGCTGTGGTACGCCAAACCCATGCGTCGGCTACCACTGGCATAGTGTATTGGCGCCCATACAACCCGATCGCCGGGGCATTTATCTGGCGTGGAAATATGGCCTGCGCGATTGGGGCGAATGGCGTCACCACTCCTATCACCTTGCCTCCGAACATCATAGCGTGTGAAATCTCACGATTTCTTCGCCGATACCCAGCCGATGCTGATGCGGCTCCGCGACTCACCACCGGAATCACTGAGATCGGTGAGCAACTGAAGCGAGCGACGCCTCCGGACCCAGCATCCGTTCTTCAGGCAACATTGAATGGTACAAAGGCCTGCAAGCCCGTTGATCCGGATGAACTACACGATCCAGAGATGATTAGCGCTCTTAAGTCAGGGCTGCATGCGCTCGCCACACTGAAGTCCATAGAAGGGATTGAGTGGCAGGCGACGGACGGCATGACCGGCCAACTTCGCAGAGACGGGCAAGAGCACTCCATTCTGGTTTGGCGCTCTTTTAGCGATTCACGGAAAGGAATGAAGCGTGAACTCGCCAATTGGAAAAACAAGGGTGGCGTTCATCCTCACCTCGTTGTTTTTGGTCGGGGGCGCACGGGAGACCTCTCGGACGAGGAGCTTCAGGACGAGCGGCGAGACGACATAAGCTCAGCTCCGAAGCAAGACACACAATTGCTTGTCAGCGGCTCGTTGGCCACGGTCCCTGGCGACATCACCGCCCCTAAAGGAATGCGAAAGGTGGCGTGCCTCGCCCTTTCCCACGTGGCAGACGTTTACGCTGACTATGAGGCTGAAGATGACGAGGCACGAGTGGCCGCCCTACGGGACCGAATCGACTCAGCCTTTCGAGGAAATGAAGCATGACGGAAGGATCCATAATGGTCGACTTCGAGTCGGCACGCGATGCATTAGATGTGCTTTGCGAAAAGGTTCAACTGCAACGGACGCAGAGTCTTCCACTACTCGAAATAAACATAGTCCCTCCCGACAATGCGACCCTTTGGCTTTCTTCTTACGCGTCGGTCCTCCTCTGGCCTTGTAATGCGACGGATCTGATGTCGATCCAGGAAAGCGCGAGCTTAGGCCAAACGTGGTTCGACGAGATTCTCTCGAAGGCAGAGCAGAACACGAACGGCAGACCTGTCGACGGTTATCTGGTGCTGGCGCTCCCAGAAAGTCCCGCTTCTGATGCACGGGAGGGTATTCGACGCCTTGAGCTATCGACCCAAGTTTGTCGCAAACACATCATTTGGCCAGCGCCGCCCGAGGAACAAACTTCATCTTTACACTCCTGGCTTCGCTTAGCAGACGTTACGGTGCTTGGCCTGCCTGGCGATGTCGGACCGTCTTCACGAGAACTTCTGTGGCCCGAACTGGATGCCGAGGCCAACAAATTGTGGAATGAACTTGGGTCTCTAGGCGTGGCCGAAATGGTTCTTCGCCACGGAGGAGAGCGGTGATGCGCGGCATTCGGCTTACGTCCCTGAGCGTGGCGCACTTTCGAGGTATCAGCAACCCGATCGAGTTTGATTTTAGCGCACCCCTCACTTTGATCTTCGCGCCGAATGGCACGGGGAAAACGACTATGTGCGAAGCGACCGAGTGGCTCCTGACCGGCCAGGTCGACCGCCTGAAAGAGGGCAGAGATTTTGACGCGTTAGCGCTTCGATCAAAATTCGCGCTGGAATCCGACACGCCCTCAGCCTCCGCAACACTCTTCATTGGGAATGAGCAACACTTTCTTGGTCGGACCTCTCAGGGTTCACAATCGCGCGCGATGTTCGGGCAAGACGAGTCCGCCGCTTCTGCATGCAGGCCTAGTGAGCTTCTGTCCATCCTCGCTCCAGCAGCCGCGGCCGATGAGGCTCATCCGTCAACAGCCATCAGTCTTCGCCAGCGCTGGCTTAAGGGGACGAGATTTCTCAGCGCCGACGCGCTTGCCGCTCTTGTCGACACGGACGATGCAACGATTGAACGACGCACTCAGGTTTTTGCTGACTTACTTGGCATTCGGCATCTTCTCGATGCCGAACGGCAGTGCGAGAAGTACGCTAACGAGATGTCTGCACGGCACCGTGCACTAGGTTTGCTCGTATCTCGCCAGTCTGCCGAAATAGAATCGCTTGAAGCAGGCATCTCTAGCAATGAAGCAGCAGGTAAAAATGCAGGGACGTCGGCATCTGCTGAGGCAAACGCAGCCGTATTACTATTGGGGCGAGAGCATTTTCGCCAAGCCGATGCCTCGCAGGATTTGGACGGATTGTTAGAGGCGTTGACTGCAGTACATCGCCGACAACGCCATGGGGTCGATACACGCGCAGGCGCAGCCATGCGTGTCGAAGGGCAGTGGAACTCTCGCGTAGAGCTAGAGAAGAGCGTGGGCGACGGCGCCGCAACAGAAGCCAAGCTAACCCAAGCACTGGCTGAGCTCCGAGAGAAAGGCACGAAGGTTGCCAGTCACCTGGCATCATGCTCGTCTTCACGGGACGCCGCAAACGAGGAGGTTTCGACTCTCGCAGTAGCCAAGAGCAAGCTGGAACTCTTGGCGGCGATGCTGATAGCGACACTAGTCGACCATACAGGAGCTGTTGAACAATCGCAGCCGCTCGGCATGCTGACTCAAGAATACCCAGAATATGCCTGGTCCAACCTTGAGCGGGATCAACGTCGGAGCGCCCTGGAGAGTTTGGAAGAGAAGATCAATCTGAAAGAAGGCCGCGAGGAGCAGCTTAACTTGCTGGAAAGCGAGCTTGAGGCCGCCCGTGCGAGCCAGCCTACAGAGGAGCATCTGGCGACGCTTCGGCGTGACGTGACCGAGGCGGGGGTTCGAGCACGCTATACGCTCGCGCTTTTGGATTCAACGTCACAGCCGATTGCTCGTTTACAGGCGGCGGTGCACGATTTATTGAGTCATGAGCACGACACAACTACTTCGACGTGTCCGACATGCTCTCATGACTGGGGTAGCGCGACTGCGCTACGCATCGCGTTGGAGGCGACGCTGGCGGTCGCGCCAGAAATGGTGGACGAAGTACGTGCAGCCGCTGAGGCTGCTTCTGACGCAGAGGGAGTGGCAAAGAAGAGCCTTGAAGACGCGATGAATGCAAACTCGCGAGCCCTGACGCTTGAAAGGGACTTCGCGCGCCTAAACGGGGTCGAAGAAGCACTTCGGCGCGAGATCGAGCGTGCAGGCTTGCCGGAGAATGCCACCAGCGCAACAGCGCGGGCTTCGCGTGCGCGCCTTGATGTCGCTGACGCCCTGGCAGCGCTCTACGCTTTTCACAACAGCCTACCGCCATCCATTCTACTCGGGGACCCCGCGGTTCTGCCCGATGAAGCCCTTGTCTCAAACTTGCTCGACCATCTAAACACTGCATTCAATGGCAGGAACCAGGCTATCCAGCTACAACTAGCCAATCTTGTTAAAGAAATTGATCTCGCAACCATTCATCGCGACCAGCTGCGCGCGAGTTATGCCGCCGACCAGCAAAGCTTGCGCGAATTTCAGGCGGCACAACAGTTGCGATCAACGGATCTGGCCGCGCTGCGCACATCCTGGGACGAGGCCGCGCCTGATGTGGAATGGTCGGACCAAGCTCTTGCCAACCTGAAGATTCAGCTCAGCGCCGAAGTGCAACGATTGTCTCGCGCAGAGGGGCATATCGAGGCAGCAAAAGCGTCGTGGGCATCAGAATCCAGGAACATTCGACTTCAACAACTGCGTAAAGATATCCAGCCCCTGCTGGACCGCAGCTCTCTCATGGGCCAACAAATTGCCGCGGCCAATAGGGCGCGTGCGGTGTTCTTCGATGCTTATTCCAAGACTAGCCGGCAACAAGTTCAAGACCTGAGTCGCGTGGTCAATCCGTTGTTCGCACGCATGCATGCGAATCGCTTATTTGATCGAATCAATTTGGGGGAGAATAGCGATTTTCTCCATTGGTTGGCTGTCGCTGGCGATCAGAGCCTCGATCCGGGCAAAGACTTCAGCCAAGGGCAGCGTCAAGACTTGGCGCTAGCACTGTTTCTAGCAAGGGCTCGAAGCCTTGGAGGAACTTTCTTTTTGGATGAACCAGTGACTCACTTAGACGACCTTAATCGCGTGGGGCTACTGGATGTGCTGCGAGCAACCGTTCTCGAAAATAGTCAATCTTTGAACTTGGTCATCACGACCTCAAGCCGAGCGCTTGCACGCCACTTGATCGAGAAATTCTCTGGCATCGGCCCGATGGAAACGCCAGCTGGCTGGGTGCCGCCCTTGCGGGTGCTTGAGCTGGATGGAAACGGACGTTCGGGGGTGGGGATAAGTACGAGTTACCCCGTCCACTGACAATCTCCGCGCTGGTTACTCTGCTCGCAAGAACTTCGCGCGCTGACGGTTTCGACAATTTTAGAGCTGCGTACTTGATGCGCCATGTGCGTGCCGCGGCATGTCGTTGCTCTGACTCGGCAATGAACCTCATCATCGTTTGCAAGGAACGCATGATCAACTCAATGGCAGATCTAACCAGCCTCATGGCTCAGGCACGGACGTTTGTGCAATATGGCGCTGTATTGATTGTCGTCGGATGGCTCTGTCTACGCAGCGGGTCAGGTCATATGGTCCTTGCTCGTCTCTGGTCGCTCGTGCACGGGAAGCTGGAAACTGGCGATGTGGCTATCCAGGCGTTCCTTAGGGAACGAAGCTCGCTCATGCAGTTTCGCGTCATGACCGGCGTCCCTGTCCGAACATTGCCCGAGGCTCACGCGCTGATCGATTGGTGCCGCACCCACAATGAAGAAGTGGGTGATATTGCACGCTGCAATAAATATTTTTCTGTCGCCACGTTAGAACTACGCGGAGTCCCTTCACGCAAGGTGCTCGCGTTCATTCTGGCAGCGCTTTGCTTCGCTGCTTTGCTTATTACAGTCTTAGGTTTGTTTTCTGTCTCATCGCGCGCCCTTGTATCGGTTAAGGGTGGCGATGGCACACCTATCTTCATGGCCGCCAGTGACGCCTATATTGGATGGGCGCTTTCGCATCGACTGTCAGTAGCTGATTGCGCCGGCAAAAGCACCGAAGACCTAGTCAGGAGCATCCGACAGCCAGCGCGCGATGTGAAAATCATCTGTGCTTGGTTCAACGATCCGCAAGCAGTGACCAATGTCGAAAAGGTGGTGCGCGATCAACGTGCGAGCATCATTGCGATAGTCGCAATGTTTGCATTCTTTTGGGTCCAGAGTTGGTGGTCTCTTCTGGCAGGCGTGCGCGCACGCGAACTAGACTCACGATTGCAAGGGCACGCCTTGATCGCGGCATCCGCGGCACCTTCGAATCTCGAGGACCCGCCAGGCTAAGCGCTCTTTGAATTCTAAGAGCGGGCGTGGACACAAGAGACTCCTGATCGCCGTGACCATCACCAACCGATGGCAGGACGGACCCCGCCACCGTAAGCGCGGTGAAGGTACGTTGCGTTCGCTGATGAGCAATGGTAACTGACGAAGTCTCTCTAAGCAGTAGCGTCACGGGCTGCTGACTTGCAGGATACAAGGTCGTCCGACACCTCGAACTGCGGCCAGGTGTTGCGTCGGCGGCTGTGGTGCAGACCCCGACCGAATCACTAGCTCCAATTCGCGACACAACGTATGCGAGGCCGCCGAGAGCAAATGCCGCATCACGTAGATCGCACAGATTCTCACCCAAGCTAGCCAGAATGGCGCCGACGCCCGTCATCTCGAGTTCGCCGACTTGATTGCACCCGTGACCACCGGTGCTCTACAAACCACGAATCAGCTTCTTCCATTTGACCGGCCAGTCGGGTTCTTTCGACGGGCTCGGCAAGCTGGCGGCGACGTGCAGCAAACCGACGGTATGTGGGTAGCGATCCACCGTGGCGCGCTTGCGCCCCTTGTTGATCATCGCGGACAGAAACGTGTCCAGCTGGACGACGGAAGCGGGCAGGGGTGTGGCCCAGCTCGCCTCGCATCACACCAGGTGCTGCGCCCAATCGGAACGCTGGACTCTTACGGTCGCCGGCGCGATGCCAGCAGCAACTTCCGTCGACTAGGCCGGGAAGACTTCGAGCACCGCTTCGACCGAGGCGGCCATTGCACATGAATCTCGGGTGCGATGGCCGGCACCGCAATGAGGCCTTGCAGCGCATGACGACGCAAAAGAAAGGGGGGCGCTCACTGGGGTGGGGCGCCCCCGATAGGCGCCGACAAGCGATTGCAGAGAATTAAGAGCCGATTATTCGCAATTCATTACGATGCCAGCACCGCTTAAACTAGCAAAGGACCAGCATCGACGTTGCTACACATTGTCCATGCACCACAACCAGCAAGATAATGCGAACTATTTAGACGTCCAAATGGAGAGCTAGAACATTCGACATAGATCGAGAAACTGTGATGGCCCTCACCCAAAGGGATGGTCATTTTTCTCCAGATTACCCTTGCCGGGTTTGCTCACTCTTTCCAGCACATTGGGATCCTAAGCTTAGAATTCCACGTGGACAAGTTGTCGCGG
>JADMIO011827145.1_pt1 | contig 22860 bp, 19 predicted proteins | sample 8958161 | NCBI WGS metagenome assembly JADMIO01 (sample SAMN16585339, study PRJNA669376) | soil metagenome | isolation source: Crop rotation soil | place: USA: Cullars Rotation, Alabama | collected 2011 | reverse complement strand
CTTTCCCAGGCGGCGGCCGTAGTCGACCACCAGCCGCCGCTCGGCGCTGTCGGAGATGTTCGCCGCAAGATCGGCGAGCGCCCAGATGCGACCCGCCGCGGCGGCATCGCTTTCCGCCGCGACACCCAGCTCGCGCGCGAGGGCGCCGAACGCCTGCCCGCGGGCATCGACGAATTCGGCGATCGCGGGCGCGCCCAGGTCGACGGCCAGCAGCGCCTCCCAGCCGGACGGGAGCGCCGCCAGCGTCGCCGGCTCCCGCCAGTTGCGCAGCATATCGAGGACGGGCTCTCCCGATGGCCATTCGCCAGGCGGCCGCTCGAGCGTCTCGCGCCACCAGGCGAGACGGAGCTGCGCGGCGATCGGCTCGCGCCGACCACGCAGGATCTCCGCCAGTCTCGCGTCCAGCGCCAGCACGGCAAAGGTTGCAGGCCGGCTACGCGCAGATGCGTAGGAGAGCGCAAGCCGTTGTGCCACCGGAAGAATCTCGATCGAAGGAATGAGCCTGCCCTCCTCTCTGCCGGATCGACGTTTCCTGTCCATTTGCGAGCCTGCGCACCTATTCGTCCATAACCAAGCCTTAACCCAAACCCTTGAACCTTCGCTCACCACAACTCGCTAGGACCGAATCGAACGAGACCATGGTGGGGCAATTCCATGCTTGACGCGAAGCGCCACATCTTGCCGGTACGAGGCACCGGCATCCTGACCACGCTTCTGCGCAGCACGGCGGGCACGATCCTGCCGATGCTCGCGTTCATGATGCTGATCCTCATGGCGCTGATCGGCGGCGGGGTCGACATGGCCCGCGGCTACAAGGCCGAGCGCCGGTTGCAGGCCGCGTGCGATGCGGGCGTCCTGGCGGGTCGCCGGACGATCACCACCGCTGGGCTCGATGCAGCCTCCATCGCCAGGGCGCGGGAGTACTTCACCGCCAACTTCGACAACGTCGAGCAGGACGTGCGCGATGTCGTGTTCACGCCCACGTCGCCCGACAATGGCGATACGGTGGAAGGCGTCGCCAGCGGCAATCTGCGCACGTTGATCGTGGCCGTGTTCGGCTTCACGCAAATCCCGATCTCGGTCGAGTGCTCGGCCTCGATGGGTATGGGCAACGCCGACATCATGTTCGTGCTCGACAACACCGGCTCGATGGCCTGGAAGCCCGATGGCAGCACGACGAGCGATGCCTCGCAGACGCGTATCCGCGCGCTGCAGAATGCGATGAAGTCGTTCCGCGACACGGTCGGAGCATCGATGGAGGCCTCCAACGCCCGCGTGCGCTACGGCTTCGTGCCGTACAGCTCGACGGTTCGCGTGGGGCAGGTGATCCACGATCTCAACCCGGCCTACCTGAGGAACACGGTAACGGTGCAGTCGCTCCGGCTGGTCAACTGGCCCACCGCCGCGACCAGGACCTGGACCGACTCAGTTATTACCGATGGTCCCGCCAGCTACAGCAACTGGACCCAACACAGCACCACCAAATACACCACCAGCGCATGCGTCAACTCCAGCAACGCCTCGCAGGTGCCGCCCGACACCGCGTGGGCGAATTCCGGTAGCATGACCTTTGACACCTCGAGCAAAGACATCGACGATACGACCGGCGAGCAGATCAAGACCACCGGCACCCACCAGCCGCAGTCGATGACGGACTACGAGTGCATCAAGTACGCGAAGAACGAATACTACGTCTACAAGCGTACCGGCACTCGCGACCGGAAGGGCACGAACTACGAGGCCCGCACCGCAAACAACGTGACGTCGGCGGGTGCGAATTTCACCAACGCGGTGCTGCAGGCACGCGACTTCGACGTCAGTGCCTACAAGAATTTCACGTCGATGACGCTGCCGATCGGCATCAAGAACAGCTCCGATCCTGACCAGTCGGTCAACGTGACGATGACCTGGAACGGCTGCATCCAGGAGCGCCAGACGGTGACCGACGCGAGCTTTGCGTTCGTCGACCTGCTCACGGGTATCACTCCCTCGGGCGCGATCGACCTCGACATCGATGCCGAGCCGACCGCGGACCCGGCGACGCAATGGGGACCGATGATCACGAGCGGTGTCTACTTCCGCGATGGCGATGTTGCCTTCGAGAACCTCGATGACAGCGCCAATGGCAACGTCAGCGATTCGGAGATCGAGGAAAACCAGGCAAGCTCGGCGTGTCCGCAGGCGGCCCGGACGTTCGCCGAGATGGACGAGTCGCAATTCGACACCTACGTCGACTCGCTGACTCCCTCGGGCTCGACCTACCACGACACCGGACTGCTCTGGGGCGCCAGGCTCAGCTCACCGTTCGGGATGTGGGAGAACCTGGTCAACGAAGAAGCCGACAACGGCGCCACGGTTTCGCGCCACCTGATCTTCATGACCGACGGCGAACTCGACACCGATCGCTACATCAACGCGATGTACGGCATCGAACGCCACGACAAGCGTATCACCGGGACGGGCACCAGCGATTCAGGCCAGCTGTCGCGCCACCGCTCGCGCTACCTCGCGCTGTGCGAGGCGATCAAGGCGCGCGGCATCCGCCTGTGGGTCATCGCGTTCGGCTCGGGCGTGACGCTGTCTGACGAGCTCGAGCTGCGCAGCGACGAGCCGGGCGACACGGGCTGTTCCTCGCCCGACAGCGCCTACCGCGCTGCTGACGCCTCGGCGCTCAACACGGCCTTCCAGGAAATCGCCAACCAGGTTGGAGAACTGAGGGTGACCCAATGACACCACGTCTCGCCGCCCTTCGCCTCTGCCGTCTGCCGCGTGCCCAGCGCGGGATCGCGGCGACCGAGTTCGGGCTCATCGCACCGGTGTTCTTCATGCTGATAATCGGCCTGTTCGACGTCGGGCACCAGGTCTATGCCCGCTCGGTGTTCGTCGGCGCGGTCGAGGTCGCGGCCCGCCAGGCCGCGCTCGAGACCGGCGATACCGAATTGGCCGACCAACTGGTCTACGACCGGATCCGGCCGCTGCTGCCCGATGTCGAGCTCGAGACCTCGCGCAAGAGCTACTTCGACTTCGCGGACATCGACCGGCCCGAGGACTTCACCGACACCAACGGCAACAACAAGTGCGACAACGGCGAAGCCTATGTCGACGAGAACGGCTCGACACACTGGGAAGACGACATCGGGTCCGACGGCAACGGCGGCGCGGGAGACGTGGTGATTTACACCGTCACCGCGAACTACACGCCGCTGTTCAAGGCGCCGTTCATGCCGCAGCTGTGGAACGAACGCAGCTTCACCGCGACCGCGGTCAAGAAGAACCAGCCGTACGGCAACCAGGTGGAATACGCCACCACTGCCCGCACCTGTACGGGGGCGTGACGCCATGATCCGCACCGCAGCCTCGCTCGCCGCTGACCACGCTCGTCGCGTCGTCCGCAAGGTCCGCCCGCTGGTCGAGGACCCGAGCGGCGTGTCGATCATCGAATTCGCGCTGATGCTGCCGATCCTCGGCACGCTCGGCTTCTTCGGGCTCGAAATGGGCTACGCGGCATCGGTCAACACGCAAGTGAGTCAGCTCGCGCTTTCGATCGCCGACAACGCCTCGCGGCTGGGCCAGACCGACAACAGCGCGGTCACGCCGACCGTGGCCGAGAGCGACATCGAAGCGGTCATGTTCGGCGCGATGCAGCAGGGGTCGGGATACGATTTCGAGGAAAACGGCCGGATCATTCTGACCAGCTTCGAGCGCGATCCGACCACCGGACGCCAGTATATTCACTGGCAACGCTGTGCCGGCGACCTCAACCGCACTTCGAGCTACGGCAACGACACCAACCTCAGCGGGCTCACCGGGACGGCCAAGACCGGGATCGGCGAGACGGGCCACACGGTGTCCGCGCCGAGCAATACCCAGGCGGTCATGTTCGTCGAGGTCTACTACCGTTATGAGCCGCTCCTCACGGGCCTGTTCGTCGACACCGGCGAACTGGAGTTCAAGCAGGAAGCCGCGATGCTCGTCAGGGACGACCGCAATCTCAGCGGAGGCGGCGGCGACGGGTTGACCGGCACCAAGACCCTCAACTGCTGACCAGCAAATTAACCAAAAACTTACCTTGCCCCTTTCGAGGATGGCGAGACTTAACTGCTAGGCGCTGATCATGCTGCTCGGCGGATCACGGCTTCGCCCCAGGCCATCGGGTTTTCTAGGGCAATTGCTTCGCGACACCGCGGGCAACACGCTCATGCTCGTCGCATCGGCGCTGTTTCCCCTGCTCGCGATGGTCGGCGGTGGCCTCGACATGAGCCGCGGATACCTGTCGCAAAGCCGCTTGCAGCAGGCGTGCGACGCGGGTGTGCTCGCGGCGCGCAAGCGGCTCGGCACCGAAGCCGCGGTGACCGGGACGATTCCCGCCGAGGCGGCGCTGGTCGGACAGCGCTTCTTCAATCTGAACTTTGGCGAGGGCGCCTACGGGACCCAGGATCGCACCTTCGAGATGACGCTGGAGGACGACTACGCAGTGAGCGGGGTGGCGACCGTCAGCGTGCCGACCACCCTGATGTTCATCTTCGGCCACACCGCAATGGCGGTCGAGGTCGAGTGCGAAGCGCAACTCGACATGACGAACACCGACGTCATGATGGTGCTGGATGTCACCGGCTCGATGGCCCAGACCAATCTCGGGGACTCCATGCCGAAGATCGAGGCGATGAAGTCCACGATCCAGGAGTTCTACGCCCAGCTGACCGCTGCCGCGCCGCCGGCCACGCGGATGCGCTTCGGGTTCGTGCCCTACTCCTCGAACGTCAACGTCGGGCACCTGTTGTCGGACGACTGGGTCAACACGACCTGGGAGTACCAGACGCGCGAGTTGCACAAGGAAATCGGCCCGAAGGCGTCGCCGAGCTTGCAGTGGCGGTACAGGCAGCTCGAACGCGACGTGAGCCATTGGCGCACCGAGACCAAGGGCTGCATCGAGGAGCGCGAGACCTATCAGATCGACGACTATGGCCACGTCGACCTCAAGCGCGCCCTCGACCTCAACATCGATCTCGTGCCGAGCGCAGATCCTGACACCAAGTGGGCGCCGATGTATCCGGAAGTCGTCTACGCCCGCTCGATGATGTACGACGGCACGGGTTCGTTCACCAAAGGCCAGAAGGTCACCAGCGACGAATTCGTCAGCCCGTTCGTGATGAACCTCGCCTCATGCCCGGCACCGGCGCGCAAGCTTGCTCCGATTACGCAAAGCGAGCTGACCAGCTACCTCGCAACGCTGGTCCCCACCGGACCGACCTATCACGACATCGGACTGATCTGGGGTGCGCGATTGCTCTCCCCGACCGGGCTGTTCGCATCCGAGAACGCCGACGCCGGAAGCGCGCGTCCGAGCTCGCGCCACCTGGTCTTCCTGACCGACGGCGAGACGGCCCCGCGCGACCTCGCCTATTCGGCCTATGGCCTCGAGCCGCTCGACGAGCGCCGTTGGGACTCGAAGTCGCCCCTCACGCTGACACAGACGGTCGAGAGCCGCTTTTCGTTCGTCTGCGAGGAGCTGAAGAAGAAGAACGTCACGGTATGGGTGATCGGCTTCGGCACCGCCCCGAACCCGGTCCTGGCCGACTGTGCCGGCGCCGGGCGCTACTTCGTTGCGACCGACGCCGGGCAGCTCGCCGAGACCTTCACCGCGATCGCCCGGCAGATGGGCGACCTGCGGGTGATCCGCTGATGACCAGGCTCGGAGCCCGGACGATCGCGGCGCTGCGTCGCGACGCGCGCGGAGCCGCGCTGGTGGAGTTCGCGCTGATCGCGCCCGTGCTGATCGTTACGCTGCTCGGGCTGCTCGACCTCAGCTACAACATCTACGTCACCAGCATCCTCGAAGGTGCGATCCAGAAGGCCGGACGCGAAGCGACTCTCGAGAGCGGGGGCCTGCGCGCTTCGGAGATCGACGACCGCCTGCGCGATGCGGTCGACGACCTCGTGCTCAATCCCGACATGACTTTCGAGCGGCGCTTCTATTCGGCCTACGACGACGTGGCTCGGCCCGAGGATTTCACCGATGGCAATTCGGACGGCGAATGCAACGACGGCGAGCCGTTCGAGGACATCAACGGCAACGGCACGTGGGACTCCGACCGCGGTCAATCGGGCAACGGTGGAGCGCGCGACGCGGTGCTGTACACCGTCACGGTCAGCTACCCGCGGCTGTTCCCGTTCATGGGCGTGATCGGATTCAGCGACACCGTGACCGCGCGCGCGCGAACGATCCTGCGCAACCAGCCGTTCGGGCAGCAGAACTCGTCACCGTCCGTGGGGAACTGCACGTGACCGTGCTCAGGTCCGCAGCGTGCCTGCGACGGCTCGCGTCCGCGCGTTCGGGCGTCGCTGCGATCGAGTTCGCCCTGGCCCTGCCGCTCTTGCTCGCGGCGGGCCTCGGCGGGCTGGAGCTGGCCAATCGTGCGGTGGTGCAGATGCAGGTGAGCCAGCTTGCCGCGCAGATCGCCGACAACGCGTCGCGCATTGGCGACACCTCGGTGCTCCAGGACCGCAAGATCTATGAAAGCGATATCAACGACCTGCTGCACGGAGCGCAGATACAGGGCGGCGGTCGCGTAGACCTGTTCGAGCACGGCCGGGTGATCATCAGCAGCCTGGAAGTGGTCCCGGACACCGAAGACAAGCAATACATCCACTGGCAACGCTGCCTCGGCAAGAAGCACCATATCTCGAGTTACGGAGTGCAAGGAGATGGCCTCAGCGGCGCATTCCCCGGCATGGGCCCGCCAGGCGAAGAAGTCTGGGCGTTTCCCGACGACGCCGTGATGTTCGTCGAGATCGCCTACGACTACCAGTCGCTGCTCGGCGAACCGTTCGGCCTCAACGACGTGGTCTGGGCATCCGCCTCGTTCACGGTCCGCGACGACCGCGACCTGGCGCAGATCTATCAGCGCGATGTGAGCGATCCCGACCCTATCGCGGACTGCAGCAAGTTTGGCGGCACCTCGACCGCGATCGGCTGAGCGGCGTCAATCCGACCGGCCGCTGCCCAGTATCGCTATTTCATCTGTCCGCGAGGCCGCGGGCTCGTCGGTGACGATTTCGAGCGTCGGCTGATAGATCCAGACGCTGCCGTGCCCTTGAAGCAGGAACCCGTAGCTTATGTGATCAGAGTCTTCCGCTATCGGCCCGATCTCCAGCAGAATCGGGGTCCAGCCATGATCGCCTCCCCACGGCTGGTTGTCGGTGTTGCCGCCATTGTGGAGAACCCACCTGCCGTTCCCGGCAGCGAGCCAGAAGCGGACCAGTTTCGCGTCACCCGTGGCGGCCCATGCGGTGAAACGTACCCGCTTGCCCTCGAATGGTGTCGAGTCCGTGATGCGCCGGAACTGCGCGTAGCCCGCTGGATGCGACCATTTTGCGCCGATGCACATCGGCGTTCCGTCGGACGGAGCACGAAATACGTACTGGTCTATGCCAGTACCGGCGCGTTGCCAGAACACCGGTCCGGTAACCTGTTCGGTGTTCCGCTGAAACTCGAACGTGTTCCCGGCGACGGGGACGATGACGCTCTGGCGGCGTTGCTGCCCGTCGCTGGACATCGACGGAATACGCACCTCGTCGAGCGGATCGCCGGCGAGGGGGACACAGGGCGGCGCACGTCGACGCCCACGGACCACGATCTCCGACCAAGGCGTCACGCCGGTGACAACAATCTCCAGGTCGGCCGGCGCGCTGTCTGCCGGATCGGGGCTGGCTTGCGCATGCAACCCCACGCCGGCGAAGGAGGCGAGAACAGCCGCTGCGGCCACCGCCGCGATGCGCAGAGCCTCGCCACGTTCCCGAATCATCGCTGCGAATGGTCTCCGAACTCGGTCGAAGAATCAAATCCGCATCGCGGGAGTCAGCGGTAGCAGACCTTTCGCGCCGCCTCGGCGATCCGCGCCGCGTCGATAAGCGCCAAGTGCTCGAGATTGGCCGCATAAGGCAGCGGCACATCCTGGTTGCACACGCGCAGCACGGGCGCATCGAGGTGATCGAAGCCATCCTCCATGCAAATCGTCGCAACCTCGGACGCGATCGAGCAGGTCGGCCAGCCTTCCTCGGCCACGATCAGGCGGTTGGTCTTTGCCAGGCTCGCGAGGATCGCTCCCTTGTCGAGCGGACGCAACGTGCGCAGGTCGATCACTTCCGCGTCGATGCCTTCGCCGGCGAGCGTCTCGGCCGCCTCGAGCGCCAACCCGACCGCGATCGAATAGGCGACGATGGTGACATCCGCGCCCTCGCGCACGATGCGCGCCTTGCCGATCGGCAGCACATGGTCGTCGAGCTGCGCGACCTCGAAGTTGCGGCCGTAGACCAGCTCGTTTTCGAGGAACACGACCGGATCCTCGCTGCGGATGGCCGCCTTGAGCAGGCCCTTGGCATCCGATGCGTCGTACGGCGCGATCACGATCAGCCCGGGCACGCTCGCGTACCACGGGCCGTAGTTCTGGCTGTGCTGCGCGCCGACGCGGCTGGCGGCGCCGTTCGGGCCGCGGAACACCACCGGGCAGCGCATCTGCCCGCCCGACATGTAGTTGGTCTTGGCCGCCGAGTTCACGATGTGGTCGATCGCCTGCATCGCGAAGTTGAAGGTCATGAACTCGACCACCGGCCTGAGGCCGCCCATCGCCGCGCCGGTGCCGATGCCGGCGAAGCCGTACTCGGTGATCGGCGTGTCGATCACCCGGCCCGGGCCGAACTCATCGAGCAGGCCCTGGGTGACCTTGTATGCGCCCTGGTACTCGGCGACTTCCTCGCCGATCACGAACACGCGCTCGTCGCGGCGCATCTCCTCGGCCATCGCGTCGCGCAGCGCCTCGCGCACGGTGAGCTTGACCATGTTGGTCCCGGCCGGGATCGCCGGATCGGCCGTCGGGGCGGCGCTCGCCGCGAGCTTCTCGGTGCTTGACGGCGCCGGACTCTTCGGTGCTTCGGACTCGGCCGCCTTCTGCGCTTCGGCAGGAGCCGCCGCCGGGGCCGCCTGTGCGGCGTCTGACACATCCTCCCCCTCGCCCGCGAGCACCGCGATCACGGTGCCGACCTTGACGCCTTCGGACCCTTCGGGAACGAGAATTCTGCCGACGGTGCCCTCATCGATCGATTCAAATTCCATCGTCGCCTTGTCGGTCTCGATCTCGGCAAGCACGTCGCCGGCGGTGACCGTGTCACCTTCCTTCACCAGCCATTTGGCCAGCGTGCCTTCTTCCATCGTCGGCGAGAGGGCCGGCATCTTGAGCTCGATCGTCATCAGTAGCTCCCCACCAGCACGTCGGTGTAGAGTTCGCTCTCGGCCGGCAACGGCGAGCTCTCGGCGAAGTCGGCCGCTTCGGCGACCTGCGCCTTGATACGCTTGTCGATGTCCTTCAGCTTGTCCTCGTCCACGCCCAGCTTGATCAGGTCAGCCTTCGCGCCCTCGATCGGATCGCTGGTGTCGCGCACACCCTGCACCTCCTCGCGCGTCCGGTACTTGGCCGGATCCGACATCGAGTGGCCGCGGTAGCGATACGTGTTGAGCTCCATGAGCACCGGTCCGTTGCCTCCGCGCACATGGGCGAAGGCGACTTCGGCGGCCTGACGCACCTCGAGCACGTCCATGCCGTTGACGTCCATGCCGGGGATGCGGAACGCGGTGCCGCGGCGGTAGAACTCGGTCTCGGCCGAGCTGCGCTTGACCGAGGTGCCCATCGCGTACTGGTTGTTCTCGACCACGAACACGATCGGCAGGTCCCATAGCGAGGCCATGTTCATGGTCTCGTAGACCTGGCCCTGATTGGCCGCACCATCGCCGAAATAGGCGAGGCACAGGCCACCGTCGTTGCGGTATTTGTGCGCGAAGGCAAGGCCGCCGCCGAGCGAGACCTGCGCGCCGACAATGCCGTGGCCGCCGTAGAATGCGTGCTCGGTGCTGAACATGTGCATCGAACCGCCCTTGCCCCGACTGATGCCCGCCTGCCGACCGGTCAGCTCGGCCATGATGATCTTGGGATCGATGCCGTAGGCCAGCATGTGCCCATGATCGCGGTAGCCGGTGATGACGCTGTCCTTGCCTTCCTGCAGCGCCGACTGCAGCCCGACCGCGACTGCTTCCTGGCCGATATAGAGATGGCAAAAGCCGCCGATCAGGCCGAGGCCGTAAAGCTGGCCCGCCTTCTCCTCGAAGCGTCGGATCAGCAGCATCTGTTCGTAGAGGCCAAGCAGGCGTGCAGCATCAGCCTGGTAGCGCCGGTTTTGTTCGAGGCTTTCCTGCAGGCTGCGCAGTTCGAAATTCCCGCTGGAATTCCCGCCCTTTGCTGCGGACTGTTGCGAAGCGCTCCGCTTCGCCGCGGGGGGATTCGAACTGGCGGCTCGTGCCAAGGGGACTTCCTCAATCCGCACCCCGCGGAGGGGGCTGCTTGGCTCGCCTATAGGCATGACTCAGCCGGACTGGCAACGCCCCGAATGCAGCGAAAACCGCACATCCGTCAGCGCGGCTTTTCGAGCTCCATGATGAAGTCGTCGGGATGTGCGACGTTGAGCTTCTCGCGCATCAGCTGGGTCGCGAGGTCCGGGTCCACGTGATCGGGGTTGAGCCGCTCCACCAGGTTCTGCAGCACGTCCCGCTCGCCCTCGAGCGCGGCGATCTGGTGCTGCCGCTTCTCCAGCAGCGCCACGTTCTCGCCCCACGAAAGCAGGCCATAGGGACCGGCGAGCGCGAGCCCGCCCAGCAGGAGCAGGAAACCGAGCGCGCCGAACCGTCCGAGCCTTTCCCTGACGATCCCTTTTCTGGCCGCTGCAACGTTCATCGGGGCACAGAATCACAGTTAACGAAGCGATTCAAGCGATTTCACGGGAAATCCAAGACCTTTTCGACAGTTGCGCAAGCGATCCGCGGAGCCTTGCCGTCACGGGCAATGGCTACATTGAAACCATGCAACCTGCTCGCCAATCCGCTCGGCCTCGACGGCTTCGAGTTCCTCGAGTTCATCCAGCGCAAAGCGGCGAAGGCCTCGGCGAAGGCAACATGGCCGCGCCGTTCGGCTCGATGGAGCAAGTCCAGTTGCGCCGCGACGCGCTCGCCGAGACCGAATTCCTCGGCCGACCGAACCACGTCGCGTTCAGCCTCCGGCAAGACCCTTGCGTGATATGCGCCTTGCGGCCATGTGGGCGAAATATCGAGAGGGAGTCTTGGGTCCATGCCTGCGCATCGCGCGACGTTTCTGGCGGCAGGTGCCGCGCTCTTCGTGGCCGGTGCTCCGGCCGCCGCCCAGGTCGATCAGCAGATCGCAGTCAACATCCTGCGCGAATGTGCGAAGATCGACGACGCGAGCGCCCGCCTTGCCTGTTACGACAACAACATCCGCAACCTTGGCGGAACGGCTCGCGCTGCGGTCCCCGGACAGATGGTGGCGCCGCAGGGCGGCGCCGCTCCGGTCGCCGCGAACAGCGTGCGCGGTTTCGGCGCCGAAGACGTGCGCACGCCCGATCGTTTCGCGGCGCCTGCGAGCCAGCTTCGCGAGATCGACGCGCGGATAACCGAGATTCGGCCACGCGAGCCCGGCGTCTACGCCTTCACGCTCGAGGATGGTGCGGAGTGGCTGTTCGCCGAGAGCGTTGGCCGGGCCTATCGCGTGCCCGACGCCGGGTCCGTGGTCGAGATCGAGCGCGGATCGCTCGGCAGCTTCCTGATGCGCTTCGACGAGCAACGGCCAGTGGCCGTTCGCCGGGTGCGCTAACTCCGCCGGTCGATTTCCGCGAAGGCGCGCTCGCGCTCGAGCTGCGCAGTGGCGTTGCGGCGAAGCTTGTCGAATGTGCCGAGGAATCGCGCACGCTGGTCGGCAGGCAGCGGGGCGAGCAGGAACGCGCTCCGTTGCCGCCCGGCCTCGTGGATCACCGCATGCAGGCGCGCGCCCTCGCCGGTGGGATAGAAATGGCCGTGCCGGCGCCCTGGCTTGCCTTCGCGCGCCACCAGCCCGCGATCGATCAACGCCTGCACGGTCCGCCCCGCCTGGCTGTGGTCGCGCGCCAGCGTGTGAACCAGCGTTGCCCAATCGACCGGCGGATCGATGCCGATCTCTGACAGCACGAAGGCCTCGAAGGTCGACAGGCCCGTGAGACGCTTGAAGGCCAGAGCTCCGCTGCGGCTGAAATAGGAACTCAGCGTCATCAGCGGGGAAACGATGCGGGTGCGGTCGATCGCGATCCGCTCGATCGGCTTGCCCTCACCGACCTTGGACGCGGCTTCGGGACGGCCGCCCTGCGCGAGCTCGCGCTCCTGCTCGTACAGCGCCATCGCCCGGTCGAGCAGAATCTCGACAGTGGCGTAAAACTCGTTGAGTTCGTCCTCGCCGATTTCGATCGTCAGCTCGCGATTGCGCAGCTCGGCCATGCGCAGCATGCGCTTCATCAGCTTGTGGCCGTCGCGCGTGAGGCAGAGCGGCGCGCGGATCTGCTCGCGCTCGACCAGCGCGAGTTCGAGCAGCCGCTTGACCGAGCGACTGACCTGCGCCTTGTCCACGCCGACCGCCCCGGAGATGTCGGCCGGCACCAGCGGCCCCGCGCTCTGCAGCAGGAACAGGATGCGACGGTCAAGCTCGATCAGTTCCTGCTCGCGGGCATAGGACAGCTCGGCGCTTTCGCGCACCCGACGCAGGATTTGCCACAGCTCGCTCTGGATCACGTGCGGCGGAGCTTCGACACCGCGGCTGTCACGGCGTTCGCCGAGCGAGGCTTCGATGCCGTTGAGAATGATGTCGAGGCGGTTCGCGAATTCTGCCGGCGGCCGGGTTCCGCCCGAGGTTTGCAATGCACCGCGCGCATAGGCTTCGACGATCTTGAGCGCATCGTCGGCGAGCGGACCGAGCGCATTCCCGAGAAGCTTCGTCGCCGGGTCAGGCGCGCGCGCGCCTGCAAGGATTCGTTCGGCATGGCGTCGCAAGACCAAGCGCCAGTCGGCCGCCTTCACGTCTTCATTGCCCCCCGACGGCACTTGCCGCTTGTCCATCTGCGCGGCCTCTCCCGACCGTTCGTGTTGCTTGCCGCTAACCTATCGGCCTTTTCAAGCGAGGCTAGAGCACATTTCAAATCGATGAACAGATTGCGATCGAACACCACCCGACCGGTGGCCAGCGGCTGTCCAACCCGGACATCGATCCGCATCCACAGGGGGGCGCGGTCGCATGCATCGAGTTGATGAGCGATGCAGCTTGGCAACACCTTCGCCCGGCCAACCCCTTCATTCCTTAGCTAACACAATGATTTATCTGATATTCTTTCCCACAAGCCAACGGCCCGCCGGCTGCATTCCGGACCAAGTCGCGTAACAATCCTGCTCGACACCCCCGAAAACCGACATTTTGCGCGGGTTTCGCGGCTCTCTTGCCCTAGACACTGTCAACCAGTGGCCATATGTGTCGCCGTTAGACGGTACCTGCCGATTCCAAGGGAGGACCGCGAGGGGAGGCATATCTTCATGACATCTGCGCAGCCACGCGCCGAGGGTTCACCGGTTAATCCGGGAACCGTGCGTCATGCGCTTCCCCAGTCAAATTCGATTCGCTGCGCGGCAACTCTGTTGTCCGCGATTTTCTTTTGAAGGGAGCACGAAGTGAGGACTCAAAGCTATACGGGCGTATACAAGGCCCTTCTGCTGGCGGGATGCGCCAGCTCGTTCGCGCTGGCCGCTCCGGCCATGGCCCAGGACGATGCCGCGGCCGCGGCAGACGAAGATAGCAAGATCGTCGTCACCGGTTCGCGCATTCAGCGCCAGGACTTCAATGCCACCTCGCCGATGGTGACCGCCGACGAAGCGATGCTCGAGGCGTCCTCGACCTCCGCGCTCGAGGTCAACCTCAACAAGCTGCCGCAGTTCACCCCGGCGCAGACCCCGACCGCGGGCGGCGACATTCAGCCGACCGCGACCAACACCCCTGGCGCCGCCACGATCTCGCTGCGCGGCCTCGGCACGAACCGCACCCTCGTGCTGCTCGATTCGCGTCGCGCGACTCCGGGCAACGCCTCGATGGTGGTCGACATCAGCACGATCCCGGCCGCAGCCGTTGAGCGCGTCGAGATCATCTCGGGCGGCGCTTCGGCGACTTACGGCGCGGACGCCGTTGCCGGCGTCACCAACTTCATCCTGAAGAAGAACTTCCAGGGCGTCGAGCTCGACGCTCGCATGGGCATCAGCCAGGAAGGCGACGGCTTCGAGTACGAATTCTCGGGCATCATGGGCACCGACTTCCCCGATGGCCGCGGCAACATCAGCCTGGCGATGTCGATCAACACGCGTGAAGCGAGCCTGCAGACCGAGCGCCCGTGGTATCGCGACCTGTACCAGGACCCGCAAGTCGGCGGTAACCAGTTCTTCATCGAGTACCCGGGCGTGGTGTTCGACGACAACACCGGCCTGCCTTGCATAAACAACTTCGCGTGCCCGGTGGTTCAGAACATCTATCCGGGTTCGTCGCCCACGCTGATCGCCACCGGCCCGAACGACATTTCGACGCTGTTCGGTTTCCCGATCTTCACCCAGCCCGGCTACAACCAGGAGCCGTTCACCGGCTTCGGCTTCTTCGGGCGCTTCCTGCAGGGCGGCGACAACAACTTCCAAGGGTACAACGACGAGCCGCTGCGCTACCACCGCCTCGCGGATGGCGGCATGGCTGCCAACTATTCGGACTTCTACCTGGTTCTGCCGCTGACGCGCTACAACATGTTCGCCCGCGGCAACTACGAGATCAACGACTGGATCGGCGTGTTCGGCCAGGGTCTCTTCAGCCACACCGAGACCGCTACCCGCAACCAGGGTGGCGCGATCGTCAGCGGTTGGGACGTGTTCGTGCCCTACGGCACGGGCACCTACACCGGCAGCCAGGCGCCGATGAATGTGCGCCTCAGCTCGGGTACCAACATCAACGCCGCCGGCTACGGCAATCCGAGCTCGGTCATCCTCAATGGCATGACGCAGGCCAATGGTACGGCCTACATCGACCCGACGCCTGGCGTCCTGTCGGATAACCCGACCAACCCGGCGTTCCGCACGCTGTACGGCGGCAACTTCGCCTGCGCCCAGGCGGCTGTCGGCGGTTGCACCAACAACCAGGTGATCGGCCAGTTCTTCCCGGCCGCCATCCAGCAGGCGCTCAATGCGCGCACGCGTCCGGTCAGCCCTGGAGAAGCGGGTTACGTCCCCGGTCTGCCGACCTTCCTTCAGGCGCGTGTATCGTCCGCGAACGACCCGGTTCAGCTGAACTACGGCATTCCGGAGCCGCGCACGGTGTTCACCGATGTTGACACCTACAACATCACGGCCGGTTTCGAAGGCTCGGTTCCGGGTACCGACTGGACCTGGGAAGCGTTCGTCAACCACGGCGAATCGATCACTTTCGCCAAGCAGACCGGCACGTACTCGCTGACGCGCGCCCGCAGCCTGCTCCAGGCGCCGGGCTTCGGTCTCGACTATGTCAACAACAGCAACACCGCGAGCATTCGTCAGAACGTCGTCAACGGCGTGGCGTACGGCTTCGGCTCGAACATCGCGACCTGCGAAACCGGCTTCAACATCTTCCTCGGATGGGAAAACATCTCGCAGGATTGTAAGGAAGCCCTGAAGGCCGAACTGAAGAACCGTTCGACCCTTCGCCAGACCATCGCGGAGGTCAACCTCCAGGGCGGCCTCATGCAGCTTCCGGCGGGCGACCTTCGTTTCGCGGTCGGTGCGAGCTATCGCGAGAACGAGTACGAGTTCATCAACGATACGATCACCACGCAGAACGCCTCGTTCCTCGATCAGACGATCGGCATCTATCCGAGCATCGACTTCACCGCTCTGATCGAAGCCAAGGAGATCTACGGCGAGCTGCTGATCCCGGTCATCGCCGACGTTCCGGCGATCCAGTCGCTGAACCTGGAAATCGGCGGTCGTTACTCGGACTACAACACGACCGGTGGCAGCTGGACCTACAAGGCCCTGCTCGACTGGGAGTTCAACGACTGGATCCGTTTCCGGGGCGGCTACAACAGGGCCGAACGTTCGCCGAACATCGCCGAACTGTTCCTGACGCCGCAGCAGACGTTCGCCTTCAACAACATCGGCGACATCTGCTCGCAGAACTCGACCTACTTCATCTCGACGAACCCTGCCGCTCCGGGGAACACCGCCGGTCAGGCTGCCGACGTGATGGCGGTTTGCCGTGCGGTGATGGACAACACCGGCGGTCCGGGCACGTCGGCTGCGTACTATGCGCCGGGTCGGACCCAGCCGGCTGCGGGCGGCGGGTTCTCGTTCCCGACTTTCGCCGGCAACCCGAACCTCGAGCCGGAAGTCGCGGATACGTATACTGCAGGCCTCGTGTTCGCCTCGCCGTTCACGAGCCCGGCACTCTCGCGGGCCCGCCTCTCGGTCGACTGGTACCAGATCAAGCTGAAGAACGCGATCGGCGTGTCGCCGGCGGCAACGATCCAGCGCTGCCTCGACCCGTTCTACAACCCGCTGGTTTCCGGTGCAGCTGGCAATGCGGCGCAAGCCGTTGCTGCAGCGACCTCGGATGCCTGCGCGGGCCCCGTCACCGCGATCACCTACGATCCGGCGCCGGGTCTCGGCCTCGGTCGTGTCACGGCATCGTACACCAACGAGGGTGTGGCCGATATCTCGGGCATCGACGCTCAGTTCGACTGGGCGGCGGACTTGGGCCCGGGTACCGCCACGCTGAATATCGTCGCCAGCTATTACCTGCACTACAAGGTGAAGGAACTGGCGAACAACCCGCTGGTCGATTACACGGGCACGTTCGGTACGGCGTCGCTTGGTCTGCAGTTGGGCGCGTTCGAATATCGCACTCTGACCAGCCTCGGCTATCGTTGGGGCGCGGTGTCGCTCGGCCTCCAGTGGCAGCATCTGCCCTCGGTTGAGGACAGCGGCGAGGCGCAGGCTCCGACGCCGAACACCACCGGCAATCCGGACCCGTACGACCTGTTCCACCTGAACGGCAGCTATCAGCTGAACGAGGACATCGGGATCCGGTTCGGCGTCGACAACCTGTTCAACAGGGAACCGCCGCTGACCGGCTTCAACACGAACTACGACAACACCGGCGCGACGCCCGGTGTGCCGACGCTCCGTGGCGGTATGTACAACGCGACCTTCTACGACACGCTCGGCCGTCGCTTCTACATTGGCGGAAACGTCCGCTTCTAAGCGAACGGCGACAGCCAGAAAACCTACGGGCCCTCCCCCTGCGGGAGGGCCCTTTCTTTTTGGAGCTGCCTGATTTCACCGCCCGAATGCCAGGCCGCCGGAACGCGCCGGCGGGGACATCGGCGAGCTGTTCAGGGCTCCTTCGGGAGCGCCTTCCCGGGCTTTACCCGGCGCCCGCAAACGCACATAGCACGGGGCATCGAAAGCGGCTGACCGCCGCGGCAAGGCGGGGGAACGCATGGCGAAGGTCGTACGCATTCACACGCTCGGAAGCCCCGAGGTGCTCGAGCTCGAGGACCTCGAGATCGGCGAACCGGGGCCTGGGGACGTGCGCATCCGCGTCGAGGCCGTCGGCCTCAATCGCGCCGAAGCGATGTATCGCGCCGGACGCTACCCGGTGCCGTGCGAGCTGCCGAGCCGGATGGGCTACGAAGGCGTCGGCATCGTCGAAGCCCTCGGGCCGGGCGTTGCGGGACATGCGGTCGGCGACCGGGTCTGCGTGCTGCCGATGACCACTCCGGCGCAAGGCCTGTGGGCCGAGCAGGCGATCGTTCCCGCCCGGGTGCTGCTCCCTGCCCCGCCCGGCCTGACTCCGGCCGAGGCGGCGTCGATCTGGATGCAGTACATGACCGCCTGGGCGTTGATCGAGGTCGCCGAGATCGGCATCGACGACGGAGTGATCGTCCGCGCGGCATCCTCGAGTGTCGGCATCGCGGCGATCCAGCTTGCCAACTGGGCGGGCTCGGTCTCGATCGCCTGCACGCGAACCTCGGACAAGGCCGACGCACTGCGCGCCCACGGCGCCGCGCACGTGATCGCAACCGAGGAGGAGGACCTGGTCGCGCGGGTGATGGACATCACCCGCGGCAAGGGCGCGCGCACCGCGTTCGACCCGGTCGGCGGGCCCTACGTCGACACGCTTGCGCAGGCACTCGCCCCGCGCGGGATCCTGTTCGTCTACGGCGGTCTCGGCGAGCAGCCGACGCCCTATCCGCACTGGCCGTGCGCGATGAAGGGCCTGTCGATGCGCGGGTGGGTGGCGAGCGAGATCTGGAACCACCCGCATCGCTTCAAGGCGGCGCAGGAGAAGATTCTCGCCGGACTCGCCGGCGGGCAGCTCAAGCCGGTGATCGCCAGGGAATTTCATGGCCTCGAGCAGCTCGCGGCGGCCAACGAATTCCTCGAATCGAACCAGCAGGTCGGCAAGGTCGTCGTGACACTGTGAGGCGCCGGTACCGCTCCGCCACGCTCGCCGCGCTGCTCGCCGCGCTCACATTTTCGGCCACGTCCGGCGCTTCGCAAGGCGACACGCCCGCCGCGCGCTGCGAGCGCCTGGTAGGCACCGAAATCCGCCCCGGAGTGGCGATCACCGCCGCCAGGCACGTTGCCGCCTCGGCCGCGCGCTCCGCCGCGGGACCGGTCGCGCCGGGCCAGGAGCCGCTGCCCGCGCATTGCCGCGTCGAGGGGACGATCGATCCGCACAACGGCGCCGACGGCAAGGACTACGCGATCGGCTTCGCGCTCGCGCTGCCCGACGACTGGAACGGGCGCTTCCTGCTCCAGGGCGGCGGCGGGCTCAACGGCAGTGTCGGGGCGCCGGTCGGCTTCGTCGCGGCCGGCGACCGCCCTGCCCTCGCCCGCGGCTTCGCGGTGATCAGCCACGACAGCGGACACAAGGGCGCGGTGTTCGACGCGTCGTTCATGGCCGACCAGCGCGCCGCGCTCGATTTCGCCGAGGCGTCGGTGCGCACCGTAACGGTGGCCGGCAAGGCGCTTACCGAGGCGTTCTATGGCCGCCCGATCGGCCACAGCTACATGACCGGCTGCTCGACCGGCGGGCGCGAGGGCATGCTGGCGGTGCAGCGCTACCCCGAGCTGTTCGACGGCGTGATCGTCGGCGCGCCGGCGATGCGCACGGGCATCTCGAACCTCGCGATCGAATGGGCCACGGTGCAGTTCAACCAGGCCGCGCCGCGCGACGCGCAAGGCATGCCGATGGTCGCGCAAATCTTCTCGCCAGCGGACCGCCAGACGATCGTCGCGGGACTGCTCAAGCAATGCGACGCGCTCGACGGGCGCGCCGACGGGATGGTCATGAACGTGGCCCAGTGCCGCTTCCGGCCCGCCGAGCTGCAGTGCCGCGGCGAGGAGTCTGGGGGGTGCCTGCGCGCCGCGCAGGCGGACGCGCTCGAACGCGCCTTCGCCGGGCCCAAAGACGCCGCCGGCTATCCGATCTACGTCCCGGTTCCTTACGACACCGGCATCGTGTTCACCGGCCCCGGCCTCCCGGGTTACCTGCCGACCGGCGCGCCCGGGGTGTTCGGGCCAGCGAGCCGGGCGCTGACAATCGACATCGACGCCCGCTTGCGCGCGGTCGAGGCCGACGCGGCGCAGCGGCTGACCGACACCAACGTCTGGACCGACCTCGACACCTTTCTCGGAAACGGCAGCAAGGTGCTGTTCTATCACGGCGTCAGTGACCCGTGGTTCTCCGCGTTCGACAGCTGGGACTGGTGGCAGCGCGCGGCAGCGACCAACGGTGCGGCGTTCACCGATGCGAGCCGCTACTACATGATCCCCGGCATGATGCATTGCGGCGGCGGCAATGCCTACGACCGGTTCGATCTGCTCGGCCCGCTGGTCGACTGGGTCGAGCAGGGCAAGGCGCCCGAGCGGCCGCTCGCGAGCCGCAGCGACGGCAGCGCGTCGGTCCCGTTGTGCCCGCATCCGGCCTACCCGCACTACACGCGCGGCGACCCGGCCACGGCCGGAAGCTACGCGTGCCGCAGGCCGGCGGAGAGCTGAGCGAGGGCTCCTGTCGGGATCGCTCCGCGCCTGTCTGGTGCGCCCGGCGGGATTCGAACCCACGACCCCCGGATTAGGAATCCGATGCTCTATCCTGCTGAGCTACGGGCGCACTCCGCCTCGCCTTAGGACCGCGCACCGTTGCTGGCAACGCCCGCAAAGGGAGGTTCCGTGCGGCCTGTAGTCAGCTGAGATGTCGACGCGATAGAGCCTCGGCTTGCCCGATAGCCCTGGACCCGCGGCACGCCGATCGGGGCCGCCCCGCGTGGGGGTGGCCGCTTGCGTTTCGGCTAGTTGAGCTCTTCCGGCGGGGCGATCGGGAACGGCAGCGCAGTGACCGGAATGCCCTCGTCGAACAGCTCCCTGGCCTCCTCGAACGAGGCCTGCCCGTGGATCGTTTCGGCATCGCGCTCGCCGTAGTGCATTGCGCGGGTCTGCTCGGCGAAAGAGTCGCCGACCCACTTTGAGTTGCTCAGCGCCCGTTGCTGCGCTTCGGCCAGCTTGCCGAGCGCTTCGGTAACTTCGGCCGGCATCGGCCCGCGTGCCATCGGCTGCCTGACCGGCGCTCCAGCGCCAGGAAGGCTGTTGCCCTTCCGCGGCACCGCCGGCGCCATGGGCGCCTTGTCGACTGTGGCCGAACCGCATTGCGGGCAACTCACCAGGCCCCGCGCGCGCTGGCCGGCATAGTCCTCCGACGAACCGAACCACCCTTCGAACCGATGGCCACTGTCGCAGGAAAGGTCGTAAACGATCATCTCAGTCCGATTTAGGGATCGGGCGCCGGTTGGCAAGGCTCGGCAGCTGGCGGCGGATGTCGGCGATGCGCTGCAGCTCGATCTCGGCGAAGCCCAGGCCGGGTCCATCGCCGCCCATATCGAGCAAGACATCCCCCCACGGATCGACGACCAGCGAATGACCAAAGGTGCGGCGCCCGTCCTCGTGCTCGCCAGCTTGCGCGGCCGCGACGACATAGGCGCTCGCTTCGACCGCCCGGGCGCGCAGGAGCAGGTGCCAGTGCGCCTTTCCGGTCGGTACGGTGAATGCCGCTGGAACCGCGATCACGTCGCAGCTTTGCTGTCCAAGCGCCTCGAACAGCGCGGGAAAGCGTACGTCGTAGCACACCGCCAACCCGAGCCGGCCAGCCGGGGTCTCGGCAGTGACGACCGCCTCGCCCGGTGCGTAGGCGGCGCTCTCGCGCCAGGATTCGCCGCTCGCCAGCTCGACGTCGAACATGTGGATCTTGTCGTAGCGGGCGGCGATGCCGCCTTGTGCGTCGACCAGCAACGAACGGTTGGCCCAGCGACCGTCCTCGCGCGCCACCGCGAGCGAGCCGAGCGCGACCCAGATGCCGTGTTCGCTGGCAGCCTCGCGCACCACCGCAAGCACCGGGTTCGCCGCTTCGGGCACGACGTGCGGCGCGGCGCGCTCGCGGTCGCGGTCGAGCAGGCCCGACATCTCGGGGGTGAAGAGCATCGCCGCCCCGCCGGCCGCCGCCTCGGCGATACCGGCTGCGAGCGCTGCGGCATTGTCTTGAGGATCGATCCCCGAGGTCATCTGGAGGAGAGCGATGCGGGTCGGCATTCCCGGCTGGTGTCAGAGCCCGAGCAGACTGTCCAGCTTGCCCTCGCGGTCGAGCCGGGTGAGATCGTCCGAGCCGCCCACGGCGCGGTCGTCGATGAATATCTGCGGCACCGTCATGGCATCGGGCTTGCGCTCGAGCATTTCGGCCCGCTTCGGCCCGCCCAGGGTGATGTCGTACTCGGTGTACGCGACCCCTTTGGACTCGAGCAGCCGCTTGGCCCGATGGCAGTACCCGCAATAGATCTTGGTGTAGATCTCGATCTTCGGCTGATGGCTCACGCGAAATCCTTCATGAACAGCGGCTTGCGGGCCTCTTGAATCGCACCGGCAGCGAAATATCTAACACCTGCCGCAACGCGCCGCGAGGGTGTTGCGGCTTGGGGTGCCGCAACCGCGGGCTCCAGTCCGTTCAAATTGCTCTGAAGAGGATTTGTTTCGATGAATCGTTTCGATTTCGCTCCCTATCGCCGTTCCACCGTCGGCTTCGACCGCCTGTTCGACCTGTTGGAGAACCAGGTTCGCAGCAACGGCAGCGGCGACAACTATCCCCCGTTCAACATCGAGCGCCGCGGTGACGATTCCTATCGCGTCACGCTCGCAGTCGCCGGCTTCAAGGCCGAGGACCTCGACATCACCGCGCAGCAGAACCTGCTGGTGATTCAGGGCCGCAAGCGCGAGGACGCGCCCGAAGGCGAGATGGTCCACCTCGGCATCGCCAACCGCGGGTTCGAGCGCCGGTTCGAGCTGGCCGACTTCGTTCGCGTCGAGCGCGCCGACCTGGCCGACGGCCTGCTGGTCATCGACCTCGTGCGCGAGGTGCCGGAGGCGATGAAGCCGAAGAAGGTCGCGATCGGCGGCCAGCCGACTCTCGAGATCGTCGAGAACAAGGACAAGCAGGCCGACGCGGCCTGATCCGCCATCGCGGAGAAGGTTCGGGGGCGGATCCCTTGCGGGTTCCGCCCCCTCGACGCAGGTGCGCCGACCTGCCCCTCAAAGTGACCGTCCGGGTCGCAAAAGACGGCCAGATCGAAGCGGCAAGACCGAACCGGACGCTGGACGGCACTCTGTGCCCCTGCGCACCGCAACCGCGCGCGGCCGGTCAAAAATTGCTCCCTTCGAGCTGATCGCTTCGCTCGCTCCGAGCCGACGCGAGGCGTCGACGGGTCTGCGCCGCGACCAACGCACTCGGCTACGACTTGCCGGAGGGCCAACGCAAGAGGTTTCTGCGACGGTTCCGCTTTCCAGCTTTCCAGCACATTGGGATCCTAAGCTTAGAATTCCACGTGGACAAGTTGTCGCGG
>JADMIO011246918.1_pt1 | contig 22862 bp, 13 predicted proteins | sample 8958161 | NCBI WGS metagenome assembly JADMIO01 (sample SAMN16585339, study PRJNA669376) | soil metagenome | isolation source: Crop rotation soil | place: USA: Cullars Rotation, Alabama | collected 2011 | reverse complement strand
CGCGACTTCAAGTCACGTGAATTCCAAGCTTCGGATCCCACTGTGCTGGAAAGCCGCCAGCGGCAACGCGACTCTCACCGGCAGCGGCGTGATCAACTGGTCCGGCACCATTGCCGGCACGCTCGGAGTCACCGGCGGCAACTGGAACGGCACCGGCGCTGTCACCGGCCTGACCACCGTGAGCAGCGGAACATTCAACATCGGTTCGAGCGGCAACCTGACAGCGAACGGCAATCTCACCGTGTCAGGCAACGGCGCGCTCTCGGCCTCCGCCGGCACGTCGAAGGTCACGGGCAGCGTTACTTACTCGAGCAGTGCCGACAGCACCTTTGCGGGTGAAATCGCCGGCTCGAGCAAAACCGTAACGGTCAGCGGCGCCGGCGCGTTGACGCTGAGCGGCGCGAACAGCTACACCGGCGTGACGACGATCAACTCCGGCAGCCTGATTGTCGGCGCGGCGGCTCCGAGCGGTTCGGCCGGCGCGCTGGGCAACGCCACGGGGGCAACATCGCTGCTCGTCGGCAACACCTCGGGCAGCGCGAACGCAGCATTGCTCACCGGCGGCGCGTTCACGGTGGCGCGCGACATGACCGTGCGATCCGGCAATACCGGCGTGGTCACCATCGGCGGCAACACGGCCGACGCTTCGACGTACAGCGGCAACATCAACCTCGGCACCAGCGGCGCGAACCCTTCGAAGGATGTCACGCTCGTCGCACTTAGCGGCGGCACGGTCGATTTCGCTGGCACGCTCAACGAGAACACCAGCAACACGACCAATGCGAACATCACCGTCGGCAGCGGCAGCTTCACCGGCACCGTGAAGCTTTCGAATACTTCCAACGGCTACACCGGCTCAACCACGGTCGCCGGTGGCACGCTTGAAGTTGTGAAGCTGGCCGCGAGCGGTAGCAACAGCTCGATCGGCAACTCCACCGGTGTTGCCGGCAACCTCGTCATCAACGGTGGCACGCTGAAGTACACCGGCACCGGCGATTCGACGAACCGCCTCTTCACCGTCGGTAACAACGACGCCACCTTGGACGCAAGCCCGACTTCGACCGCCGTCGCATTCACCGGCACCGGCTTGCTCGGCGCGTCGGGCCTCGGGCACCGCACGCTGACGCTCGCCAGCGGGAGCAACGCATCGATTGCCAACTCGCTCGCCAGCGTGATCGTTGACCCGACTTCGGGCTCGACCGCGGTGAGTAAGACCGGCACGGGCACCTGGGTTGTCTCGGGCAACAACACGTACAGCGCCGCCACCACGGTAAACGCCGGCGCGTTCTACGTGAACGGCACGACCAGCGGGCAGGGCGACTACTCTGTGCCCAACACCATTGCCGCGACCACGACGCTCGGCGGCACGGGCACGATCGGCCTGGCCGCGAGCAAGACCGTCACGCTCGTGGGCAACTCGGCGTCGAATCGCGCGGTGCTCTCCCCCGGCGATCTCACCACCGGAGTGGCGACGTTCAACGTTGGCTCGGTCAGCACGAACACCGTCACGCTCGGCAACAACAGCACACTGGCGATCGACATCAGCGGCGCGACGACCGATCTGCTCAAGGTGACGGGCACGCTCGACACCAGCAGCGCGTCAAACCGCCTCGCTCTCAACATGAGCAGCCCGACCCTGGGCAAATACAAGATCGCCGACTTCACCGTCGGCAACTCGCAGGGCAGCAACACGGCCGCGAACGGCGGGTTCGCCGCGGTGACGGGGCTTGATTCGAGCTACCGCCTCAGCGTCGTCACCGGCGCGAACGGTGAGATCGACGTGATCAAGAAGGCGATTGCGGGCCTCACGATTACCGCGCCGGCTGCGAACGCTCGCGTGATGAGCGGCCAGAACTTGGCCGTCACCGGTAACATCACCAACACGACGCTTACGAACGGCTCGGCGCTCAACATCGCTTTGTCGAGCGTAGGTGCGAGTGTCGTCGACACCTTCGCCACCGCTGGCGGCGCGACGACCGTGGCGGCCGGCGGTTCCGTTGGTTACACCGCCACGCTACACACGACAGGCCAGCCGCTCGGCGCGAACACCTACACCGTTCGTCAGAGCGACAGCCTCGCGGCGACGGCGGACGTCGATGCTTCTGTCAGCGTGAACGTGCTGCAGGACCGCGTCGTCACGGCGACAACGGTCAACTTGGGCAACGTGCTGGTCGGCCGGTCGATCAACGGCATCGCCTCGGGCACGCGGACATCGGGCCTCACCAGCACCGGCGCCGATGGCATGAACACCCGCGTCACAGCCGGCGCGACTTCAACCGTCGACGGCGTCACCGCCACCAACGGCGGCAGCGTGTTATTCAACGGCTCGAACAGCGGCAACTGGGTCCTCACCGGCGCGTTCGCTTCGGCTGGCGTGAAGACGAGCCACGCCCTGACGACCACGGGCGAAGGTCTCACCGGCGAGAGCGTCAACTCGATCACCATCCCGCTCACCGGCACGACGGCGCTCAACGCCGCGTCGCTCACGCAGCGCGTCAACGGCAGCGCGGGCGCTACAGCGACCGCGGGCGACACGATCACCCTCGCCAACGCGTCGGGTTCGATCCGGGCCACCGCGCTGGTTGGAGCTTCGAACTTCGCCGATCCGCGCTGGAGCTACTCGGCCGCGATGAGTTCATCGGCAGCGCCCGGCGCGTCGACCACCGGCGGCACGCTCGCCTTCAACAAGAGCGGCCTGCTCAACGGCTACACCTATCCCGCCAGCAGCGTTTCGCACGACACCAGCAACGACGTCGCCAATTTCGTCACCAACGACCTCGGCACACAGACGTGGACGCTCAGTTCGCAACTCATCTCGGGGAACGCGGGCACGCAAAGCGCTCCGGCCGGCATCGGCGCCTCGTACGCTGGCCTCGTGGGCATCAGCGACAAGGAGTTGGGTACATCCGCGACGATCCTCGCCGGCACCAATTCAAACGGTGGGGCGACGACCGTCACGATGTCCTGGCGTAACCGCAACGCCAACGAGAAGTCGCCCACCGGCACCACGCCGCCGCTGCCCGCCGGCATCCTTGGCCTTGGCAGCGACGTTGTCGATCTGACCGGCACCGATGGCGATGTGTTTGTGCTGGAGATGACCTATGCAACCACCGCCGTCACCGACGAGGCCTTGGCCGCCGCAGCCGGTGCGCTGTTCGTCACCTCGTTCGACGGCACTTACTGGGTGAACAGCGTCAGCCTGAACCACGGCGTGAACACGACCAACCCGACTTACATGAACTACCAGGGCTCGTGGGCTTCGTCCGGCGCCGGCCTCACGCTGGGCGCCTGGGGCGTCGATATCGCGAACAACGTGGCATGGGCCGTCGTCGATCACAACAGCGAGTTCGCGGTCACTCCCGAACCCGCATCACTGCTCCTGCTCGCGACCGGAACCATGTTGATGCTCAAGCCGCGCCGCCGTCGACGGTAAGGCGATTTTCGATCTTTTGCCTGCTCAGGGTGCCAGTGGTCGGCGGTACTCCGCCGACCAGTACTCTTGGTTAAACCGAAAGACACTGGGCGGTGAGTACGCCGACCAGTGGCACCCACTAAATGAAGTCCTCGCTATATCTGCTCACCACGTGTACTTCACCGTGTACTCCACGGACTTGTCGCCCTCGGCGGGCACGTCGACTTCGAAGTGAATCGTCCGCGCGTCGATTTTTTTGAAGTCTTCGCTCTGCTTGGTGATTTCCCAGTTCGTCCAGCGGTAGAGGTTCTCTTTGATGATCACCTTCGCTGGCGTTTTTTTGGCGTTGCTGAGTTTGATGCGGATGGTTTCGGTAATCACGTGGCCGTTGACGTTGATGTCGAAGTTGGTTTGCGTGCGTTCGCCGGTGACGTCGAACGACTGTCCCAGTTTCACGAGCACGTTCTGATTCTTCGGCGTGTGGTCGATCAGGTCTTCGCCAACGAACTCCAGCGTGCCGTCGTCGTTGTCCTGCTTGTAGACTCGAATCTTGCCGCGCGGCAGCGGCATGCCCATGCTGTTCTTCTCGGTGTTGGCGAGGCGGATGTAGACGTCGACCTTCTTGTTCGATTGGTTGCCCAGGTTCCGGTCCTGCATCGGCTGCGGGAAAATCCAGTGCGACGCTTCGGGCAGGCCGTAGTAGACCAGCACTTTTTCCGTGCCGACGCCGGTGGCGGTGGGGAAGAGCGTGATCTGCTGCGTGCCGTTCTGCGTGATGTTGGTGCGGCGGGGGAGCGAGTAGAGGTGGTATTCGAAGAATGCTTTTTCCTGGAAGCCCGCGTCCTGTTCCATGGCGATTCCACCACGCGCTGCCTTCATCATGTATTGCGCCGGCTGCGCCTGCTGAATGCGCTGCACGTCGCCGGCGATGAGTTTGAGCTTCGCGTTTTCGTAGCTGGTGCCGGAGAGATTGAGCAGCGTTACCCACGCGGCGAGGTCGGCCGTCTTTTCATCTTCAGCCAACACCAGGTTGTAGTCGGCGCGCCACGTCAGGCCGTCGGTTTGATAGGTCGTGCGAACCTTGTGCTTCCCGCCTTGCTTCGCGGAGACGAGCCACTGCAGCGTCGGTTTCGTGATCAGCCCGTTCGGCAGGGCGCCGAGTTCCACTTGCCCCGAAAACTGCGGCACCATCCGCAGCCCGGCGTCGGTCTTGATGACGAGTTGCCCCTGGTTGCTCGATAGCAGCGTGCCCTTCACGACATCGAACTTCCCGTCGCCCGTCGGCACGCGCATCGACACTTCTTTGTCGATGTATTTCTCCAGCAGTTTTTCCGGGCTGACGAGGTCGAACTCAAACCGCTGTTCGAGCACGGCTGTGCCTTGAGGGTTCGTCAGGTCGGTGAAACTGACCGTCGTCGGGTCGATGAACTGTGCAACATCGGTGAAGCTGAGCGTGTTGCGGCCTTCCTTCAAATCGAGCGAGCGGATTTCTTTCACCACGCCGAAGCCGGGCACGTTGCTGGGCACGAACCCGCCGCGATTTTGTTGAATGTACTGCTGCGGGTTGAAACCAGCCGGGTCGGCGGTGGAATAAATTGTGACGGCGGGGCCGTCGTCGTTGTTGGGTGCTGCCGGTTGGGCAAGCAGCGGGGCGGCAGAAACAAGCAACGCGGCGGACGCGAGGGCGAGATTCATGATGGACTCCTTGATCGTGTAGTGGAGTTTAGGCGTGAAAGGTTCAATGGGGAGCCATTCTTACCCCTCTCCCTGCGTACTCGCAGGGAGAGGGTAGGGTGAGGGTTCCTTCTTCTCTTCGCCTTTTCTGAGTTGAGCGATCAACGGTGACAAGCACCCTCACCCTGCCCTCTCCCTATGGGTACATAGGGAGAGGGGTTCAGGGCACGTCAATCTGGTAAGCTCTCCGCCCCGCAATATCGCGGGCCATCAACCCAACACGAGTTCCACTCATGCCGAAGATGACCGCCGCCGTGCTGCATGGATTCAACGACCTCAAGATTGAAGACGTGCCGCGCCCCGAGCCCCTCGGGCCGGGCGAGGTGATCGTGCAGATCAAGGCGTGCGGCATCTGCGCGACCGACTTCAAGGCGATCAAAGGCATCCGCCGCAACGTGAGTTTCCCGTTCATTCCAGGCCACGAGCCGGCGGGTGTTGTCTCCGCCATCGGCCCCGGCGTCGTCCACTTCAAAGAGGGCGATGAAGTGATCTGCTCGCCCTCCGGCTCGTGTGGCTTTTGTGCCCACTGCCGCGTCGGCAACCAGCACTACTGCGAACACGCCTTCACCACCGGCGGCGACGGGCCGGATGACGTCTGGGCCGGCGCGTTCGCTCAGTACATGAAGACGCGCGAGACGTGTCTTTATCACAAGCCCAAGGGTGTGCCGTTCGAAGCGGCCGGCCTCACCGAGCCGCTCAGCGGCGCGTGGAAGGGCGTGATTCATTACAGCGAAATGAAAGTGGCCGACGATGTCGTCATCATCGGCGTCGGCAGCATCGGCCTGTTGTGCTTGATGGTCGCGAAGGCGGCCGGCGCGGGGCGGTTGATCGCCGTCGACACCAGCGAACACGCGCGGCAGAACGCGCTGAAGCTTGGCGCGACGCACGCGGTCGATCCCTCGGGCGGCAAGGGCCGCGAGCGCGTGTATGAGATCATCCCGAAGGGTCCTGACCTCGTCGTCGAAGCGGCCGGACCGATTGGTGCGGTGAAGCTGATGGTTGAACTCCGCCGCCGCGGCACGCGGATGAACCTGTTCGGCATCACGACGCCGGAAATGTTCGAACTCGAAGGCGGCTACACGCACTTCCTCGAAGGCCGGATGGACGCCAGCTTCGGCACCAACCCGCTCGCGATGCAGAAAGCGATTCGATTGATGGAGAGCGGGCTGGTCGACCCGACGAAGATCATCTCGCACCGCTACCCGCTCGAAAAATTGCCCGAGGCGATCGAGACGATGGCAAGTTCGTCGCGGAATAAGATTGTGATTCAGCCGTGAGAGCGGCGAACAAGCACCGGGTGGAAACCCGGTGCCTCTTCGGGCGGGCAGTCACGCGGAACGAAAACGCAGAAGCACCACCTTTCCAGGTGGTGCTCGCGTTCGTCACCGCTTCTTCAACTCTTCCCTCGCCCCGTCAATCACCAAATCCCACTGAAACGCCGGCCCCGGGTCGATTTTGTTTGTCTGAATGTGATAGTGCCCTAACACCCCGCTGTAGTTGGCGAGCTGATTGTCCGGTAGCTTGGCTCGAATCAACCCGCCGGCGACGTCGCGCGGGTAGTCGCACTTCATTTTAGGAAACACGCGGCACAACCCGGCCGTAAGCTTAATCAGAGCCGTGTACTGCTGTGGCGTGAAATCGTACTGCTGCACGTTCTTCCCGTGGATGCGCCCCTGCACGTATAACTCGCGCGCCGGCCGGCCGACGAAGCCGGGCGTGCGAACGCCGCCGTCGCCGAGCTTGGCGGGGATGGTGATGCGCGTCGCACCTTCCGCCTCGCGGGCGTACCACTTGTCGAACTCCATCCTCGCGAAGGCCGGGTCGAACGCGCCGACGTTGGCAATCTCGACGCCGATCGAGCGGTCGTTCGAAGTCGTCGCATGCCACGCCCGTTCCTGCAGGTCGAGCGTCTGGTAGATCGTGCCGTCGATGTCGAGCATGAAGTGGACGCTCAGCCCGCGGCCGTCGTGCAGCGTGGTGAAGCACTCGCGGCTGACGCCCGAACCGTCGTAGTGCAGCACGAACTGGTCGACAACATCCTTCAGTTTCGGCAGCGTCCAGCCGTACGACCGCACGCGGCGGGCGTCGTCGTCGGGCAGGGCGTTGCTGCGGTTGCCGTAGTGCGTCGGCGAATCGGGCCGGGCGAGGCTCCACGGGGCGGGCTGCATCGGCGCGAATGCGGGCGAAGACTTGTAGCCGTTGTAGCCGCCTGGGTCGGTCCACAGCACGACAGGTGTGCCGATGTGGAACCGCTGGCCGCAGACGACGATCTCGTCGCTCGCGCGTTTGGGGACAGGCGCTGGAGCCGCGGCGGGCGACGATTTCGGCGGCGTCGCTCGTTGGCAGGCCGAGAACTGCAAGCCGAGATAGAGCGCCAGCGACAACGCCACGAACGCTCGGAGCGACGATGAGCGACGGCGGCAACGAATCAAGCGATAGCGAGGGAATGGAGTCACGCGCAACAGTCTATCGACATCGTCGACGCGAAAAACTCAATTTCAAAATGGATTGGCGCTTCGCTCGACGGAGATGGATCAAGAAGAGACCAGGCACCGGCGGCGCGGCGCCGGCATGCGCCGTCAATCAGGTGTCGCGGTGTCAAAGCCCCAACTCGGCCGAACCCAAGCCGATTGATACATGAACGGGCTGCCTTCGCGGGTGCCCACGGGCACGAACTGCTGCTGCGTGTAGTAGAACGCGGCGCTGCCGTCGATGCGCGACATCGAGTTTCCCCAGCCGGAGTGGTTGGGGTAGAGCGGCGTTGGATAGCTCACGTAATCACCCTGGATGCCGTAGCCAGTGATGAATGGCACGTGCAACACATCGCTCGAGTATCCCCCGTCGACCAGCACGAACGTGCGCAGCCCGAGTGAGTCGATCTTGCGGCCGTGGTCGTCGGAGTTCGCGGGGTCGACCGTTCCCGTGGCGGTGTAATACCACGTGGTGCGCAGGCTCCAGTTGATGCAGAAGTAATACTCGTCGGCGGGGGCGTAGGTGCCGCCGCGCACGAAGGTGTTGCAGTGCAGCACTTTCAACTGCGGGTCGTAGTAATAGTTCGCCTGTGTGACACCTACAGCGCCGACGTATGACGCGAGCGGGGCGATCCAGGTGCCGTAGTCGTACGCGGGGCCCCAAAGTCCCGGGGTGAGGTGCTTGTTGTCGTTGGTGTACGCGAGAATCGCGAGCGTGCTCTGCTTGATGCGGGCCGTGCATATGACGGTTTGGGCGCGGAACTTCGCGCGGGCCAGCGACGGCAACAGCACTGCGACGAGGACCGCGACGATGGAGATGACCACCAGCAGTTCGATCAGCGTGAAGGCGTTGCGGTGAACACATCGGTTCATGTCTGCCTTCCTCAAACGCGCCCCATCATGTGGGCGTCTCTCCTCCTGATCACAACCCCCACGACCCACCGGCATAGATGCAGCCGTTGTCGCAAGTCATCCAATACCAGTTGGGGCAACGCTTCCAAACGGTCTGCCACAGCGGCTTACCCGTGTCGTTCACATGCTTCGCCGGCGCAGCATGGCCATCCAGGAAAAGCATATTGGTCGACTTGCCCAAGTGGCGAAAGGAGTAATCGTAAAACCCATCGAACCTTGCGGGGTTGTCGATATCCCACACGAAATACGGCAGCAGCCAGCTCACGCCCCAGTCTGGCCCGTCCATCACGAAGTACGTGTTGCCCGGTGCGATATTATTATCGCCACCCTTGCTGAAGCCGCGGCGAAAGTACTGCCACATGGGATAGTACTGATCCATGTAGCCTTCGTAGTAGTGGTAGGCGCTGACCTGCCAGTACATCACGTAGCTGGAGTCGGCCAGTTCCGAATCGAAATAAGTGATGCCTTCCATGCCCGCTTTGCGGCTGCCGGACTCAGCGGCGCATTTGAAGACTTTGTTGCGGCTCCCGCCGTAGCCAAATACCTTCCCCGCGAACACCTCGGTGCGGTCGGTCATGTACCCGCCGGTCTTCCCGAGGTAGTGGTACCACGCCGCGCCACGCGAACCAGCCATGTAGTTGTAGGTCGTACCCACCGGCGGGATGACGTCGCGAAAATCGTTCGCATAGAGGGCGAAGGCAAGGTGCTGTTGGCGCTCGTTGGCGAAGCACAATGCCGTTCGTGCCGCGAGCTTGCCCTGCGCCAGCGAAGGCAGCAGAACCGCCACCAACAGCGCGACAATGGCGATGACCACCAGCATTTCAACGAGCGTGAAGGCCTGTGAACTAGCCGGAAAGGCCGATGTGCGATTTTTCGAAATCATCTTCGCTCCTCCCGCGGAAGTGAGGCCAGATGTTCGTGAGAACCGAAGTGACAAACAACAGATACCGCCGTTCGATTCTAGCTGAATTGAGCCGCGTCGTCATCGCAGCCATCGATACCTATCGACGTTTTCGCGGAATTTGAATGCTTGTTTCGTCTCCGATTTCGCCGCACAGCCGCCCGCCGTAGCGGCTCGGTTCGCTATGATGTAACCCTCCAGCCGCGGGCGTGGCGGAACTGGCAGACGCGCGGGATTTAGGTTCCCGTGGGGCAACCCGTGCAGGTTCGATTCCTGTCGCCCGCACTTAGATTCATGTCGTCCGGACGCGCGGGCTTTGCAACGTTTGGCTCCGCCTTCGAACCCCATCGGTTATGGCTCGCTTACGAAGTGTTTTGCCTCACTTCGGGGTTTACCTGTACGATCCTTCTTCATAACCGGCGGTTGTAGGACCGGCCGGAAATAACTTCCCATTCAAGGAACGCGATCATGCCAGTTTCTCTGCGAGCGCTCCGCACGATTGTCGCCGCCGTGGTGTTGCTCTTTGTTGCAGTTCAGCTCCGTGCCCAGGCGCCGGCCGCGCCCGCGCCGACGGTCATCGTCGCCGAGGGCGAGTTCTTCAAGCCCGCCGAAAACGCCAAGCCCTGGAAACTCACACCACAAGACCTCAGCTACGCCGCCCATACCTACGGCGGCATGTGGACCAGCAACGGCGGCCTGCTCGGCGCGCCGGGCGATAGCGTCGACGCTGTGGCGACTTCCGCCATCAACGTTCCCGTCGCGGGGCAGTACCGCGTGTGGAGCAAGTACCAGGCGCCGCCGTACTTCAACTACATGCACAAGATTGAAGTGCTGCAGGGCGGCAAGCCGGTCTTCACGCACGTCTACGGCAAAGTCGACGCGACGCGGTTCTGGAGTTTCGGCACCGCGATGAATAAGCAGATCTGGTGGTTCTGGGGCATCGATCACGACGCCGCCGAAGCGCCGACAGAACTGGCCACGCTCGCCGCTGGGCCGGCCGAGATCCGCATCTCCACCGTCCAACAGCCCGCGCCTGCGGGCGACCGCCTGGTCGACTTCATCGTGCTGACGACCGAGACGAAGGACACGTACACGAACTTCGCCGGCCACGGCGTCGGCAGCCCGTTCATCCTCGAAGCGATCGCCGCGACGAAGGTTTACGCCCGCTTCAAGAACACCACCGCTGCGCCGGCGACGCTGAAGGCGCAAACGTCCGGCCACCTCCAGCCGCTTTACGGCGGGCAGAACGCGGAGTTTCCAGCGAAAGACCAGCCCGTCGCCCCCGGCCAGTGGAGCCCGTGGTTCAACATCGCCTCGGTCTGCCGACTCGCCCACGACGATGGCGTGCGGCTCAGCCTCGCCCCGGGCACGACGTTCGACGTGCAGGTTGCACGCGACCCGGCCGGGCAGGACCTCGTCGGCGACATGAAAGTCGAAGACGGCGAAGCGGTCGTCATTCCGATCGAAATCGTGTGGAACAAAGAACGCAAGGTGCTGACCAGCCGTGAGCACGCCCAGAAAGTTATCGCCGAGGCGAAGACCAAGTGGCGCACGTCGAACGGCGGGAAGAAGCCGGAGCAGATCGCTTACTACGGCTGGTTCAACAACTCGAACGCCACGCCATGGGTCGCGCAACTGAAAGACGCGCTGGGCTACAACACGCTGCTGCCCGACAACTATCCGCACATCAAGAAGGATGGCTATTTCCAGCACGCCGGCGACGCGGCCGGGATCAAAGCCTTCGCCGCGACGCTCTCGCCCGAGAAGAAGGCGAACATGCGCATGCTGTCGTTCGGCGATGAGATCCACCTGGGCGAGATCAACTACGCCGACCCCGCAAACCTCACCAAGTTCCGCGCGTGGCTGCAGAAGAAGGGCATCACAAAGGACGACCTGGGCGTTGATCCGGCGGCGGCGCCGTTCACGAAGGAAGGCGACCCGCGGGTCGTCTGGTACTCGAAGCTCTTCAACGAGGAAGAACGGTTCGCCGAGTTCGCCGCGAACACCAAGCTGGCTGAAGAGCTGCTAAATCCCGACGTGCTGACCGCCGCGAACTACTCGCCGCACGGCGCGCCGCAGTATTACGGCCCGATTTACCAGTGGGTCGACATTTTCAAGTACAAAGGAATGAAGGCCTACTGGGCGGAAGATTACATCTTCAGCGTGCCCGAATCGCCGCAGATGATTTCGTGGATGTTCGCCACGATGCGCTGCGCGATTAAATACCACGACCTGCCGATTCACTTCTACGTGATGCCGCACGCGCCGGGCCAGACGCCGGCCAACCTGCACCGCAGCATGCTCTTCGCCGTCGGCGGCGGGGCGTATGACATCGACAGCTTCTGGGTCGCCCCGGCCGAGAACTTCACCGAGAACTTCGTCGACTGGCACCACACCGACAGCATGCGGGTGATCAAGGAATCAATCTACGACTCGGGCGAGGTCGAGCACGTTTCCGTCGGCGGCAAGGTCCGCCCGGCGAGGGTCGCGGTCGTGCTTAGCAAGGCGACCGACTTCAATGAGCCGAAGGTTCAGGTCGATCCGAAGAGCGATCCATTCGCGGCGCAGTGCACCAACTTCCCCCAAGGCGGCTGGCAGCAGACGCTCTGCCGCAAAGACCAGCAGGCACTCTATCTTGCGCTTAGGAACGCACAGCACGGTGTCGACCTCATCACCGAAGACGACATCGTCGAAGGCGTGAAGGGCAAGGACATCCTCGCCGGCTACGACGTAATCTACTTCTCCGGCGAGTGGGTTGAAGTTCACGCGGCGAAGAAGCTCGACGCCTGGGTGAAGAACGGCGGCGTACTCTACGCTTCCGGCGGGCTCGGCCACCTCAACCAGTACAACCAGCCGGAGGCTTCGCTGCTCGGCACCCTCGGCCTCAAGAGCGTGACGATCGCGAAGAACGCCTACCACCTTCGTCCGCTGCTCGAACTGCCGCTGGCGCCGGTGATCGACACGATCACGCTCGACGCCGGCGCGTTGGCGAATGCCCTCCCGGTGACGCAGGTGCTGACGCCCGAGAGCGCGAAGATTAGCGCTATCGGGATGAAGCAGGTATTGACGGTCGACGCGGCGAGTGGCGCGAAGGTCGTCGGCAAGTGGGCCGATGGCAGCGCTGCCGTCACCGTGCGTGACTACGGCAAGGGCAAGGCGATTGCCGTCGGCACGCTGCCCGGCCAGAGCTACTTCAAGACCGGCACGAAGGTCCAACCGTGGGCTCGTGGCGGTTTCAAGATGGTCTACGCGCCGGTCGACTTTGACCCCGCGGCGACCAATCTCGCCCTGATGGGCGTCCGTGCGAAGCCTGGCCTCGCTCGCGAGGCGGTGGCGTCGGATCAGAAGATCGAAATCCAGGTGCTCGACAACGCGAAGGGCACGCTGGTCACGCTCGTGAACTGGGCAGCCCAGCCGAGCAAGGGCGCGAAGATCACCGTGAAGCTGCCGTTCAAGCCGAGCAGCGCGAAGCTGATCAGCGCCGGCAAGGCGATCCCGGTGACGTATGAGAACAACGAAGTGAGCTTCTCGCTCGACGTCAACGAAGCTGAGTATGTGCTGTTGAACAAGTAAGTTTTTGTAAACCCAAAGTCGCGGCCGGGGAGACCCGCCCGCGACTCTTCACAAATCAACTGTTGTGCGGCGGCGGCAACGCGGTTTATTTGCGTCTCACGAGTTTTAAATCACTTCACGCCGCTCCAGATCAAACCCCTGTACGAAACGTGCTATCCTCGCCGCATTGAGTTCGTCGCTCCCCGTTCGTTTCCCAACCTTAACCACATTCCGGCGGCAGGAAACCGATTCATGATTCGACTTCGCCCATGGCTTCGTGCGCTCACCGCGCTTCCCATCCTTGCCCTCGCGTCCGTTGCTTCAGCCCAGACCCCCGGGCCGATCAGCGAGGCGAACGCCGCGCCGGCGTGGAACCCCGCGCCGCTCAAGGTCTACGCCGGGCCCGACGTGGTTCAGCCGGTGACGACGACCGACAAAGAGCCCGCGCTGATCGTCGCCGAGGGTGAGTTCTTCCGCGTGCAGGACAAGAAGGGCTGGCAGGTCGTTCATCAGGACGACAGCTACGCCAGCCACACCTACGGCGGCATGTGGGTGATGAACGGCGGCCTGCTCGGCGCTCCGGCGGCGAGCGAAGGTTCGGTCGCCATCCGCAAGATCAACATCGCCAAGGCCGGCGATTACCGTGTGTGGAGCAAGTACCAGGCTCCGCCGTATTTCAACTACAACCACCGAGTTGAAGTCGTGCAGAGCGGCAACGTGGTCTACACATACGACTACGGCGCGGTGACGAACGAGCGCTTTTACAGCTTCGCCGGCGCGTACAAGGCCCCGCAGATCAAGCAGCAGTGGTGGTTCTGGGGCGTCGACCACGACGCGGCCGAAGCGCCCAAGGGTAAGTTCGCGAAGCTCGCCGCGGGTGCGGCGGAGATCCGCCTGACCACGTTGAAGAACCCCGCGTTCGCCGGCGACCGATTCGTTGACACCGTCGTTCTCACGACTGAGCCGAACGACACCTACATCGGCTACCAGCCGTACGGTTCGGGCAGCCCGTTCATCATGGAAGCGATCAAGGCGTCGCAGGTCTGGGTTCGCTTCAAGAACAACTCCGGCGCTCCCGCGCAACTCGCCGCACAAACGGGCGGCCACCTTCAGCCGCAATACGGCGGGCAGAACGGCAAATACCCGGCCGCACCGGTGGCCGCCGGCCAGTGGAGCGAATGGTTCAACATCGCCGCCATTTGTCGCCTGGCGCACGAAGAAGGCGTCTTCCTCACGCTGCCCGATGGCGCCACATTCGAATTGGAGGTCGCGCGCGATCAAGCCGGCAAGGACGTCGTTGGTGCGGTGAAGGTTGCCAACGGCGACACGTTGATCCTGCCGATCGACGTGGCGTGGAACCTCGACGCCAAGATCAAGACTTCGAAGGAAAACGCTGCTGAAGTTGCCGCGCTCGCTCGGACCAAGTGGCGTCGCGCCAACGGGGGCAAGAAGCCGGAACAACTCGCTTACTTCGGCGCGTTCGGACTTCCGCGCCGCGCGTGGGTCGACGATCTGAAAGACTCGCTCGGCTACAACACGCAACTGCCCGACAACTACGTCCACCTCAAGCGCGACGGCTACCACCAGCACACGCACACGCCGGGCGAGATGGATGCGTTCACGAAAGGCCTCACGCCCGAGCAGAAAGCCAACTTCCGCATGCTTTCGTTCGGCGATGAAATCCACGTCGGCCAAATCAACTACGCCGACCCGCAGTACGTTGAGCCGTTCCGCGCGTGGCTCAAGGTGAAGGGACTCACGAAGGACGACCTCGGTGTTGACCCCGCGGCAGCTACGCTGTCGGCCGACGCGGCGAACCCGCGGCTCCGTTGGTACTCCAACATCTTCAATGAGGAGTCGAAGTTCGCCGAGTTCGCGGCGATGACGAAGAAGGCCGAGACCGATCTGAATAAGGACGTTCTCACCGGCGCGAACTACTCGCCGCACGGCGGGGTGATGTACTACGGCCCGATCTACCAGTGGGTCGACATCTTCAAGTTCCGCGGCATGAGCGCGTACTGGACGGAAGACTACATCTTCTCCGTCGCCGAGCCGCCGCAGATGATCGGCTGGATGATGGCGACCGCCCGCGCGGCCGTGAAGTATCACGACCTGCCCATTCACTTCTACGTCATGCCGCACGCCCCGGGGCAGACGTGGGAGAACCTCCGCCGTGGCATGGTTTACGCCATCGGTGCCGGCGCGACGCAGATCGATTCGTTCTGGGTCGCCCCGGCAGAGAACTTCACCGAGAACTCCATCGCCTGGGCGTACAAAGACAGTTTCCGCGCGATCTCGGAATCAATCTACGATTCGGGCGAAGCCGAACACCTCGCCGTCGGCGGGAAGTTCCGCTCGGCGCGCGTGGCGGTCGTGCTCTCCAAGGCCACCGACTTCAATGAACGCAACCTGAAGGTTGACCCCAAGACCGACCCGTTTGCTGCTCAGTGTCAGATGGACTTCGGCCTGTTTCAGCAGACGCTCTGCCGCAAGGACATCCAAGGCGTCTGGCTATCGCTGCGTAACTCACAACACGGCGTCGACCTCATCACCGAGGACGACATCAACGACGGCGTGAAGGGCAAAGACATCCTCGGCAACTACGACGTGATCTACTTCGCCGGCGAATGGGTCGACGACCACGCCGCAAAGAAGCTCGACGCCTGGGTGAAGAACGGCGGCGTGCTCTATGCGTGCGCCGGTCTGGGCCACCTCAATCAGTTCAACCAACCCGAAACGAGCCTGCTGAACGTGCTCGGACTCAAGTCGGTCACGGTGGTCAAGAACGCCTATCACCTCCGGCCGCTGTTGGAGATCCCGCTACTCAACCCGATCGATACCATCAAGCTCGACGGCACGTCGATCCCTGTCTTCGCGATGAAGCAGGTGTTGACGCCGGCTGATGCAAAGGTCATCGGCACCTGGGCCGACGGCAGCGCGGCCGTGACCGTTCGCGAGCACGGCAAGGGCAAGGCTATCGCTGTCGGCGCTCTGCCCGGTCATAGCTACCTTCACAGCGCGGCGAAGGTCACGCCGTGGGCTCGCGGCGGGCGCCGCATGGTCTATTCGCTCATGACGAGCGACGCCGACAAGAACAAACTCATCAACCTCGGCGTCGGCGCGAAGCCCGAGTTGAAGCGCGAAGTTGTTTCGTCGGCGACCGGTGTCGAAGGCCTCGTCATCGACCACGCGAAGGGCACGCTCGTCACGCTCATCAACTGGAACAATGATGCAGTGAAGGGCGCGAAGGTGACCGTTCGCGTTCCGTTCAAGCCGTCGTCGGCTCGGCTCGTGAGCGCACAGAAAGCGGTCCCTGTGACGTACGAGAACGGCGAGGCGACGTTTACGGTTGACTTGGCCGAGGCGGATTATGTGGTGCTGAACAAGTGAGCCGCGGGCGATCGTGACGGAAGATTGAAACAAAGACGCGGCCGGGGAAACCCGCCCGCGTCTCTTCGAAATCACAACTCAAGCAAGCCACTGGCAATCAGAATTGCCAGCGCCACCCAAAAAACTCAAAGCGGCTCGCCGCTAAGAATCTCATGCGCGACGTCGGAAAGCGATTGCCCCGTCGCGCGGGCTCGCCGGCGGATGCGGCGCATTGCTTCGCTTTCATCGACCGACTCCCGCTCGACCACAACCCACTTCGCGTGCTCAATCGATTGGCGATCGCGGAACTTCTTCCGCAGCCCGTCGGCCTCGACGTCTTTGGCCATGTATTGACGAAAACGCGCCCACGCTACTTCGATCGCGGGGCGGAGCTGGTCTTTCGTCACCGGCTTGACGAGATAGCCGAAAATCCCCGCATCGGCGGCGCTGGCGACCTGCTCCGCGTCGGAGTAGGCCGAGACGATGACGACCGGAATGAGCAGCTCGCTGAACATCGCGCGGGCGGCGTCGATGCCGTCCGACTCGGTCATCATTCGCACGTCGAGCAGTGCTAAATCGGGCTGCGAGGCGAAGGCGAGTTCAATCGCGTGCACGCCGTCGCGAGCGGGGCCGACGGCTGCGTAGCCCAGTTGTTTAAGGCATTGCATGAGCGCCATCGCGGCAAGGCTCTCGTCGTCGGCGACGAGCACCTTGCGCGGGTTGATCGCCGGCGAGTCCCATCGCTGCGTTTGAGTTTGGGCTTCGATCGATTGGGCGGCGCTGTTAAAGGGCGAATCGAAAATCATGTGTAAATCTCCTTGCCGAGCTGACGCAAATCATTCGTGCGGCCCGGAACCGCGAGGCATGCCGTGAGATCGACGATCCATCGCGTGCTGTCTTTGGTGAAGTGGATGTTGCCGCGCAGGTCGCCGGTGGCGAGGCCTTCGATGAGCGACAGCCCCATGCCGCCGCCGGTCGCGGGCTTTGGGCGCGGCGCGACGTCGATGCCTGATTCTTCCCACCGCATCGCCACGCGAGCTTCGCGCTCGCGGATCTGAGACGCCCACGTGATGCGGATCGAACCGGCCTTACTCCGCAGGGCGCCGTGCTTCACGGCGTTGGTGACGAGTTCCTGCACGATCATGGCGAATGCGTTGGCCTCGCGGCTCGAGAGCAGCACCGAAGGCCCGGCAAGCGTCACCCGCGCGGAGTCGGCGTCGTCCATCGCCGTCGCCAGCACCGTGCGATGCAGTTCGATGAGTTCGATGCCCTCGCCGCGCGAGGCGCTGATGAGCGAGTACGCCTCGCGCAGCGCCATGATCTTTCCCCGCAACGACCCTGCTGCGGCGGTGGGTGGCGTGTCGGACGCTTCGTACATGCCGACGAGCCCCAGCAGCGCCGCGAGGTTGTTCCGTACGCGATGGTCGAGTTCCTGTCGCAGCATGCGCTCGCGGTTGAGCGAGCTTGTTAATTCGTCGTGAGCCCGGCGCGCGGCCTCGAGTGCTTCATCCCGCTGGGCGAGCGCGGCGCGAAGGTTGTTCTCGCTCTGGGTTCGATGATCGATCTCCCCGCGCAGGCGAAGGAGCAGCAGGATGGTTACGACGCACGCGAGGAGGCTGAACGGAACGGTGATCGCGAGCGCCGCCATGAAGCGGCCGGTGAGCACGTGTGGATCGGCGCGGGCGAGCAACAGGATATCGGCATTGGAGACGATCACGGCCGCGATGGGCGCGACGATCAACATCCACAAGGGGACGCGACGGGAACGCGGGCGTGACACAACGGCGGGGGACATCGTTGGACCCAATCATGGATCGACGCGGGCGGAGCGGGGCGGGAGTCAATCGGAGCGAGAGGGCAGACGTCGCGGTCGGCCTCGGGCTTCTACGAGGGCGAACGTGCGAGAGTTCGTGGCTATTGCGAGGGGAGGCGTGAAGCGTGGGGCGTCATTGCCCTTCGCGGAAGATCACCCGGACGTCGACCCGGCTGAGGCGGTCGAAGATCCGCCGGTCGATCTGCAGCGGCCACCAGTCGTAGAGGAAAAGTTCGATCGGCCGCCACATCGCGACCCACCCGCCGATGATGAGGCCCTCTTTCATGATCTGCCACAACGGCGAATCGCCGAGGCGTTGCACCTGTTCGGCCGCGAAGAGGCAGGCCGCGAGGAACACGAGGCCGATGATCAGCGAAGCTCGTCCGCGCGCCAGCATCTGGCGGAGGTGGCGCGTGGTGATCTGCTTGCGGTAGGCAAAGTAGGCCCGCACGCCGTTTTGAATGAACGCCTCCGGATCATGGGCGGCGGGAGGAACGGCCAGATGAACCAGCAGTATGAGAGAAGCCTTGCGCGGCAGTTCGCGCGCCCAACTTACGATGAACTCCTCAGCGTCGGAATCAAGGTCGCGTTCGGGGAACGGCGTTGGGTCGAGTGAATTGAAGAGTTGCTTCACGTCGTGCAGGCGCAGTTCGATCACGCCTTGCGATTTCGACGAAGCGTAATTGTTTTTTTGCGGTTCCATGCCGGGGAATCACCGATGCGTCGTGCGCACGTTGCACACGGCGTGCAAAAAACTCATGCGATGTTTTGGAAGTCGAGGCAGGTTGAGTTCGCTGCTAAGCAACATTTCGAACCCGTTTATTGTCGTCTGCGCGGCGATGTGGTGCAAAGTCTCCGCACCGAGCGCGACGCGGCACGGGGTTTGCAATTCATCTCGCGTGGCACGGTGCCACGCGAGAGAGCGAAAACTTAAGGAGAAATGTCATGCAAACGAATCACCTGTTAGCGACGGCCGGTTTGGCGGCGATGCTGGGTCTTGGCCTCGTGGCGTGCAAGGAAGAAACGAAGGTCTACAACAGCGGCCAAGGCGACCCGGGCAGCGACACGCGCCACGTCGATCACCGTACCTCAACCCAGACCACCAAGGTCAAGGGCGAGATGGACGATCCGCAAGATCGTGATCAGGACAAGGTCGAAACCAAGACCACGACCGAGACCGAAGTTCACCACGACTAAGGGGCGATTGGGGTGTCCGTGGAGGGAATCTCCCTGCGAACGGTAACACGCTCGCGGGGGGATTTTTTCATTTAGCGAATCGGAGGATTCGCAAGCTGCCTTCGGGGGAGTTCCGGCTGTATTCGAGTAAGAAGAATCCGAAGACCGGCCGCCGTCGTAATCTCGGCACGTTGGGCTCGCGCGCGGCGGCGGAGAAGCACGAACGAGCCGTGCAGTTCTTCAAGAGGCATTGAAAAGGTGCCTCTCAACTTCGTGAACTTGGCGTTCTCCAGCGAGCCGGGGCGTGTCGCCCCGTCTGCGTTTTGCTTTGAATGCGAATGAAGAAAGATAAGGGATCGGGGCGACACGCCCCGGCTCGCTTCAGGCGCGCTGCGGCACCGGCGGGGTCGCCAGTTCGCGATGGGCGGCTAGCAGCAGTTCTTCGGTCTCTGCCCAGCCGATGCAGGCGTCGGTGACCGAAACGCCGTACTTGAGTTTCGCGAAGTCGCTGTCGGGCTTCTGGCTGCCTTCGCTCAGGTTGCTCTCAAGCATCAGGCCAAGGATCGCATCGTTGCCGGCCGCGCGTTGTTCGACGACGTTTCGCCACACGCTCGCCTGCTTGCGGTGATCTTTCTCAGAGTTCGCGTGGCTGCAGTCGACGACGAAGTTCGGCGCGAGCTTCGCGGCGGTGAGCTTCTGCGCCGCGGCCGTGAGCGCCTCGGGCGAATAGTTCGGGCCGGAGCGACCGCCGCGGAGAATCAGGTAGCCCCACGGGTTACCCTTGGTGTTGACGACGCAAGTCAGGCCTTCGCCGTCGATGCCCAGGAAACTGTGCGGAGCGCGGGCGGCCTGCATCGCGTCGATCGCCACCTGCAGGTTGCCGTCGGTGCCGTTCTTGTAGCCGACAGGCATGGAGAGGCCGCTCGCCATTTGGCGGTGTGTCGGCGATTCGGTTGTGCGGGCGCCGATGCTGGCGCTGGCGACGAGGTCGGCGATGTACTGCGGCGTAATCGGCTCGAGCATCTCGGTCGCCGTCGGCATGCCGAGTTCGTTGATCTTCAGCAGCAACTCGCGGCCAAGCTTCAGGCCGCCGGCGATGTCAAAGGTGTCATTCAGATGAGGGTCGTTGATCAGACCCTTCCAGCCGACGGTCGTTCGCGGCTTTTCGAAGTAGACGCGCATGACGACAAGGATGCGGTCTTCGACTTTCTTCGTGACCTCGCGCAGGCGCGTGGCGTATTCCAGCGCAGCCTTCGGGTCGTGGATGGAGCAGGGGCCTACGGTGACCATCAGCCGGCGGTCTTCGCCGGTGAGGATGCGTCGTACCGCGTCGCGACCCGCGATCACGGTTTTGTTGGCCGCCTCGGTCATGGGCACCTTCGCCTGAAGCTCGCGGGGCGAGACGAGGCGGACAGTGCTCTTCACGTTGATGTCTGTTGTTGGCTGCAGCATGGGGAACCGAGTATTTTAGGGAAAATTCGCGGGGTCGCAACTGCCCCCTAATCATTTAAGTTTGGCTGGCTGTCGCGGGTCCCGGCCGCTTCAGCTCGCTTGGAAACACGATCTATGCGTATTCTGATCATCGGCGGGACGGGCCACATCGGCAGCTACTTGGTGCCGCGGCTGGTGTTAGGCGGGCATCAAGTTCACGTCGTCGCTCGGCGGCCGGTGCCGCAGTACACCGATGCGCGGCTCGCCTGGCCGAAGGTGAAATGGATTGTCGCCGACCGGACGGCCGAGGAGAAGGACGGCGCCTGGCAGCGCCGCATGGCGTCGCTCGAGGTCGACGCGGTCGTCGACTTGCTCTGCTACACGCCTGAGCAGAATCGCGTGATGTACGAGGCGTTCCGCGGCCGCGTAAGGCACTTTCTTCACTGCGGCACCGTGTGGGCGTACGGCCCGGCCGAGCGGGTGCCTTACGAAGAACATTTTCCGCGCCGGCCGATCACCGATTACGGCCGGATGAAGGCGGAGATCGAGTCGTTCCTCTTGCTCAAACACCGAACCGAAAACTTCCCCGCGACGATCATTCACCCCGGCCACATTTCCGGCCGAAAGTGGCTGCCGATCGATCCGCAGGGCTCGCGCGATGGCGTCGGCGTTTACGAGAAACTCGCCAGCGGCCGGGAGGTTTACCTGCCCGACCAAGGCACCGCGACCATTCATCACGTGCACGGCGACGACGTGGCGCAGCAGTTCGAGTTGGCGATCGAGAATCCCGAGCCGGCGATGGGCGAGAGCTTCAGTGCGGTGGCGCCATACGCGCTTTCGCTCACCGCGTGCTGCCGCGCGGTGGCGGCGATGTTCGGGCGCGAGCCGAATTTGAAGTACGTTCCACTCGCGGAATTGGGGAAGCACGTGAGTGCGCGGTCGCACGCGATTATCGCTGAGCACGTGACGCATTCTCCCTGTGCGAGCATCGCGAAGGCGAGACGGTTGTTGGGCTATTCGCCGCGGTACACGATCGAGCAGATTTTCACGGAGTCGATCGAGTATTTGCTGGAGTCGAAGCAGTTGGTGGTAGCGTGAGCGCGAACGCGCGCGGGTACATCACCACGTTTAAAGACCGGGGTGTCGTAGACACCCGGCTGAAATAAAAAACCCCTGTGTTGCAGGGGTTTCAGCGGCGGTTCCGCAAATGGGCCTGGGCAGATTCGAACTGCCGACCTCACCGTTATCAGCGGTGCGCTCTAGCCAACTGAGCTACAAGCCCGCGCAGGAGGCAGAACCGTCGAATGGGGGAGATTAGGGCAAAAGCTCACTTCCGTCAAGGCAGTGAACGTGCGGTAGGTTACGGTCGAACTCCGTTGGTCTTGGGTTCGGCGGGCGTGATAAGATGGTTGCGTCTGCTACCACGCCAGATGCGTTTTATCCGCGTGTGAATATTCGGCGGTTCGATCAACCAGGATTTCTGATGTTCGACCTCAAAGCGCTCGTCGATTCCAACCAGGGCCAGGCGCTCGACCTGATCGAAGCGCATATCAACCCCGCCTTTGCCAAAGTGCTCCGCATCATCGGCTTCGACGTGAAGTACACCCACGGCCGCGGCCAGTACCTTTTTGACGACAAGGGCAATCGCTACATCGACTGCCTCGCCGGTTACGGCACGTTCGCCTGTGGGCGAAACCACCCGGTGATTCGCGACGCTCTCAAGCAGGCGATGGACATGGACCTGCCCAACCTGCCGAAGATGGGGCCATATCCGCTGTCTGGTTTGCTGGCGCGGGAGTTGATCAAGATCGCACCGCCCGGGCTCGACACGGTGTTCTTCACCAACAGCGGGGCGGAGGGCGTGGAGACGGCGATCAAGTATGCCCGCGCCGCCACTGGGCGTTCACGCATCGTGTTCTGCAAGAAGGGCTTTCACGGCCTGACCTGCGGCGCGCTTTCCGTCATGGGCAACGCCGAGTTCCGCGAAGGCTTCGGCCCGCTGGGCGAACACACGACCGATATTCCGTTCAATGACTTGCCGGCGCTCGAGCGCGAACTGCTCGGCCGCGACGTGGCGGGGTTCATCGTCGA
>JADMIO011460672.1_pt1 | contig 22865 bp, 19 predicted proteins | sample 8958161 | NCBI WGS metagenome assembly JADMIO01 (sample SAMN16585339, study PRJNA669376) | soil metagenome | isolation source: Crop rotation soil | place: USA: Cullars Rotation, Alabama | collected 2011 | reverse complement strand
CCCGCAGGTCAGCGCCGAGACGCTGCAAAAATGGCGCTACCTGCCGTATGCCGACCTGGCCTTCGAGGTGCTGTCGCTGTTCATTGACGACATCCCGGCGGCCGACCTGCGAGCCATCTGCCAAAAGACTTATACCGAAGCCGTGTTCGGCACGCCTGAGATCACGCCGCTGCGCCTGCTGCAGAAAGTGGCTATGCCCGGGGGGGAGGCACCGCTGTACCTGCAAGCGCTGTCCAATGGCCCTACGCTGGCCTTCAAGGACATGGCCATGCAGCTGCTGGGCAACCTGTTCGAGTACGAGCTGGAACGCCGCGGTGCGGAGCTGAACATCCTGGGCGCCACCAGCGGCGACACCGGCAGCGCCGCCGAGTACGCGATGCGCGGCAAGAAGGGCGTGCGCGTGTTCATGACCAGCCCGGACGGCCGCATGAGCCCGTTCCAGCAGGCGCAGATGTTCAGCCTGATGGACGACAACATCTTCAACCTGGCGGTCAAAGGTGTGTTCGACGACTGCCAGGATATCGTCAAGGCGGTGTCCAACGACCTGGAATTCAAGCGCGACTACAAGATCGGCACCGTCAATTCCATCAATTGGGCGCGCATGGTGGCCCAGGTGGTGTACTACTTTGCCGGCTACTTCCAGGCCACCGCGGATGCGCCGGTGGCCACGCAGCATGAAACCGCGCTGGACAAGCTGCCCAAGGTCAGTTTCACCGTGCCTTCAGGAAACTTCGGCAACGTCTGCGCCGGCCATGTGGCGCGCATGATGGGCCTGCCCATAGACAAGCTGGTGGTGGCCACCAACGAGAACGATGTGCTGGACGAGTTCTTCCGCACCGGCGCCTACCGTGCGCGCGCTGCGGCTGACACGCACGAAACCTCCAGCCCGTCCATGGACATCTCCAAGGCCTCCAACTTCGAGCGTTTCGTGTTCGACCTGCTGGGCCGCGACGGCGTCAGGACCAAGGCCTTGTTCGCCGGCCAGTTGTTCGCGCAGGGGCAGTTCGACCTGGGTGTGGACCCGGTGTTTGTCGAGGCCGCCCGCACCTTCGGCTTTCGCAGCGGCAAGAGCACGCACGCGGACCGGCTGGCGACGATACGCGAATGCTACGAGCAGTTCAACACCATGATCGACACGCACACCGCCGATGGCGTGAAAGTGGCGCGCGACTACCTGCAAGCCGATGTGCCCATGGTGGTGCTGGAAACCGCCTTGCCCATCAAGTTTGCCGAAACCATCGTCGAGGCGCTGGGGCGCGCGCCCGACCGTCCCGCTGGGTTTGAAGGCCTGGAGCAGCGACCCAAGCGCGTCACCCGTATTGCTGCGGATGCCGCAGCCGTCAAGGCCTTCATTGCCGAGCACTGCGCGTGAACCCTGGCAAGCCTGGTTTGAAGCCCCTGGATCAGGCGCTGTCTGAGCTGCTGGGGCACGCCCAGCGCCTGGACGCCGAGCAGACTTCGACCTTCGACGCCGACGGCCGCGTGCTGCTGCAGGACCTGGTGTCCGAGCTGCATGTGCCGCCGCAGGACAACAGCGCCATGGACGGCTATGCGCTGCGCTGTGCCGATGTGCCGCAAGCCGGGGCCGTGCTGCCGGTGAGCCAGCGCATCCCCGCCGGCAGCAGCGGCGAGCCGCTGGCACCGCGCAGCATTGCGCGCATCTTCACCGGCGCCCCGATTCCCCCAGGCGCCGACACCGTGGTGATGCAGGAGGCGTGCGAGGTGCTGCCCGATGGCGCGGTGCGCGTCAACGCCCAGCCGCAGCCGGGGCAGTGGATACGCCGGGCCGGCGAAGACGTGACGCGCGGCGCGGTCGTGCTGGCCAGTGGCAAGCGCCTGTCGCCAGCTGAACTGGGCCTGGCTGCCAGCATAGGCCTGAGCCAGCTCACAGTGGCCCGTCGGCCGCGCGTGGCCTTGTTCTCCACCGGTGACGAACTGGTGATGCCGGGCGAGGTGGCCCCGCAAGCCATGAAGCCGGGCGCCATCTACAACTCCAACCGCTTTTTCCTGCGCGCCTTGCTGCTGCGCCTGGGCTGCCAGGTGACCGATTTGGGTATCGTCCCCGATCGGCGCGATGCCACGGTGGCCGCGCTGCAGTCAGCCGCACAGGCACATGACCTGGTGTTGACCAGCGGCGGTGTGTCGGTGGGCGAGGAAGACCACATCAAGCCTGCCGTGCAGTCGCTGGGGCAGCTGGACCTGTGGCAAATCGCCATCAAGCCCGGCAAGCCGTTTGCCTATGGCTGGCTGCCGGGGGCGTCAGCGTCCGGTAAATGCCATTTCATTGGCCTGCCGGGCAACCCGGTGTCCAGCTTTGTCACCTTCCTGCTGCTGGTTCGGCCTTTCCTGCTGAAGCTGCAGGGCGTGGCGGATCTGGCCCCCGTGGCCATGGCCATGCCGGCGCATTTCGACTGGTCGCGTGCCGACAAACGCCGCGAGTTCCTGCGTGTGCGCCGCGATGCGCAGGGCGGGCTGGCGCTGTTCGCCAACCAGAGTTCCGGTGTGCTGACCTCGGCGGTCTGGGGCGATGGCGTGGTGGACAACCCGCCGGGCCAGGCCATCGCGCGTGGCGACACGGTGCAATTCATCCCGTTTGCCAGCCTGCTGGCCTGAGGGCGCCGCGCATGAAAGTCACCATCCGGTACTTTGCCTCGCTGCGCGAGGCGCTGGGGCAGGGCAGCGAGGTGCGTGACACCACCGCCGCCACGCTGGGTGCGCTGCGCGACGAACTGCAGTTGGCCGGCCCGGCGTACGCAGCCGCACTGGCACGCGGCAAAGCGGTGCGCGTGGCGCTGAACCAGGTCATGAGCGATGAGTCCGCCACCCTCAGCGAAGGCTGCGAGGTGGCGTTTTTCCCGCCGGTGACGGGCGGGTAGCCTACTACGCAGGCACCGGCGTCAATTCCTGGTGCAACTGGCAAAGCCGGTTGGTCAGTTCCTCGGAGGCCGGCGTCATGGGGCTGCGCAAACTGTTGTGCACCAGTCCCAATTGAGCGAGCAAGGCCTTCAACGGGCCGGGATTGGGTTCGGCAAACAGCGCCTGCACCAGCGGCAGCAGCGGCTGCCACAGTGCGTGGGCCTGCGCCAGCTCGCCGGCCCGAAGATGCTGCAGCACCTGCACGAACTGCCCGGTGTGCAGATGCGCCGCCGCCGCAATCGCGCCGTGGCCGCCCTGCGCCAGCGTGGTGTAGATGTTGGCGTCCTCACCGCACAGCACCTGTAAACGCCCATCTGCAATCAGCGCCCGTGTCTTGCCGGCGTCACCGCCGCAGTCCTTGATGGCCTGGATGCGCGGATGCAGCGCCAGTTGCCGCAGCGTGACCAGCTCCAATGTCGCCCCGGTGCGGTAGGGAATGTCGTAGACGATGATGGGTACCGCGCTGGCATCGGCCAGCTGGGTGAACCACGCCAGCAAGCCGGCCTGGCTGGGCCGGATGTAGCTGGGCGCCGGCAACAGGATGCCTTGCACCCCCTGTTGCCCCCAGGCCTGCACGCGCTGCGCGGTCTTGCCCAGGTGGTAGCCGCTGACGCCCATCACCAAGGGCAGGCCCTGGGCCTGGTCGCGCACGGCGTGCAACACGGCCTCTTGCTCGTCATCGTCCAGTGCCGCGGCCTCGCCGGTGGAGCCGCACACCACCAGGCCGGCGATACCGCTGTCGCGGTAATGCGCCACCAGCCGTTTCAGCGCCGCGAAGTCGACGGCGCCGTGGCGGTCAAACGGGGTGATCAGCGGAATCCACAGGCCTGAAAAATCGGCTTGAGCTGTAGGGTTGACGGGCATGGCAACAAATCCAATCTGTGAAGGACAAAGACCGCTTCGAGGCCGTCTTCAAATCAGCAGATGGGGTTTGCTTAGGTCGCAGACCGGTCAGGTCGTTGGCTGGCACGGTTCCATCGCTCATTCGACGACGGAACCGCAGCTCCGGTCAAATGAGCTTTGGTTTTTTGGCTTTGACGGCGCACAACGCACGGCCACCGGCGCCGAGTGGCGCTGGCAACAAACAGAGGGCGTGGCGGGCTGTCATGCCAATATCTTACCGCACGCGCATGCAATCCCGGGTGGCAAAATGGCGACATGGCCGAGCCACACGTACGCATTTGCACCGAAGACTTCAACCTGGCGGATGAAGTGGCGGCCCTGCGCGCGGGCGATCCCCGCGTGGGCGCGGTGTGCAGTTTTGTCGGCACCGTGCGCGACCGCCACCCCCAGCAGGGCGGCGAGGCCGGCTCGGTGCAGGCCATGGAGCTGGAGCACTATCCGGGCATGACCGAGCGGGCGATCGAGGCCATGGTGGCAGAAGCCCATCGCCGTTTCGACATCTACAACACCCGCGTGGTGCACCGCATTGGCCCGCTGTTGCCCATGGACCAGGTGGTGCTGGTGACGGTGAGCTCGGCGCACCGCGGCGAGAGCTTCAAGGCCTGTGAATTCCTGATGGACTACCTGAAGACCCAGGCCCCCTTCTGGAAGAAAGAGCAGACGGTACAGGGCGCGCAATGGGTGGATGCACGCGTCAGCGATGACGAGGCGCTGGCCCGCTGGGGCATCACGGCCAGCAACGCCTGACCGGTTAATTCAGGTACTTGGGCCGCTGTTGCGAGTCGGCTGGGTCAACCGCCTCGGCTTTGGCCAGATTGACGGCTTCCAGGTTCCAGTCGGCCGCCTCCACCGCGTTTTCAATCAGGCGCAGCAGGCCGACGAGCATCTGCAAGTCCAACCGGATGGCAAAACCGCGCGGCGTGGCCGGCCCCGGCAGGATCTCCTCGAACATGACTTCCATGTGCCCGCCCGTGGCGTTCGCGAAATGGGTGTGGGTGACCAGCAGGGGTTCTTCACCCAGGGGCAGTGCGGCAGGCTGCGGGTTGAAGGGGGTGGCGAAGTCGGACTGTTGCAGCACGGCTTGCTTGTGAAAATCGGTCAGCAGCTTCTTGCTGGTATCGTCCTGCGGCAGGTCCGACACACCCAGGTTGGCCTGTGCCACCACCTCGTTCATGTGCGGCCACACCACGGCCAGCATGCGCCGTGTCAGCCACAGGCGGTATTCTTCACCTTCGGCATTGTTCAGGCGCACCAGCAACCGGTCTTGCTCGGTAATGTGACGTACAGACAGCTGGCGGACTTGCATGCTTTGATTCTAGTCAAGCTGGCGTGCCGTGCCTGCTGCATGATCGGGCTTGAAAACCGCCGCCCGGACCCCAATTGAACTGAAGTTCAAAGGATAGCCTCATGCGCATAGACAAACTGACCACCAAATTCCAGGAAGCCCTGGGCGACGCCCAGTCGCTGGCCCTGGGCAACGACCACGCCTACATCGAGCCGGTGCACATTCTGCTGGCCATGCTGCGCCAGGATGACGGCCCCAAGGCCTTGCTGGCGCGTGCCGGCGTCAACGTCGCCAGCCTGGCAAGCGCCGCCGAAGCCGCGATGAAACGCCTGCCGCAGGTGCAGGGCCAGGAACAGGTGCAAGTGGGGCGCGACGCCGTCTCCTTGCTGCAGGCCGCCGAAAAGGACGCCATCAAGCGTGGCGACCAGTTCGTGGCCAGCGAGCTGTTCCTGCTGGCTGCGGCCGACAGCAAGGGCGACATCGGCAAACTGGTGAAGGAGCACGGCCTGACGCGCAAGTCGCTGGAAACCGCCATTGAGGCCGTGCGTGGCGGCCAGAACGTCAACAGCGCCGAAGCTGAAGGCCAGCGCGAAGCCTTGAAAAAATACTGCCTGGACCTGACTGAGCGGGCCCGCCTGGGCAAGCTGGACCCGGTGATTGGCCGGGACGACGAGATCCGCCGCGCCATCCAGGTGCTGCAGCGCCGCACCAAGAACAACCCGGTGCTGATCGGGGAGCCCGGCGTGGGCAAGACCGCTATCGTCGAAGGGCTGGCCCAGCGCATTGTGGACGGCGAGGTGCCCGATTCGCTGAAGGGCAAGCGGGTGCTGTCGCTGGACATGGCCTCGCTGCTGGCCGGCGCCAAATTCCGCGGCGAATTTGAAGAGCGGCTGAAGACGGTGCTGTCAGAGCTGGCCAAGGACGAGGGCCAGACCATCGTCTTCATCGACGAACTGCACACCATGGTGGGCGCCGGCAAGGCCGAGGGCGCGATGGACGCCGGCAACATGCTCAAACCCGCGCTGGCGCGCGGCGAACTGCATTGCGTGGGCGCCACCACGCTGGACGAGTACCGCAAGTACATCGAGAAGGACGCCGCGCTGGAGCGCCGCTTCCAGAAAATCCTGGTGGGCGAGCCCAGCGTGGAGGCCACCATCGCCATCCTGCGCGGCCTGCAGGCGCGCTACGAGACCCACCATGGCGTGCAGATCACCGACCCGGCCATCGTGGCCGCGGCCGAGCTGAGCCACCGCTACATCACCGACCGCTTCCTGCCGGACAAGGCCATCGACCTGATTGACGAGGCCGCCTCCAAGATCAAGATCGAGCTGGACTCCAAGCCCGAGGTGATGGACAAGCTGGACCGCCGGCTGATCCAGTTGCAGATTGAACGCGAAGCGGTGCGCCGGGAGAAGGACGAGGCTTCGCGCAAGCGCTTCGACCTGATTGAAGAGGAAATCGGCAAGCTGAAGAAGGAAATCGCCGATCTGGAAGAGGTGTGGAAGGCCGAGAAGGCGCAAGCCCAGGGCTCCAAGCACATCATGGAAGAGATCGAGAAGTACAAGACGCAGATCGAGGACTGGACGCGCAAGGGCGACTTCAACAAGGTGGCTGAGCTGCAGTACGGCAAGCTGCCCGAGTTGGAGCGGCGCTTGAAGGAAGCCCAGGCCACAGAAGCCAAGAAGAGTACCAGCGCGGCACCGCGCCTGCTACGCACCCAGGTGGGTGCCGAGGAAATCGCCGAAGTGGTGGCGCGAGCCACCGGCATTCCTGTGGCCAAGCTGATGCAGGGTGAACGCGACAAGCTGCTGCTGATGGAAGACAAGCTGCATGAGCGCGTGGTCGGCCAGGACGAGGCCATCTCGGCCGTGGCCAACGCCATCCGCCGTTCACGCTCCGGCCTGTCGGACCCGAACCGGCCCACCGGTTCCTTCCTGTTCCTGGGCCCCACCGGTGTGGGCAAGACCGAGCTGTGCAAGGCGTTGGCTGGTTTCCTGTTCGATTCGGAAGACCACCTGGTGCGCATCGACATGAGCGAGTTCATGGAAAAGCACTCGGTGGCGCGGCTGATCGGCGCGCCCCCCGGCTACGTGGGTTACGAAGAAGGCGGCTACCTGACCGAGGCGGTGCGCCGCAAGCCCTACAGCGTGCTGTTGCTGGACGAGGTGGAAAAGGCCCACCCGGACGTGTTCAACGTGCTGTTGCAGGTGCTGGACGACGGCCGCCTGACAGACGGCCAGGGCCGCACCGTGGACTTCAAGAACACGGTGATCGTGATGACCAGCAACATCGGTTCGCCCATCATCCAGAGCATGGTGGGCAAGGACAGCGATGAGATCAAGGACGCGGTGATGGCCGAGCTGAAAAACTACTTCCGTCCGGAGTTCCTGAACCGCATCGACGAGACCGTGGTGTTCCATTCGCTGGACGCGCGCAACATCGAGGCCATCGCCGCCATCCAGTTGCAGGCGCTGACCGCCCGCCTGGCCAAGATGGACCTGACGCTGGAGGTGTCCAAGGCGGCACTGGCCGAACTGGCCAAGGTGGGCTTCGACCCGGTGTTTGGCGCCCGGCCATTGAAGCGCGCGATCCAGCAGCGCATCGAGAACCCGCTGTCGAAATTGCTGCTGGAGGGCAAGTTCGCGCCCAAGGACGTGATCCCGGTGGAAGTGGATACCATCCATGCGCCGGGGCAGTTCAACTTTGAGCGCGTGGTGCACTGAGCCAAGCGCCAAGCAGGTGTCGCCGATTCGACCTGGCGGCAACCGGCGGCAAGGTAGGATGCAAGCCATTGCATCCTGCCTTTTTTACTTGTGAACGCTGCTGTTGATACTTCTACCGCCGTCCCGGACGGATTTCACGCCGTCCAGATCGGCGGGCCTTACATGGCTTTCAATGGGCCGCTGTATGCCAAGTTGCGAGAGGGGAGGCTGCTGATGGGCTTTCGGGTGGAGCTGCGGCACACCAACCCTTTGCAGATCTGCCACGGCGGCATGATGGCTTCATTTGCTGACATGCTGATTCCGTGTGCCAGCATGTACCAGTCGGACATGCCGCGCCGCTTTTTACCCACCATCAGCCTGAACATGGACTATGTGGGTGCTGCGCCGCTGGGGGCCTGGGTGCAGGGCGAGGCCCAGATTCTGCGGACCACGCGCAATATGCTGTTTGGCCAGGGCCTGGTCACGGCGGACGGCGCCGTGGCCTTGCGCGTGAGCGGCATCTTCAAGCTGGGCCAGTTGATCGGCGATGGTGCCGACCGTGACCCGCTGAAGTTGCTGTAACTCAGGCGCGGCTGGCCGTGATGGTCACGGTGGGCAGCGTGACCTTGGCCATCGTGGCCATGCGGGCTGCAGCGTAGTGCGCCGAGCTTTCCGCACCGGTGGTGGCCACCTGGTTGAAGCCCACCAACACGGCGCCGTTGATGCCGATGGCCACCAGCACGGCGGCTGCGAAACCTGCGAACTTGCTGGAATGATCTTTGGCGTACAACATGTTTTCTCTCCTGTTTGAAAGCCACTGTGGCTTCGTTGAGAGTGAATGTAGTTGGGCGCCTGCGTCAATGCACGCGGCATGCGACGAACTGCGGAAATCCCTGAGCAAACGCCAAAAAGCGCTGACGAACCGAAGCTGAGGTCAGGCGCTGGGCACCTGTTGGGCGGCCGCGCGGCGCACTTCCAGGCGGATTTCCTCGGTCAGCCTTGCCTTCAGGTCGACAAACACCGGTGCTGTCTTCACCGAGTAGTGGCGCGGGTGCTCCAGGGGCACGGGAATGTCGCATTTGATGCGGCCGGGCCGCGCGCTCATCACCACCACGCGGCTGCCCATGAACACCGCCTCGTCAATGTCGTGGGTGACGAACAGCACGGTCTTGCGCTGCCCTTCCCAGATGCCCAGCAGCAGTTCCTGCATCAACTCACGCGTCTGGTGGTCCAGCGCGCCAAAGGGCTCGTCCATCAGCAGGATGCGTGGGTCATTGGCCAACGCGCGCGCAATCGCGGTGCGCTGCTGCATGCCGCCGGACAATTGCTTGGGGTAGTGGTGCTCAAAGCCATCCAGGCCCACCTTGTGCAGAAAGTCCTGTGCCAGCGACAGCTGGTGCGAGCGCGCCATGCCGCGCTCGCGCAGCCCAAAGCACACGTTGTCACGCACCGTCAGCCACGGAAACAGCGTGTAGCTCTGGAACACCATGCCGCGGTCGGCACCCGGCCCTTCAATGCGCCGGCCATCCAGCGTCACCTGCCCGGAGCTGGGTTGGTCCAACCCCGCCACGATGCGCAGCAAGGTGCTCTTGCCGCAGCCCGACGGGCCCAGGATGGTGACGAAGTCGTTTTCCGCCACAGCCAGGTCGGTGGCCTGCAACGCCACCGTGGGTTCGCCGCCGCCTGTCGCGAAGCTGCGCGACACGCTTTCAATGCTGAGTATGGGTGTTGTCATGAGTGTTCAGCGTCCCAACTGCGCCCATGGGAACAGCCGCCGGTTGGCGTACTTGAACCCCAGGTCGCTGACCAGGCCGATCAGCCCGATGACGATGATGCCGAAGATGATCTGGTCGGTGGCCAGCAGTGCCTGGCTGTCGGTGATCATGTGGCCTATGCCGCTGGAGGCGCCTATCAGCTCCGCCACGATCACATAGGTCCAGGCCCAACCCAGCACCATGCGCAGGATTTCGAAAATCTCCGGTGCGGCGCTGCGTATCAGCACACGCTGCACAATGCCTCGGTGGCTGCAGCCCAGCGTGTAGGCGGCTTCCACCAGGTCGCGCCGGGTGTTGCCCACGGTGACCGCGATCATCAGCACCAGCTGGAAAAAACTGCCGATGAAGATCACCGCGAGTTTTTGCGCCTCGCCAATGCCGGCCCACAGGATCAGCAAGGGGATGAAGGCGCTGGCCGGCAGGTAGCGGGCAAAGCTGACAAAGGGCTCAAAGAAGGCCTCTATGGGCTTGTAGGCGCCCATGGCCACGCCCAGCGGCAGGGCCAGCAGCGCGGCAATGGCAAAGCCGCCCACCACCCGCCACACGGTCCAGCCAATGTCCCAGGCAAAGCCCATCTGCGTCAGCAGCACCCAGCCGGACTTGACCATGGTGATGGGGTCTGCCAGGAAGGTTTTGGAGACGAAGCCACCCAGGGTGGCCGCACCCCAGGCCAGCACGAAGACGACAAAAAAGGCGATGCCCAAACCCACCCGGGCGCGGGCACCCACTGGTTGCAGCGGTGTCATGCGGCTTGCTGCTGCGGCTTACTTCAGGAAGCGGGTGTCGGCCAGCTTGGTCAGGTCCGGGATCTGCTTGATGATGCCGGCTTCCAGCAGCAGGTCGGCCGCCTCCTTGCTGAAGGCGGCATGCTCACCGGCAAAGAACTTCTGGTTGGCCGCGCGGTCCTGCCAACGCAGGTAGGCCTGGCTCTTCTCGAACTGCTCGCCGGTGGACTTGACGTCCGCGCCCATGATCTCAAAGCTCTTCTTCGGGTCGGCCTTGATCATCTCCAGCGCCTCGAAGTACGAGTCGGCCAGTGCCTTGGCGGCCTTCGGGTTGTCGGCCAAAAATTTCGGGCTGCAGCCAAAGGTGTCCATCACCATCGGGTAGTCCAGCGTGGTGGCAATGATCTTGCCGGCTTCAGGCTTGGCGCGCACGGCGGACAGGTAGGGCTCGTAGGTCATGCCGGCGTCCAGGTCGGTGGTGCCCGCCACAAAGGCATTGGCGGCTGCCTGCGGCTCCAGGTTGACCACCTTCACGTCCTTGATGGACAGGCCGTTCTTCTTCAGCATCCAGGCCAGCGTGAAGTAGGGCGCGGTGCCGGGGGCACTGGCGGCCACGGTCTTGCCCTTCAGGTCGCTGATTTTGCTGATGCCGGCCTTCACCACCATGCCGTCGGCGCCATAGCTCTTGTCCAGCTGGAAGATCTGCGTGGTGGCCACCCCATTGGCGTTCCACACAATCCAGGTTTCCACCGTGGTGGCTGCGCACTGGATGTCGCCGGAGGCCAGCACCAGGTGGCGGTCTTTTTGCGGGATTTTCTTGATCGTCACGTCCAGGCCGTTCTTCTTGAAGATGCCGGCTTCCTTGGCCAGGGTCAGCGGCGCAAAGCCGGTCCAGCCGGAAATGCCAATGGCCACCTTGGCCTCCTGGGCCTGGGCGCCGGCAAAGGCCAGTGCCAACAGCGATGCGATGAGGGCTTTCTTGACGATCATGCTTTTCTCCTGATGAATGTGAAGGAATACGGGAATGACATGGTTATGGGCAGCTTACCCCAGGTGCAGGGCCAGCAATTCGGTGGTGCGGGTTTCAATCGCATCGCCCACCGTGCCGTCCAGCACACAGGTTTGCATGGCTTGCATATCGCGTGCCAAGCTGCGGTCGTGCATCATCGCGGCGGACTGGCCACGCACCAGCTGCATCACCGCCTCCATCGGGGCGGAACTGGCCAGCGGGCGCAGGAACTCAATGCCCTGGGCGGCGGCCAGCAACTCGATGCCGATGATGTGGGCCGTGTTGTGCAGCATGGGCGTCAGCCGCCGGGCGGCAAAGGTGGCCATGGAGACATGGTCTTCCTGGTTGGCGGAGGTGGGCAGGCTGTCCACGCTGGCTGGGTGGGCCAGCGACTTGTTTTCAGACGCCAGCGCAGCGGCGGTGACGTGCACGATCATGAAGCCGGAGTTCAAGCCCGGCTCGGGCGTCAAAAAGGCCGGCAGGCGCGACACCGAGGTGTCCACCAGCATGGCGATGCGGCGCTCGGCAATCGCGCCGATTTCGGCGATGACCACGGCCAGCGCGTCGGCCGCCAGCGCCACCGGCTCGGCATGGAAGTTGCCGCCGGACAGCATGTTGCCTTCGGCGGCGAACACCAGCGGGTTGTCGGTGACGGCATTGGCCTCGCGCAGCAGCACCTGGGTGGCGTACCGCATCTGGTCCAGGCAGGCGCCCATCACCTGCGGCTGGCAGCGCAGGCAATACGGGTCTTGCACGCGGTCGTCACCCTCCAGGTGCGACTGGCGTATGGCGCTGCCGGCCAGCAGCGCGCGGTAGGCGGCGGCGCATTCCATCTGGCCGGGCTGGCCGCGCACCGCATGGATGCGCGGGTCAAACGGGCCGTCGCTGCCACGGGCGGCGTCCAGCGTCAGCGCGCCGGCGATCACGGCGGCCTCAAACACCCGCTCGGTGCTGAACAGCGCGTCCAGAGCCAGCGCGGTGGACACCTGGGTGCCATTGATCAGCGCCAGGCCTTCCTTGGCGGACAGCTGCAACGGCTGCAAGCCGGCCTTGGCCAAGCCCTCGGTGGCCGGAAGGCGTTGACCTTGCCAGAACACCTCGCCTTCACCCACCAGCGGCAGGCACAGATGGGCCAGCGGCGCCAGGTCGCCGGAGGCGCCGACCGAACCCTGGCAGGGAATCACCGGCAGCAGGTCGCGGTTGTACAGCGCCAGCAACAGGTCAATCACTTCCTCGCGGATGCCGGAGAAACCGCGCGCCAGACTGGCCGCCTTCAGCAACAGGATCAGCCGCACCACCGACGCCGCCATGGGCTCGCCCACACCCACTGCGTGCGAACGCAGCAGGTTCAACTGCAGCGTGGCCAGATCGCCAGCGGCAATGCGCTGGTTGGCCAGCTTGCCGAAACCGGTGTTGACGCCATACACCGCGGCATCGCCGCTGGCCACACGCTGCACCAATTGGGCGCTGGCTTGTATGCCTGCGCGGCAGGCCGGGTCCAGCTGCACCGCCAGGGGTCCCTTGAAAACGCGCCGGAGCTGGGACAGGGTCAGTTGACCGGGAACAAGGGTTTCGGCAGGCGTAGGGGCGCTCATGAACAGTAAAACAGGCTCGGTGGTGAGGGAGTAAAAAAAACAGCTTGGGCGAAATCAGCCCAGCATGGGCAGGTTCAGGTGGTTGTCACGCGCGCTCTTTTTGGCGATGTCGTAGCCGGCATCGGCATGGCGCATCACGCCGGTGGCCGGGTCGTTGAACAGCACGCGCTGCAGCTTTTGCGCCGCGTCGGCGCTGCCGTCACAGACGATGACCACGCCCGCGTGCTGCGAATAGCCCATGCCCACGCCACCGCCATGGTGCAGGCTGACCCAGGTGGCGCCGCTGGCGGTATTCAGCAGCGCGTTGAGCAACGGCCAGTCGCTGACGGCGTCGCTGCCGTCCTGCATGGCTTCGGTTTCGCGGTTCGGCGAGGCCACCGAGCCGCTGTCCAGGTGGTCGCGGCCGATGACGATGGGGCCTTTCAGCTCGCCGCTTTTCACCATCTCGTTGAAGGCCAGGCCGGCAATGTGACGCTCACCCAGGCCAATCCAGCAAATGCGTGCCGGCAGGCCCTGGAAGGCGATGCGCTCCTCGGCCATGTCCAGCCAGCGGTGCAGGTGGGTGTTGGCCGGGAACAGTTCCTTCATCTTGGCATCGGTCTTGCGGATGTCTTCCGGGTCGCCGCTCAGCGCCACCCAGCGGAACGGGCCGACGCCGCGGCAGAACAGCGGGCGTATGTAGGCTGGCACAAAGCCGGGGTAATCAAAGGCGTTGGCCACGCCGAAGTCCTTCGCCACCTGGCGCAGGTTGTTGCCGTAGTCCACGGTGGGGATGCCCATTTCGTGGAAAGCCAGCATCGCGCGCACATGGGCGGCGGCGGACTCGCCGGCCGCCTGCGTCAGCGCCGCGTGTTGCGACGGGTCTTGCTGCGCGGCTTGCCAGCGCTCAACCGTCCAGCCGGAGGGCAGGTAGCCATTGATGATGTCGTGTGCCGAGGTCTGGTCGGTGACGATGTCGGGGCGCATGCCACCGGCCTGGGCGCGGCGTGCCAGCTCCGGCACGATGTCGGCCGCGTTGCCGCACAGCGCGATGGAGACCGCCTCTTTGCGTGCCGTGTGCTGCTTGATCAGTTCCAGCGCCTCGTCCAGGTTGGCTGCCTGCTTGTCCACATAGCGGGTGCGCAGGCGGAAATCGATGCGGGACTGCTGGCACTCGATGTTCAGCGAGCAGGCGCCGGCAAAACTGGCGGCAAGCGGCTGTGCGCCGCCCATGCCGCCCAGGCCGGCGGTCAGCACCCAGCGGCCGGCCAGGTCGCCGTTGTAGTGCTGGCGGCCGGCTTCCACAAAGGTTTCGTAGGTGCCTTGCACGATGCCTTGGGTGCCGATGTAGATCCAACTGCCAGCAGTCATTTGGCCGTACATCATCAGGCCCGCGCGGTCCAGCTCGTTGAAGTGCTCCCAGGTAGCCCATTTCGGAACCAGGTTGGAGTTGGCAATCAGCACCCGCGGTGCGCCTTCATGCGTGCGGAACACGCCCACCGGTTTGCCGGACTGCACCAGCAGCGTTTCATCCGCCTTGAGTTGGCGCAGGCTGTGCAGGATGGCATCAAAGCTGGGCCAATTGCGCGCCGCCTTGCCAATGCCGCCGTAGACCACCAGGGCGTCGGGGTTCTCGGCCACTTCCGGGTCCAGGTTGTTCTGGATCATGCGGTAGGCAGCCTCGATCTGCCAGTTGGCGCAACTCAAGTCCAGCCCGCGTGGCGCCCTGACCACGCGCGGCTTGCTGTCCAGGAAGGGGGTTTGCGAAAGGTCGGACATGGCGCGCTCCAAAGGCATGTGGCAAATGTGCTGCAAATCATAGTTGTCTATACAACTCAAGTCAACTGGGGTAAAGTCCAGTCATGCCCAAGTTGACATTGCCGGCATTTGCCCAGATCAAGGCCTTCATCAAGGCCCGCATTGCCGCCGGCGCGTGGAAGCCGGGCGACGCCGTGCCCAGCGAGGCGGCGCTGATGCAGCAGTTCGGCGTCAGCCGCATGACGGTCAACCGCGCCATGCAGGAACTGGTGCAGGAGGGGCTGGTGATGCGCATACAGGGCTCCGGCACGTTCGTGGCCGAGCTGCACCGCATTTCGTCGTCGCTGAACATTCGCGACATCCACGAAGAAGTCACCGAGCGCGGCCACCTGCACACGCTGGAGGCGCTGCTGGTGGCGCGCGAACCGGCCAGCCGCGAGGTGGCGGCCAGCCTGAGGTTGGCGCAGGGCGACCCGGTGTTCCACACCCAATTGGTGCATTTTGAGAACGGCGTGCCCATTCAGTACGAGGACCGCTATGTGAATCCGGCGGCGGCACCCGGTTACCTGGACACCGACTTCAGCCAATCCACGCCTACCCACCATTTGCTGGCCCATGCGCCGTTGACCGAAGCCAGCTATACGATAGAGGCTTGCCTGCCCACCGCGTTGGAGGCCAAGCACCTGCGCATCAAGCGTGGCGAACCTTGTCTGGCGATGATGCGGCGCACCGTCAGCGGTGCGCATGTGGCCAGCGTGGCGCGCCTGGTGTATCCGGGCACGCGGTACAGTTTTGCAGGGCAATTTCAGGTATGACTTGGCAACTGATCCATTTGAAAGACATGCCGGCGTCCAAATGGCGCAATGGCGGTGGCACCACCCGCGAATTGCTGGCGTGGCCGCAGACGGTCAGCGGCGTGGGCGCGGATTGGGATTGGCGCCTGTCGGTGGCCGAGGTCACCGCCAGCGGCCCGTTTTCCCGCTTTGACGGCGTCGACCGCTGGTTTGCGGTGCTGCAAGGCGAGGGCGTGCGCTTGAGCATGGATGGCGTGCGCATGGAAGTGACGCAGCGCAGCGGCCCTTTCCGCTTCGATGGTGGCGCCAGCGTGGATTGCCAGCTGCTGGGTGGCGACACGCAGGACTTCAACCTGATGCTGCGGCGTGGCCGCGGCAAGGCGGTGATGGAGCTTGTCACAGGGCAGTTGAACCGCCGTGGGCTGGTACCCGGCACGGTGGTTGCCGTCTACGCAGGTGCACAGGCTGCCCAGGTGCAGTTGGGCGATGAGACGGCTGTGGCCGTGCCCGAAGATTGCCTGGCCTGGCGCGTGCTGCAAGCCCAGTCCTCGGTACAGGTGCTGGCCAACCAGGCGCTGTGGATGGAGATCACACCGTGAGCATGCAGCTGTGGACGCACTGCAAGCTGGCCACCATGCAGCCGGATGCACGGCTGCCTTACGGTCTGTTAGAAGATGCTGCATTGGTGACGGATGGTGCACACATCGCCTGGGTAGGCGAGCGTTCTCAACTGCCGGCCGACCTGGCGCGGCAATGTACCCGTCCACACGATGCCGGCGGCGCCTTGATCACGCCCGGGCTGATCGACTGCCATACCCACCTGGTCTATGGCGGCGACCGCGCCCATGAATTCGAACTGCGTTTGAACGGTGCCAGCTACGAAGACATTGCGCGTGCCGGTGGCGGCATAGCGTCCACCGTGGCGGCGACCCGCGAAGCCGCACCGGCGCAATTGTTGGCGCAAAGCGCGGCACGCCTGCGCAGCCTGTTGGCCGAAGGCGTGACCACGGTGGAAATCAAGTCCGGCTACGGCCTGGCGTTGGAACATGAACGCAAGACGCTGGGCGTGGCGCGCGCGCTGGCGCGGCAATACCCGGTGAGCGTGCGCACCACCTTCCTTGGCGCGCATGCGGTGCCGCCGGAATTTGCCGGCCGCACCGACGACTATGTGGACGAGGTGCTGCGCATGCTGCCGGCGCTGCATGCCGAGGGCCTGGTGGACGCGGTGGACGCGTTTTGCGAGCGGATAGCCTTTAGCCCGGCGCAGACGGCGCGCGTGTTCGATGCCGCGCGGGCGCTGGGCCTTCCGGTCAAGCTGCATGCCGAGCAACTGAGTGACAGCGGCGGCGCGCAACTGGCCGCCGGCTACAACGCGCTGAGCTGTGACCACCTGGAATGGCTCAGCGAGGCCGGCGCCCAGGCCATGGCCGCTGCTGGCAGCGTGGCCGTGCTGCTGCCCGGTGCGTTCTATTTCCTGCGCGAGACCCGCTTGCCGCCGGTGGCGCTGCTGCGCAGCCAGGGTGTGCCCATGGCCATTTCCACCGACTGCAACCCGGGCAGTTCACCCTGCACCTCGCTGCTGCTGATGTTGAACATGGCGTGCACGCTGTTCCGCCTGACACCTGAAGAGGCTTTGGCCGGCGTGACGCGCCACGCTGCGCAGGCGCTGGGCCTGACAGACCGTGGCGTGCTGGCCACCGGCATGCGGGCCGACTTTGTGCTGTGGGACGTGCAACGCCCGGCCCAATTGAGCTATGCGCTGGGCGCCAACCCCAGGCGGCAGACTGTTTTCGGAGGTGACATCGTATGAGCAGCCCGTTCACGCTGCACCAAGGCACCGTGCCGCTGCTGGTCAGCATGCCGCACATCGGCACGCAGATTCCTTCGGAGCTGCAGGGCGACTACCAGCCGCGCGCGCTGGGATTGGAAGACACGGATTGGCACCTGGACCAGCTGTACAACTTTTTGCCCGCCATGGGCGCCAGCGTGCTGCAGCCGCGCTATTCGCGCTACGTCATCGACCTGAACCGTCCGCCGGACGACGCGCCCATGTACCCGGGCGCGGCCAACACCGAGCTGTGCCCCACCCGGTTTTTCACCAGCGATCCGCTGTACCTGGAGGGCAGGGCGCCCACGCCGGAGCAGCGCCTGCAGCGCCGGCAAGCCATTTGGCAGCCGTACCACGATGCGCTGGCGGCAGAGCTGGCGCGCATCAAGGCGCAGCACGGCTTCGCGCTGCTGTGGGACGCGCATTCCATCCAGGCCGAGGTGCCTTGGTTGTTCGAGGGCCGCCTGCCGGACCTGAACATCGGCACAGCGGATGGCGCCAGCGCCCACCCCAGTATCGCCCAGGCGGTGGCTGCGGTGTGCAAAACCCATGCGGGCCACAGCCATGTGGTGAACGGCCGCTTCAAGGGCGGCTACATCACCCGCCACTATGGCCAGCCGGCGCAGCACATCCACGCGATTCAGCTGGAAAAATGCCGCGACATCTACATGCTGGATCAACCCCCGTTCACGTATGACGCAGCGCTGGCTGCACCCTTCCAGCCGCAGCTGCGTGCCATGGTGCAAGCCGCGCTGGATGCCGCCCGGGCCTTGTATGTCCGCTGAAGCCGCCAAATTCTTCGCCCCCTGGGCCTGGGTGCAGGGCGCCTGGGCGCGTGATGTGCTGCTGACGGTGGGGCCCGATGGTGCCTGGGCCCAGGTGCTGCCCGCCGCCGCAGCGGAGCAACGCGAAGGCGCCACGCCGCTTGCCGGGGCGGTGTTGCCCAGCCTGGTCAACGCCCACAGCCACGCGTTCCAGCGCGCCATTGTGGGCCTGACCGAGCACCGCGCGCTGAACACCCGCAAGCCGGTGGAGGACAACTTCTGGAGCTGGCGCGACCGCATGTACAGTGCCGCCAACCGCGTCACACCGGAGCAGCTGGAAGCCATCGCCGCCTTCTTGTACGCCGAGCTGCTGGCCGGCGGCTACACACAGGTCTGCGAGTTCCACTACCTGCACAACCAGCTGGACGGCGAGCCGTATGCCCAGCCGCTGGAGATGTCGCTGGCGCTGGTGCGCGCGGCCCGGCGCGTGGGCATGGGGCTAACGCTGCTGCCCACGCTGTACATGCGGTCGGGTTTTGGCGCCAGCGGGCTGCGCGAGGACCAGCGCCGCTTTGCCTCCACGCCTGACAGCATCTGGCGCATGGTGCAGGGCTTGCAGCAGCATCTGGCGGGCGACAGCCGCTGCAATGTGGGCGTGGCGGTGCATTCGCTGCGCGCCGCCGACAAGGGCGCCATCAAGGCGCTGACGGCGCAGGCACAAGCGGTTGGCCTGCCGGTGCACATCCACATTGCCGAACAGACCCAGGAAGTGGATGACTGCATCACCCACCATGGCGAGCGCCCCATCGAGTGGCTGCTGGGGCATCTGCCGGTGAATGGCCTGTGGAACCTGGTGCACGCCACCCACACCACGGTGGCGGAGTTGCAGGGCGTGCGCAGCAGCGGCGCCAGCATCGTGATCTGCCCCAGCACCGAAGCCAACCTGGGCGACGGCGTGTTTGACTTTGAAGGGCATGCCGGCACTGCAGGCGGCCCAGCAGGCCGGTGGTCCATAGGCTCGGACAGCCACGTCAACCGCGCCTGGCCGGAAGAGCTGCGCCTGCTGGAGTATGCGCAGCGCCTGCTGCTGCGCAAGCGCAATGTGGCGGCGCAGGTGGCAGGCACTGCCAGCAGCGCGGCCGCTTTGCTGGAAGGCGCACTGGCCGGCGGCCGCGCCGCTACCGGCTTGCCGCTGGGAAGCATTGCACCCGGCAACCGGGCCGATTTTGTTGTGCTGGATGCAGATGCCCCGGCATTGCTGGGTGTGCCGCCAGCGCATTGGCTGGATGCCCTGGTATTTTCCAGCCCGACGCCCGCCTTCCACAGCGTGTTTGTGGCGGGAAAGCCGGCCCAGGCTGATCCGGCGCTGGCGGCCGGATTTCGGGCGGCCATGCAGGCCCTGTGGGCGCCTTGAGTTACTTGCCCAGGCGGTGCATCAGGTCGGCAATCGGCATCGGCCGGCCGAACAGGTAGCCCTGAAAGCCCTGGCAGCCATGGCTGCACAGGAAGTCGCGTTGCCCTTCGGTTTCCACGCCCTCAGCCACCACCGTCAGGTCCAGGCTCTTGGCCAGCGCCAGGATGGTGACCGCGATGGCGGCATCGTCTGTGTCGGTCAGCACATCGCGCACGAAGGACTGGTCGATTTTCAGCTGGTCCAGCGGCAGCCGTTTCAGATAGCTCAGCGACGAGTAGCCGGTGCCGAAATCGTCCAGCGAGAAGCCCACGCCCATGAATTTCAGCAACACCATCTTCTTGATGATGTCCTCCACATCGTTCAACAGCATGCTCTCGGTGAGCTCCATCTTCAACAAGGTGGGATTGGCGCCGGTGCGGGCCAGAACGGCCGCCACCTGGGTGCCAAAGTCGTGCTGGCGGAACTGGCGCGCGCTGACGTTGACCGCCAGCGTCAAGCTGCTCGTCCGCGCTTGCTGCGCCCAGGCCGCCAGTTGGCGGCAGGCCATCTCCAAAACCCACATGCCCAGCGGCAGGATCAGTCCGGTCTGCTCCGCCAGCGGAATGAATTCCATGGGCGACACCAGGCCGCGTTGCGGATGCTGCCAGCGCAGCAGCGCCTCGGCGCCCACGGTGCGGCGGTCAGCGTCCACCACCGGCTGGTAGTACAGCATGAATTCGCCGCGTTGCAGCCCCAGGCGCAAGTCCGCCTCCAGTGCCGAGCGTTGGGCCACCGCGGCCTGCATCGCGGGGTCAAAGAAGCGCAAGGTGTTGCGCCCGGCGGACTTGGCCTGGTACATGGCGACGTCAGCGCGCTTGAGCAGTTCCTCGCTGCTTTCCGCGCTGCCCTTGAACAGCGTGATGCCTATGCTGGGCGTGCTGTGCTGCCTCATGCTGGGCAGGTCAAACGGCTGGTTCAGCGCCTCCAGGATTTTTTCGCCCACCAGCTGGGCCTGCGCGGCGGCCGGCGTGGCGTCGCCGTCCAGGCCCTCCAGCATCACCACGAACTCGTCGCCGCCCAGGCGGGCCACGGTGTCGACCTCGCGCACGCAGGCACCCAGGCGCAGCGCCACCTGTTGCAGCAGCACATCGCCGGTGTCATGGCCCTGGGTGTCATTGAGCGTCTTGAAGTTGTCCAGGTCAATGAACAGCAACGCGCAGTGCAACTGGTCACGGTTGCTGGTGGCGGCGGCCTGGCTCAGGCGCTCCAGCAGCATGCGCCGGTTGGGCAGCTTGGTCAGCACGTCGTAAAAAGCCAGGCTCTTGATCAGTTCTTCGGCCTCCTTGCGCGCGGTGATGTTCTTGCCTATGCCGTGGTAGCCGGCGAACTCGCCCTGCTCGTCAAAATAGGGCATGCCGCTGAGTGAAATCCAGGAGAAGCCGCCCTTGTTGGCGCGCACTTTCAGCTCCAGGTCGGTGAAGGTCTGGCGCGCCTCCAGCACCGCGCGGTGCGCGGCCCAGTCGGCCTCGTTCATGTTTTCCGCGCCCACTTCCCAGCGTGTTTTGCCGACGCGGTTTTCCTGCAGCACGCCGGTCCTCTCCACATCGCCGAGCACGCGCACGAAGCGGTACCCGGTGTCCAGCTCCCAGTACCAATCGGACGACAGCTCGGTCAGGCTGCGAAAGCGCGCCTCGCTCTTGGCCAGCTGGCGTTGCGTTTCCAGGTAGGAACTGACGTCAGTGAAGGTGCGCACCCGCCCGCCGTCGGGCAGGCTGCGCGTCTTGACTTCGATGACGCGCCCGTGGGCGGTCTTGCGCAGGTACACCTCGGGCATGTTCAGGCGGTTGCCGTGGGCCTCATACTCCGCAGCCACGTAGCTGCGGGCGGCCGGATCGATCAAGGTGAATTCCTTGCCGAAGTCGCCCCTGTCGGTCTGGAACTTGACGATTTTCTCGAACGGCGGCTGACCCTCCAGCAGCGCCGCTGGCAGCTCCAGCAGCTCCAGGTAGCGCGGGTTGTAGGCCACGATGCGCTTGTTGGCGTCCACATAGGAGATGCCCTGGCTGATGCTGTCCAGCGTCACGCGCAGCGTTCGGCTCTTGAACTCCAACTCGGCGCTGGCGGCGCGCAGGTCTTCCTCCACCTTGCGCCGCTCGGTGATGTCCTGGTGCGTGCCGGCCACCCGCAGCGCATCGCCATCGGGATCGCGCTTCATCACCTTGCCGCGGCTTTGTATCCAGATCCAGCGGCCGTCGATGTGGCGCATGCGGAACTCGATGACGAACAGGCCGCTGCCGCCCAGGTCCTTGTCGGCGGTGGCCTGGTGGATCACGTGCACATCATCCGCGTGCACCAGCTTGAACCAGTTGTAGCCGGACAGGTCCAGCTCCTGCGGCAAATAGCCCAGCATCTCGCACCAGCGCGCATTCACCGCCATGCCGACGCGGGCGTGCCAGTGCCAGATGCCCAGCTCCGCACCGGCCACGGCCATGGCCATGGCGTCGGTGCGCTGCGCAAAGCCGATGCCGTGCAAGGACTGGTCCAGCGCCTGCTGCACCTTGACTGGCAGGGTGTGCAGGTAGGCAAAGCCGCTGTCGCGCACCACGTAGTCGATGAAGCCATGGCGCATGGCCTCGGCGGCCGGCCAGCCGTCGCCGGGCTGCACGATCACCAGCGCCGGCCGGTCCGAAATGTCGCCCCAGAGCTGGAAGGCGTTGCCGTCGCTGAGCAAGTGGCTGACCAGGGTCAGGTCATACACCCAGGCGGCCAGCGCGGTCCTGGCCTGGGCCGCAGAGTTGGCCACCACCACACGCCTGGCCGGATCGGCAGCCGCCAGCGCCTGCGCCATGCGCTGGGCGTGGGTGTCGTCGCTGTCTATCACCAGAATGGAGATGGGCATGGGCGGTTGGCGGTTTTTGCCAGTTTACCGGTCTAACTGGCAGTCTTGTGCTGGAAATAGCTGGGTGTATGCCCCATGGCCGCCTTGAACATGGCGCCAAAGGCGCTGTCACTGGCGTATCCGCAGGCCATGGCCACCTGGCTGATGGGCACCCCCCTGGCCAGCATGGGCAGCGCGTGGGCCAACAGCGCCTGCTGGCGCCAGTGCTGCCAACTGGTGCCCAGCTCGTCCCGGAACAGCCGTGCCGCCGTGCGTTCGCTGACCCCCATGTCGGAGGCCCAGGCTGCCAGTGTGGCGCGTTCGCCCGGCGCGCGCAGCACCGCCTCGCACAGCGCGCGCAGACGCTTGTCGCGCGGCAGCGGCACGCCCAGCTGCTGGGTGGAGGCGCTGGCCAGCTCGTCCAGCACCAGCGTGGTCAGCGCGGCCTGGCGGGTGGCGTGGCTGGTGGAGCGCGGGCTTTCCATTTCGGTGATCAGCTCGCGCAGCAGGCTGGACACCACCAGCACCCGTGCACCCCGCCAACCGGCCGGCACGGTGTTG
>JADMIO010846010.1_pt1 | contig 22866 bp, 16 predicted proteins | sample 8958161 | NCBI WGS metagenome assembly JADMIO01 (sample SAMN16585339, study PRJNA669376) | soil metagenome | isolation source: Crop rotation soil | place: USA: Cullars Rotation, Alabama | collected 2011 | reverse complement strand
GACCTGAAACGATTTTGAAGAGTGAAGGCATTGGAACAGACTGAAAAAAACAGGCCGCCCGTGCGGCGCGCCGCCCTGTTGGGTGCGGCCTTGCTGTGCGCCGCGCCGCTGGCGGCCCTTGCCCAGCCGGCGCCGGTCATTCCGGGCTCGGCCCTGCCGGGCGCGGTGCAGCCGGGTCGCGGCGACCGCCCGGCGCCTGTTCCGCCCAGCCAGCCCGACTTCGATTTCAGCATCGATGCGCCGTCGCGTTCGGCGGTGAACCGCGCCGTGGACACGGTGAGCTTCACCCTGAAGGATCTCATCGTCACCGGTTCCAAGACGATCCCGGCGGAAAGCTTCCGCCCGCTTTACGCCAAGTTGATCGGCCAGTCGGTCAAGCTCGCCAACATCCTGGATGTGGCCGACGCCATCGAAAAAATGTACCGCGATCGTGGCTATATCCTGGTGCGCGCCTATGTGCCGCCGCAGCGGGTGCGCGACGGCGTCTTCACCATCAATGTGGTGGAAGGCAAGATCGCCCATGTCTCGGTGCAGGGCGGAACACAAGCGACCCAGGAACAGATAAAGCAATATATCCAGCCCAGCATGGACCGCGCGCCGCTGCCGCTGGCCAGCATGGAGCGCGGGTTGCTGCTGTCCAACGACCTGCCCGGCACCCAGGCGTCGGGCGTGCTCAAGCCGTCCGAGGATATTCCCGGCGCCTCCGACCTGGTGGTGAATGTGGAGCAGCCGCGCTTTACCGGCGGTATCGGCGCGGACAATCGCGGCTCGCGTTATTCGGGCCTGTGGACCCTGAACGCCGACGCCGAGGTGAACTCCGTCTTTGACGGTGCCGACCAGTTGTCCGGCGTCTTCACCACCTCGCCCGACGCCACCGAACAGGTGGCCGGCCAGGCGCGCTATCGCCGCGCCATCGGTCCCGATGGCGTGATCGGCACCATTGCCGGCACCATCACCCATGGCCAGCCGGGCTCGACCCTGACCTCGTTCGGCGTGGTCACCGACAGCTGGGCGGTGGGTCCGCGCGTCACCTGGCCGGTGATCCGCACCCGCGCCGAATCCCTGCAGCTCGATGGCGGCGTCACCTTCCAGCAGGCCGACATCGATGTCCTCTCCACCCGCATCGCCCATGATGTGTGGCGGGTGGCCGATATCAACGCGACCTGGCTTTACTCGAACTGGCTGGGCGGCTCCTGGCTGACCACGATCGGCGTCGCCCAGGGCATTCCGGGGCTGGGCGCTTCGCCCAACCTGTCGGCCAACCTGTCACGCAAGGGCGGCTATCTGGATTTCACCAAGCTGACCGGCCTGGTGCGCTATGTCGGCGTGATGCCCGACGGTTTCTCGATGGTGCTGACGGGCCAGGGACAATTCTCCTCGGTGCCGCTGATCAACGGCGAACTGATTTCCTTCGGCGGCGTCGGCATCGGGCGCGGCTATGATCCGGGCGCCATCACCGGCGACCATGGCATCGGCGGATCGGGCGAGTTGCGCTATGACGTGCCGTGGGCCAACCGCTATGTGCTGGGCCTGCAGCCCTATATTTACGTCGATGGCGGCAAGACCTGGTACATCCAGCGCGGCGTTGCGGCCGATCCTTCGCTGCTGGACCAGTCCATCGTCTCGATGGGCGGCGGCATCCGCCTGGCCTTGCCCTACAATGCCTCGCTGGGCCTGGAAGGCGCGCGCACCCTGCGTTCGGTGACCGGCAGCGACGCTGGAAAAGAAGCAACCAAATTCTTCGTCACCGCCGGCATACGGTTCTGAGGACAGCCATGCGAACCACCACGCTCTCTGTTCTGGCCGGCGCGCTTCTCGCGCTGCTGGCCGCACCGTCCGCCATGGCGCAAACCCGCGCCGCGCCGGGCGAGCTGGGCAACAACATGGCGGGCGAAGCCTGCCGCCTGGCCGGCGAAGACATTACCTGCGGCACGGTCAAGACCGGCGGCCTGCACCGGGTGGCGCTGGGTTCGGCGCTGACGGGCAATGACGCGGGCCGCCGCGCCGCGGTGGCGGGCGCCATTCGCGGCCTTCCCACCGACGGCACCGCCGCGGGGCTGCGCTGCGACGGCGGCAAGAGTCTCGACGCCGCCAGCCTGCTTTATTCCTGCACCTCCGGCACGGGCGATGCCCCGCATGTGGTGCTCGCGTCCGTGACGCCGTCGGGCCTGTACCTGGCCGATGGCCTGCCGGGCATGATCAACGTCCTGTCGGCGGCCATCACCGCCCAGTCGGGCGCGCCGGTTTCGGGCGCGGCGGCGGCGGTCACCGCGGTCAGGGCCGCATTCTCGGCCCGTGTGCTGAACGCCAACGCCAATGACTATTCCGGCTATCTGCAATTGCGCGCCGCGGGCAGCCGCGCCAGCGCCGCCGGCAATTATCCCGCCGCCGAACAGGCCTATCGCGATGCGCTGGACATCGAGACGCGGCTGTTCGGGCCCGATTCCGCCGCGGTGGGCGCGACCTTGATGGAACTGGCGCTGCAAGTCTCCAACCAGCAGCGATTTGATGAAGCCGCCGCCCTGTTTCGCCGCGCCGCCCCGATTGTGGAAGCGGCGCCCAGCCCGGAAATCCGCGCCCGGCTTGCCTCCTATCGCGGCCTCGATTCCGCCAACCAGCGCCACTATGAAGAAGCGCTGACCTTTTCGCGCCAGGACGTGCTGGCGCGCCAGCGCGCGGTGGACGCGGTGCGCAATGGCGGGCTAGACATGAACGGCAATCCGCCCGTGGTCACCACCTTGCTGGACGGCGAGCTTGCCCATGCCCTTCGGGTGCAGGCGGCGCTGGAACTGCGCATGGGCAACACCGCCGGCGCCCAGGCCGCCGCCGAAAAGGCGCTCTATATCATCACCGCCCATCCCGATCTGCCGCTGGCCTGGCGCGCCGACATCGTCTCGCTGATGGGCGAGATCAACGCCCGCCAGGGCCGCGTGGTGCAGGCCGAACGCAACTTCACTGATGCTCTGGCGATGGACCGCAAGCTGTTTGGCGATGGCGGGCCCACCATCCAGGGCCTGTTGCAGCTGGGCCGTTTCTACAGCGAAGAACAGATCTATCCGTCCTCCATCACCGCCTATCGCGAAGCCTTCGCGCTGCTGGCCAAGAATCCCCTGGCGCGCAGCCAGCTGGTGCCAGACCAGATCGTGCCGTTCCTGGCCGCCGCCAGCGCCTCGCTGGGCGGCGGTGACCGCGCGCGGCTGGAAAATGAAATGTTCACCGCCGCGCAGATGACCGACAACGGCGTCACCGGCCAGACCATCGCGCGCATGGCGGCGCAGCGCGCGGCCGAGACTCCCGCCCTGGCGGCGCAGGTGCGCGCCACCGCTGACGCGATCCGCGCCCGTGACGAAGCCCGCATGGCGCTGGCCGCCGAGCGCGCCAAGACCAACGACCTGCGCGACGCCAAGCGCGAAGCGGCTCTGTCGGCCGCCTTGTCCGCCGCCACCAGCAGCGCCGATGCGGCGACTGCCAAACTGCACGCCGATTTTCCTGCCTATGCCACCTTGGCGGATCCGGGCGCGGTGAGCCTGGACACGATGAAGCGGGCGCTCCATCCGCGTGAGGCCTTTGCCGGTTTTGTGATTGGCGTCCATGCCAGTTATGTGCTGCTGGTCACGCCCGAAGGCCTGACGGTCAAGCCGATCCAGACCAATGCCGACGATCTGGCGGCCGACATTGCCGACCTGCGCAGCGCCTTTGTGCCCAAGCTGGGTAAGCTGCCGGATTTCAGCCTGGCCAATGCCGCGTCACTCTATAATGAGACCTTGGGCCCGGTGTCGCCGCAACTGGCGAATGTGGATCACCTGGTGGTGGCGGCCAGCGGTGATCTGGCCAGCCTGCCTTTCTCTCTTTTGGTCACCGCGCCCGGACAGGCGAACAACTATGTCGGCGCCGCCTGGCTGATCCGCAAGACCGCAGTGTCCGCCACCCCGTCGGCGCGCGCCTTCATCGCCCTGCGCGGCGCGGCCCGCACCAATCAGGCGCGTCCCTTCCTGGGCATCGGCAATCCCACCTTCCAGGGTGGCGGCGCCAATCAGGCGCTGGCGTTGAATGCGCTGGCGTCCGCCTGCCAGGCCGGCGGCCCGACCGATCCGGCGCTGCTGCGCGCCCTGCAGCCCTTGCCCGAGACCGCCGCCGAGGTTCAGGCGGTGGGCCGCGACCTGGGCGCGTCGCCGGACGACATATTGATGGGCGCCGGCGCCAGTGAAGCGGCGCTGCGGTCCAAGACCCTGGATCAATATGCGGTGCTCTATTTCGCCACCCACGGCATGCTGCCCGGCGAACTGCATTGCCAGGCCCAGCCCGGCCTGGTGCTGTCGCCGCCCTCCGGCCCGGCATCGACCACCGCCACCGACGGGCTGTTGACCGCCAGCGAGATCGCCGGCCTTCGCATCAACGCCAATCTTGTCGTCCTGTCGGCCTGCAACACCGGCGCGGCCGGCGGCAAGGCGTTCGGCGGCGGCGCGCTGCAAGGCCTGGCCGATGCCTTCTTCAATGCCGGCGCCCACGCCGTGCTGGCCAGCCATTGGGAAGTGCCGTCCGCCGCCACCATGGCGCTGATGACCGGCACCTTCTCCAACATGGCCAAGGACCCCAGGCATGACGCGGCCGAAGCCCTGCGCCAGGCGCAGCTGGCCCTGATCGCCCAAGGCGCCACCGCCCATCCCTTTGACTGGGCCGCTTTCACACTGATCGGCGACGGGGCCTGAACCGTATGAAAAACAGGATGGGCTTGCCATTGGAGGCATGGATGAAACCAAGGCTGATCCCCGCAATTCTGGGCTGCTGCCTGCTAAGCCAGGCCGCCGGCGCCGCCACCATGGTGGTGGCCGAGGCCCGCGGCATCGCGCTGAAACCCGGCGCGACCCTGGATTCCACCAAGAACCTGACCCTGAAGCAGGGCCAGCACGTCACTTTGATTTCCGAAACCGGTTCGACCCTGAAGCTGGACGGCCCCTATGACCGGCCTCCGGTGGCGGCGGGCGGCGGCGCCGGTGTGGGCCTGAACCAGACCCTGGCCGCGCTGGTCACTCAGCGCCAGGCCCGGGCCGGCGAATTCGGTGTCACCCGCGGCACCGTGCTGGCCGACCTGCCCGAGCCCTGGGTGCTGGACGCGACCCATAGCGGCAATGTCTGTGTGCTGGAGAACGGCACGCCGGTGTTCTGGCGCCCCGATACGCGCAGCGCCGTGCCGCTCAGCGTCGCGCCGGTGGACCGCAGCTGGACCGCGAAGGCGCAATGGCCGGCCGGATCCAACCGCATCACCATCACCACCGACGTGCCGATGCGCGCCGGCGAGACTTATGTGGTGAATTTCAACGGCAATGAATCGGCGGTGACCATGGTGCAGGTGCCCGCCACCCTGACCAACACCGAGATGCGCGCCGGCTGGATGGCCAATCGCCGCTGTGAGCAGCAGGCCCAGGCGCTGCTGAAGACTGCCGGCCAGTGAAGGCGCTTTTTGCGGGCAGCGGCGCGGAGCGGCGCAAGGCCCAGCGTTCGGCGGCCATCCTGGTGGCCGTGTCGTTGGTCAGCGCCATCGTCTCGCTGCTGCTGGTGGACAATTTCTCGGTCCTGACCCGCGTCAACCAGTTCGTGCAGGACTGGGAAATCGCCGGGACCTTTTCACGGACCGAGGCCAAGGATCCCGACATTGTCGTCGTGGCGGTGGACGAAGCCACCCTGACGCAATTTCCCTACCGCTCGCCGCTGGACCGCGCCTTTCTCAGCAAGCTGATCCAGAACATCGCCGCCAAGGGGCCCGCCGCCATCGCGGTTGACTATCTGCTCGATCAGCCGACCGAGCAGGACAAGGATGTGGCGCTGGCAAAAACCCTGCGCGAAACCAAAGTGCCACTGCTGGTCAGCTATGTCTCCGACAAGAATGCGGTGACGCCGGAGCAGAAGGCGTTCGAAAACGCCATGGTGCCGCCGGGCCTTCGGGCCATGGCCGACCAGCCGACCGACCAGTTCGGCACCGCCCGCGAGGTCTATCCCGGCGCGAAGGTGGATGGGCGTTACATTCCGGGCCTGGCCCGCGCGGTGGCGGCCAGGTTGGGGGTCAAGACCGAAGCCAAAGAAGTGCCGATCATCTGGCACGGCATCGCGGAGATAGATCCGGATACGCAAAAACCGAAATTCTTCACGCAATTTTCCGCCGCGGTCGCCGGCATCCTTCCCGCCGATTTTCTTCGCGGCAAGGCGGTGCTGATCGGTTCGGACGTGACCCTGGTGGACCGCCACCGCACGCCCTTCTCGGTGTTCTTTTCCGGCGATGCCGGCGAGCTGCCCGGCATTGTGATCCAGGCCCATGCCGTGTCGCAGTTCCTGCATCACAAGGTGTCGCCGGTGGCGGGCTGGCCGCTGAATTTCGCCATCACCCTGGGCCTGGCGCTGCTGGGCGCGGGCCTGGCGGCCATCAACGCCTCGCTGTGGAAGCGCGCCATTGCCGTGGCTCTGGTCATTCCCCTGTTCTGGGCGGGCGGCGTGGCGCTGTATCACTATGCCAATGTGATGGTGGGGCTGCTGTCCCCCGCCATGGCAGTGGTGGCGAGTTTCGCCAGCATGGAGTCGCTCAGCGGCCGCGAGGCGAGGAAGCAAAAGGCCTTCATCCAGGGCGCCTTCTCCCGCTATGTCTCGCCCGCCATCGTGGACCGCATGGTGGCCGATCCCGCCAGCATGAATCTGGAAGGCGAGCGGCGGGAAATGACCTTCCTGTTCTCGGACATCGCCGACTTCACCACCATGTCCGAGCAGATCGACGCCATCCAGCTCGCCCAGGTGCTGAACAAGTACCTGGACGGCATGACCCACCTGGTGATGAAGCATGGCGGCATGGTGGACAAGTTCATCGGCGATGCGGTTTTCGCCATCTTCAACGCGCCGCTGGACCTGGCCGATCACCAGTCCAAGGCGGTGCGCTGCATGCTGGAGATGGACACGTTCAGCCAGGAATACCGCAAGCAGCAGCATGCCGAAGGCGTGCCGCTGGGCGTGACCCGTATCGGGGTGCATACCGGCGTGGCGGTGGTGGGCAATTTCGGCAGCCAGGCCCGCTTCACCTATACGGCTTCAGGGGACGCGGTGAACACCGCGGCGCGGTTGGAAGGCATCAACAAGTACTTCGGCACCCGCCTCTGCGTCAGCGGCGTGACAAAAGAGGCCTGCACCGGCATTCCCTTCCGTCCGATCATCTCGGCCATCGTCAAGGGCAAGACCACGGCGCTGGACCTGTGGGAGCCGCTGCATGACGGCGCGCTGGATCAGGGCTTCCTGGAAAAATACGTCGCCGCCTATGGCCGGCTGACGCAAGGCGATGGTTCGTTGTTCGATGCCCTGAACCAGAGCGAAGGCGAGGATTATCTGGTCCAGCTGCATGTCGGGCGCCTGAAAAAGGGCGAGACCGGCACCGAACTGAAGATGACGGAAAAGTAGCGGACGGGAACCTGCGGGCAGGGCCCGGCGTTGCCGGTCCATGCCGGCCAGTCTTGATCCCCGCAGAAGCGCCCGCGCCGCCGGTCTTCGCTATGTCAGCGACGAGGGGCTTGCCGGCATCACCCGCCATGGCCCGCCGGGCCGCTTTCACTATCGCCGGCCGGACGGCAGGCCGGTGCGGGACAAGGCGACCTTGAAGCGCATCCAGGCGCTGGTGATTCCACCGGCCTGGAAAGATGTGTGGATCTCGCCTTTCACCAACGCCCATCTGCTGGCCACCGGCCGGGATGCGCGGGGGCGCAAGCAGTATCGCTACAATCCCGGCTTCGCGGCGGTGCGCGATGCCGACAAATATGCCCATCTGGCCCACTTTGCCGCCAGCCTGCCGGCGATCCGGCGGCAACTGAAACGGGACATGGCGCGGCCTGGCCTGCCGCGGGAAAAAGTCCTGGCCACCATCGTCACGCTGCTGGAAGAGACGTTGATCCGCATCGGCAACGAGGATTACGCCCGCACCAATCACAGTTTCGGGCTGACCACCCTGCGCAACCGCCATGTCAAGGTGAAGGGCGGGGAGCTGCGCTTCCTGTTCAAGGGCAAGAGCGGCAAGCAATGGAGCCTGTCGGTGCAGGACCGGCGGGTGGCGCGGGTCATCCGCTCCTGCCAGGACCTGCCGGGCCAGCATCTGTTCGAATACCGCGACAGTGATGGCGCGGTGCATGCGGTGTCGTCCACAGACGTCAATGCTTACTTGCGCGAAATCGCGGGCGCGGAAATTTCCGCCAAGGACTTCCGCACCTGGGCGGGTACGGTCAAGGCGGCCATGGCGCTGCGCAATGCGGGTGAAAGCGGCAAGAAAGCGGTGCGCGCCGTGGTCGCCGCGGTGGCGGAGGAGCTGGGCAACACAGTCGCGGTCTGCCGCAAATGCTATATCCATCCCGCCATCATCGCCGCCTTTGAAAAGGGCGCCCTGAAACTCAGGCTGCCGGCCCGCGCACGCGGCGGCTTGCAGCCCGCGGAAGCGGCGGTGCTGGCCTGGCTGCGCCGCGCCTCCTGAATCACTGTTTCTGTCTCAAAATGTTTGAAAAGGTCCCGGACGCGCGACTGCGCCGCCGGCGAGCATAATCCGTATACGGATAATAGCGCGAATTTCTGCCCTGGAGCCCTATGCAGTACGCCCAAAAGACGGGCAGAGCAGGGCGCTAAAATTTATTGTGCAGTGCAATATGACCAAAGAACGGGACACGGGCTGCCCAAAAAACATGATCCTGCCCAACACAAAAGCAGTTCCGAAGCTGTGCGGCCTCTGACGTTAGATAATTTCTCTCACACGCTATTTAAGACACAATATAATACAATATATCAAATTAGGACATATTATTGTTCTGTGCGCCATTTCCGGTGCATTAATGACACGTCGTTCTTCAGTCATAAACGCCCGAACCGAATCCGATTTACGCGCCCGCGAAGATGGTCCTACCGTCATTGCACTGCACAAAAAACGACATCGAGGGAAACCAACAGGAAGGAACCAAACCAACTTCGCCGAGAGGCGAAACAGCCGGGGGTTCCCAATGTTCTACCGTACCAAGTCCAAGTCTTCGCTCTTTCTGGGGACTTCCATTTTCGTCCTGGCCGCGTTGGCCGCACCCGCGCTGGCGCAACAGGTCGCGCAACAGGAAACCGAGTCGGTCATCGTCACCGGCACCCGCGTCACCGGCATGACCGCGGCCGACAGCGCCGCCCCCATCACCGTTATCGGATCCGACGCCCTTTCCCATGTCGGCCAGCCCAACCTGATCCAAGCCCTGTCCCAGATCACCCCGTCCTTTACCGCTGAATCGCTGGGCGGCGACACCGGCGCCCTGACCCTTTCGGCCCGCCTGCGCGGCCTTTCCCCCAACGACACGCTGGTGCTGATCAACGGCAAGCGCCGTCACTCCACCGGCAACCTGCACGTGCTGGGCGGCCAGTATCAGGGCGCGGCGACCGCCGACCTGGACATGATCCCGGTGGTGGCGATCGACCATATCGAAGTGCTGCAGGAAGGCGCCGCCGCCCAGTACGGCACCGACGCCATCGCCGGCGTGGTCAACATCATTCTCAAGCACAACAACACCGGCGGCGTCGTCACCGCCACCGGCGGCCAGTATTTCGAGCAAGGCGGCGACACCTACGACTTCAGCGGCAACTTCGGCGTCGACCTGGGCGGCAAGGGCTTCCTCAACATTTCCGGCGAGAAGCGCTATCGCGGCTTCAGCCAGCGCGGCGCCCAGGACATCCGCCTGGTCAATGCCGCCGGCGTCACCGTCGCCACGCCCTACAACCAGGCCCTGGTCAACGACTATCCGCGCGCCAACCATATCGTGGGCGATCCGGAATCCATGCTGACCACGGTCGCCGCCAACTTCGAATATGACCTGGAGCCCAACCTGACGCTCTATGCCAGCGCCACCTATGGCGAGCGCCAAGCCAAGGCCTATGAAAATGTTCGCCTGCCTTCGCAGGTCATTGCCGCGCCGGGCTCCAACCAGCCTTTCAGCGCCACCAACCCGCAAGGCTTTGTCGGCCTGTCGGCCGCCGGCACGCCGCAAAATTCGGGTTCCGCGGGCACCTACACAACCCCGGGCGAACTGATATTCGCGCCCAATGACTTCAATCCGCAGGAAGGCCTGAAGGAAGACGATTACGGCTACAGCGTCGGCCTGAAGGGCGAACTGTTCGGCGGCTATCACTGGGACATCTCGGCCACTTACGGCAAGGACCGCGACCAGATCTATACCTACGGCTCGGCCAACCGCTCGCTGTTCATTGACACCCACACCACGCCGCGGGATTTCTATGACGGCAGCTTCACCGCCACCGAAGCGACCTTCAACATCGACATCACCAAGAACTACGAAATCGGTCTGGCCACGCCCCTGACCGTCGCCATCGGCGGCGAAGGACGCGAGAACACCTTCGGCATTACCCAGGGCGACTTCGCTTCCACCTACAAGGAAGGCGGCCAGTCCTATCCGGGCTTCCAGGCTTCCGACGCCGGCTTCCACAGCCGCAAGAACTATGCGGCCTATTTCGACCTGGCGGTCTCGCCCATCACCGACCTGCAGGTCGATATCGCCGGCCGCTACGAAAAATACACCGACTTCGGCACCGCCACGGTCGGCAAGATCACGGCCCGCTACGACATCATTCCGGAACTGGCGGTTCGCGGCACCATCTCGACCGGCTTCCGCGCCCCCACCATCCAGGAAGAATTCTATTCGGCCACCAACGTCTCGCCCACCTCGGCGATCGTGCAGTTGCCGCCCAACTCCGCCGCCGCGGCGCTGCTGGGCGTCAAGCCGCTGCAGCCGGAAGCCTCGACCAACTACAGCGCGGGCATCGTCGCCCATCCGCTGGACAATATGAGCATCACGCTGGATGCCTATTCGATCAGCTTGCGCAACCGCATCGTCGGCACCGGCACCCTGTTCGGGTCCGGCGGCGCCAGCAACGCGCCGATCGTCACCGCCGCCATTCTGGCGCACGGCAATGCGCTGGATCCGACCGTCACCCAGACCGGCGTGGCGCTGTTCGTCAACGGCATCTCGACCCTGACCCAGGGCATCGACCTGTCGGTGAACTACCTGACCGACTTCGGCGATTATGGCTCGATCAACTGGACCCTGGCGGGCAACTACAACGACACCTCGATCAGCAAGACCATCGCAACCCCGGCCTTGCTGGCGCCGCAGACCCTGTTCAGCAAGACCGCCACCAGCCTTCTGACCCGCGCCAATCCGAAGGAAAAGGTGGGCCTCAGCGCGCTGTGGACCCTCGATGAGTGGACCATCAATGTCCGCGAGACGCTGTATGGGCCGACATCCGTGTTCAACAGCCCCAACGGCGGCACCTACTTCCTGAACGAGGTGCACACCACGGCGATCACCGACCTGGAGATCGACTATCACTGGCTGCAGTCCTGGACCATCGCCTTCGGCGCCAACAACCTGACCGACGAGCGTCCCGACCCGCGCCTGCTGATCAGCCCGACGCTGCATGCCGACAGCTCCAACGTCGTCAACGCGCCGCTCGGCATCTCGCCCTTCGGCATCAATGGCGGCTTCTACTACACCCGCATCAGCTTCAACTTCTAAGGGGGCATACCCGTCCGCGCGAAAGCGCGGGCGGGTGCTTTCCTTCCAGAACAACAAGGAGGAATCATGAAAAACCGCACCAAAACACTCGTCCTGGCCGCCGTGGCGGGCGCCGTCCTGCTGGTCTCCGGCTTCAAGGCTTCGGCCGCCGAGATCGAACGCGTCTATGGCGAGAACGCCATGTCGCCCATCGCCGCCGGCGTCAGCGTGCCGCCCGGCTACACCACCTTCTACATTTCCGGCGCCCTGCCCAAGGCGGTGACGCCGGCCGCCAATGGCCAGCCCGCCGACTTTGGCGACATGGCGGCCCAGACCCGCTCGGTGCTGGACGGCCTCAAGGCCACCATGGACAAGATGGGCGTTGGCTTCGGCGATGTGGTCGCTGCCCATGTCTTCCTGGATCCCAAGGCCGACTTCCCGGCCATGAACAAGGTGTGGGGCGAGGAGTTCGGCACCGCCGCCCAGCCCAACAAGCCGGCCCGCGCCGCCTTCCGCACCAACGCCCTGGTGCTGACGGGCGCCATGCTGGAGATCGAGTTCATCGCCGCTAAGAAAGTAACGGCGAAGAAGAAAAAGTAGGGCTTCCTTCCGGACAGCAAAAAGGCGGGCCGTGTGCCCGCCTTTTTTGTATAAAGGCGCATGTTCACCCATCGCCTGGCGATACCGGCCGACATGCCCGCCCTGCAAAGCCTGATGACGGCGGCGATCCGCGAGCTGCTGCCGCAATTCCTGTCGGCGGAAAAAGTCGAAGCCTCCTTCGCCGTGATGGGCGTGGACAGCCAGCTGATTGAAGACGGCACCTATTTCATCCTGGAAAAGGACAGCGCGCTGGCAGGCTGCGGCGGCTGGAGCCGGCGCGCCACCCTGTTCGGCCACAACCACACCGCCGGGCGCGATGCGCGTCTGCTGGACCCCGCATGCGAAGCGGCGCGCATCCGCGCCATGTACACCGCGCCGGCTTTCGTGCGCCGGGGCGTGGGGCGGCGGATATTGGAGCTGTGCGAAGGGGCGGCGCGCGCCGAAGGCTTTACCCGCACCGAGCTCGGCGCCACCGCGGGCGGCGAGCCGCTCTATCGCGCCTGCGGCTATCGCGAGATCGAACGGATGGACGTGCCCACCCCCGGCGGCGTCACCGTGCCGATCACCCGGATGGGAAAACAGCTTTAACGGCAATGGCCCGGCAGTCCCGGTATAGATTCCGGCTATTCATCGCAATCCGCCGCGACGACCCCATAGGTGCTACGGCGCGACACTCACCGGTGCGCCGCCCGCTCTATTCCCAATGTCCGTCGAGCTGTTGCGCTTTACAGCGTCGTTGATGCTCGCCCACTCTGCATTGCTTTTGCAGATTATTTTCTTCACGCGGCTGAAGCTGGAAGGCTCCGGATAACAGCTGATGCCGGCGGGATCGCCGTCGCCGATAGGTCTCACATCATACATCTTGCGTTCCGGCGGCGCGGTCTGTGCCAGGGCCGGCGCGGAAAGTATCAGTGCGGAGAGGGTGAAAGCCAGAATGCAGTTCATGTCTGCGCTCCATTCCTCGATCAGCTTCACGGTGTTGGCAGGCGACAGGCGGACGCTTCTGTTGATCCGGGCGAGGTTATACCAGCAAGTTTGAAGGGCTGCTATATAGCCATGGTCAACGATCCTCCTAGAGTGACCCGCTGTCAGCCGCGCATAGTTGCCGGCACATTACCATCACAACAGATCGGAGCAGGCTGATGCACCGCAGATTGTCCGCGTTCCTCCTCGTCCTTTCCTGCATTCCCGCAATGGCGCAAAGTGCTGAGCCGAATTCGCCAAGCGGCGCGGGCGATCCGGGCGAGGTTGTCTGCCGCGCCCCGCAACATCTTCCAGGCAGCGATCATCTGGGTCCGCCGGTCTGTCTCCACAATTCGGAATGGTTGAGGGTGGCGATGAACGGCAAGGACGTCGCCCCGGACGGCAAGAGCCTGATTGACAGGCCGATGGTGGACAATCCCAGGGGCAAGGGCGATCCGGACGCGGTGACCTGCCGCAAACCGCAAATCGTATATAGCGACAAGACGGACGTGCGCTATGGCCCGGAGGTTTGCCGGACCAACCGTTTCTGGGCGGACCGCATCAACAACGGCCAGATCGTGAATGCGCGGGGCGGGATCGTGGCGCCGGGATTCGATGTCGGCTTTCCCTCCACATCCAGCGCACCCTATGACTCCGGCCATGTGCAATCCGGACAGCCGCTGCCTGGGACCCCGTAAATTGGCGCTGGGCAGAAGACCGTCTAGCGCATCAGCTTGACGTCTTCCGGCTTGACCTTGTCCTTGTACTTGTTGCCGAAGTGGGTGCGGATGTAATTCACCACATCGGCGACCTGCGCATCGCTGAAGAAGGCGCCCAGGGCGGGCATCGCCTTCTGGCCCTTCACGATCACGCCGATGGGATAGGCGGCGGTTTCCAGATTCTCGTTCTTGGCCAACGCCGGATACATGCCGGCGCCCACCGCGCCCTTGGCGTCGGGCATGTGACAGCCCTGGCAGACGCCCTTGTAGATGGCCTCGCCGCCCTGCATGAGGAACGGGCCGCCGCCGAAACCGCCCAGGCCCCGGCGGGGCGGCGGTGGGGGCGCGGCGGTGTCGGCGAAAGCGGGCAGGGCGGTGGCCAGCAGCAAGCTGACGGCGATGGCGTTACGGATTTTCACACAGCTCTCCATGATCAGGCGCTCATCACGCGCTTGTGCAGCCGGCCGATGGCATCGATCGCCGATGTCACCGCGCCTTCCTGCCAGGCCGGAATGCGCGAAGCATGTTCGCCCGCCAGCACGATGCGCCCGTCCAGGGCGCAGAGATTGTCGTAATGGGCGGCGCGGCCCGCATCGGTCCAGCCGCCGGCGCAGCCAAGCGTCCAGGGCACCCGGTGCCAGGCCACCGCCACGCCGCAATCAAACTCTTCCTTGTATTGCGGATGGACCTTGGAGCCGTATTCCAGCGCGTCCTTGATGCGGTCTTCCGGCGATTTGGCGGCGGCGATGAAGGCCGCCTGGCCGAAAGTATAGGCGCCCAGCACCACGCCCTTGCCCTTGGAGAAATAATCCCACATCGGATAGCTGATGGTGCCGTTGGGCTGGTTGGTATAGGTGATGCCGCCGTAAATCTTGTCGTCCTGTTCCCAGAAGCGGCGCTTGAACTGCAAGCCCACCTTCAACGCGGCCTGGTAGGGCAACTGGTTGATGGCGTTCTTCATCGGCGCCCCCACATTCATGGGAATCTGCGACAGGACCGAAGCGGGAATGGTGCAGATGCACCAGTCGCCGCGGGCGGTGCGCTTTTCCCCGCCGGTGCGGCTGTCGATATAGGTGGCGGTGACGCCCTTCTCATCCTGTTTGATGTCGATGACCTTGGCGTTGTACTGGATCAGGTTTCCCAGCTCCTTGCCGAAGGCCTTGCCGATCGTCCCCATGCCGCCCTTGGGCTGGAAGATGGCGCTCTGCATCTCGTAATTGCAGCTGGCGCCGATCGCGGCCCACAGGCCCGAGTTCAGCACTTCGCTGAGCGCCCGGGGCTCGGACGGCACCGGCACGGAGTCCAGCCCGCCGCCGGGATCCACTTCAAAGCCGCGGCGGTTGGAGGATTCGATGCTCTTGGCATATTCGTAATTGCCGTTCAGCGCGCCCCAATTCTGCAGCGCCGCCATCAGCACTTCGCGGTCCTGCTTGCTCACCGCCTGGTCCAGCGCGCCCTGCTTGGTGGTCTTGGCCAGAAGCTCGGCGACATGGCCGTGGAAATCGGCCTGCACCTGGCGATAGCGCTGCGGCTTGCCATCATAGGCGTTGGTGGAATGGACGTAGGCGTTGAAATTGACCTGGGTGAAAGGCTCCAGCGCCACGCCCAGCCGGTTCACATAATGCAGGATGCCCTGGTGGTGATAGGGCAGCCGCCACGGGCCGGGATTGATATACTGGCCGGGATCGAAACCGACCTTCTGAGTGAAGCCGCCCAGTTCGGTATAGGTGTCGCCGCCATACAGGGTCCAGTTCCGGCCGCCGGGGCGACCATTATATTCCAGCAGCTGCACTTTATAGCCGGCATCGCGCAGCTCCAGCGCGGCGACCATGCCCGCCACGCCGGCGCCCAGGATCAGCACGGACGTGCCGGCCGGCGGCGGCGACAGCTTGATCGGGCCCTTGAAGGTGGTGCCGTCGGCATACCCCATCTCGGTCATGGCGTGGTACATGGCGGCGCTGCCGGCCACCACGCCGATCATGTTCAGCAAAGAGCGCCGGGTGGGCGCTAGGGGTCGTTCGCTCAAGGCATTTCTCCCAGACACAGGTTGGCCTTACGGCTCGATGATAGCGTTCCTGTCCTGGAAAATCCCCGATTCGCGCCTGTTTTCGGCGCTTGCCGACGATGCGATTCAGCCCCGCCGTGCAGGGATTAGAGCGAGGCGAGGGGGTGCGCGCAACGCCGTATCGCGAATATAGTTTTGCCCAAATTGGCGTCAGGATGCTTGCCGATAAGGCGCAGGCAGACATGTCAGGGCGGGGCTCTTTGCCCGAGGCGGGCGCCGTGCCACCCTTGCGCGTCATTCCAGCGGAAGTCCCCATGCCGTCGCGCGCCGTCCTGTTCTGCCTGTTGCTGATCCTTCCACTTCCGGCGCTGGCGGCCGATACCGCCGGCCAATGGTGGGCCGATGTCAGCGCCTTGGCCAATGACGGAATGGAAGGACGGCTGACCGGCTCGCCCGGTTATGACCGCGCGGTGTCTTACGTGATCTCGCGACTGAAGGAAGAAGGCCTCAAGCCTGCCGGGGTGAAGGGTTATCTGCAGCCGGTTGCGTTCGAGCAGCAGTTGGTGGACCAGGCGGCCAGCCATGCCGAACTGGTGGCGGAAGGCGGGACGGCAACGCCGCTGAAAGTGGGCGATGTGATGCTGATCGCGGCCGGCGGCGGCCCGCGCCCGGCGGTGGTGGATGCGCCGTTGGTGTTCATCGGCTACGGCCTGCATCTGCCCAAACAAGGCCATGACGATCTGGCGGCTTTGGATCTGAAAGGCAAGATCGTGGTGGTCTTGTCGGGCGGGCCGGCCGATCTGTCCGGGGCGCTGAAATCCAATGCCCGTTTCGAACGCAACACCGAACTGGCCAAACTGGGCGTGCTGGGCGTCATCAGCCTGACCACGCCCAAGCAGGTGGAGATTTTGTGGGAACGCCAGAAGCTGCTGGTGAAAGGCCCGGGCATGTACCTGGCCGATCCCGCGCTGCGCGATACCAAACAGCCTTTCTTCAGCGCCACCTTCGATCCCGCGAAGTCGGAGATGCTGTTCCAGGGCAGCGGCCACAGCTTTGCCGAACTGGCGGCCCTGTCGGACGCTTCAAAGCCGTTGCCGGTGTTCGCCCTGCCGTTGCGGTTGAAGGCTTCCGTCGCCGCAACGCGCAGCAACCTGACCGCGCCCAACATTGCGGCCAAGCTGGAAGGCAGCGATCCGAAATTGAAATCCGAATATGTCGCGGTCTCGGCGCATCTGGATCATCTGGGTGTCGGCGCCGCGGTGAAGGGCGACACCATCTATAACGGCGCGATGGATGACGCCTCCGGTGTCGCCACCGTGCTGGACATCGCCCACCGCCTGAAGACGGGGCCGAAACCCCGCCGCTCCATCCTGTTCCTGCTGTTCACCGCCGAGGAAAAAGGCCTGCTGGGCTCCAGCTATTATGCCCGCCGTCCCACCGTACCCAAGGCGAACATCGTGGCCGACCTGAATTTCGACATGCCGCTGCCGCTATGGAAGTTGAAGACCGTCTATGCGCCGGGGCAGGAGGAAAGCAGCCTGGGCGCCGATGCAAGCGTGGTGGCGGGCGAGCAAGGCCTGACGATGATTCCGGACCCGCTGCCCGACCGCAACGTCTTCATCCGCACCGACCAGTACAGCTTTGTGCGCCAGGGCGTGCCGGCCTTGGTGTTCAAGTTCGGTTTCGCCAAGGGCACGCGGGAATTCGACATCGAACATGACTGGCGCGCCAACCGCTATCATTCCCCGTCCGACGACCTGGATCAGCCGGTGATGAAGGAGGAAGCGGTGAAGCTGGATGCCTTTGTGGCGGCGCTGATGACCCGCATCGCCAATGCCGACGCGCGGCCGCATTGGCTGCCCGGCAGTATCTTCAATAAGCCTTAGCCGCGCGAGCTGCGGCTCACTTTGCGAAAGCGCGACAATTCCCGGCTGGCCGGCGCGAAGTCCGGCTTGATCGCCAGCGCCTGGTTATAGTCGCGATACGCCGCTTTCACATCGCCGCTCTCTTCCTCGATCACGGCGCGGCTGTAATAGGCGGCATGCAGGTTGCTCGCATTCAGCGCCAGGCCCTGGGCGATGTCGGCGCGTGCTTCATCATAGCGCTTCATCGCGACCAGCACCCCGGCGCGACTGACATAGGCATCGCCCAGCCCCGGGTTCAGCGCAATGGCGCCGTTATAATCGCTGAGCGCCGCGTGATTGTCGCCCATCCGGGTCTGGATCACGCCCCGGTCCACCATCAGTTCGGCGCGATGGATCATGTGCGGATCGCTGAGTGCGATGTTGCAGGCGGCAAGGCCATCCTTCAATTCGCCCTGACCCGCCGCGGCGTCCGAACATTTTCCCGCGGCGCTGACATTATAAATGACTTGCTGGATTTGCGGCGCGGCCTGCGCGCCCGAGGCCAGAAGCAGGGCAAGACCGGCGAGAAGAAATTTCATGGAACACTCCCTGATGAATCCGTCGCTTCGCGGATTTCTTGCGGTGAAATCTACACCCGCGAGTCCGGCGGCAAGAACGGAAAATGCGCGGCGGCATTAAAAAACGTAACCCCGACAGGGATTTGCCTCACAAACAGGCAATCGCGCGTGGCGTATTCAGCCGTTTACCTTTTGGCACACGGGTCATGCCGCACTGCACCGCAGAAGAACGATCCATGCCGGAATGGCATTGGCCTTTGCGGCGGCGGAGGGCTCAATGTTTGCGCCTGCCCATTCCTGGGCGCATAGTCATCGGGCTCGGGGGAGCCATGTCCGACATTCCGGTAAACCGCGAATTCTGGAACAGGCTGATCAGGGAAGTGCGCACCCGCACCCGCGGCCGCGCCGATCCCGAGGAGCTTCTGCACGCCGCCTACCTGCGCCTGTTGCGCTACCGCGCCCAGCAGACGGTTGAAAATGTTGCCGCTTTCCTGGTGCGCACGGCCGTCAATATCGGCGTGGACAATTACCGGCATGACCGCTTCATCGCCGATGTGGCCCCCGAGGAAGCGGGCCTGCGAGAAATTTCGCCCCTGCAAGATGAGGTTTTGGCCGCCCGTGCTCGTCTAGAGAGGGTCCGGGAGGGACTGTCCCGCCTGACACCACGCACCCGTGAAATATTCCTGATGCACCGGCTGGATGACATGAAATACCGCGAAATCGCCGAGCAGCTGGGAATCAGCCAGAGCGCGGTGGAAAAACACATCGCCAAGGCCGCTTTGTTCCTCACCGAATGGACGGAGGGCTGGTGAAAAGGACCGATCCGGCGCCGTCACCCGAAACAAGGGCGGAAGCGGCCGCTTGGCTGGCGCGGCTGCATGCCCAGGATCGCGACTCGGCCGACGAGGCCGCTTTCCGCGCCTGGCTGGCCGCCAGCCCCGAACATGCCGACGCCTTTGAGGCGGTGGACCGGATGTGGAGCGATGTGGGCGGATTGACAGACCTGCGCACCGATTTGCGCCGCACGAGTCCGCGGATTTACCAGCATCGCTCCACCGCCAGCCGCCGCGCGCTTCTGGCGGGGGTGGGGCTTCTGGCCGTCACCGGTGGCAGCGCCCTGTTCTGGCGCTCGGCCAGCGCCAAGGTCTATCAGACCGATGTCGGCGAGCAGAAGCATGTCTCGCTGGATGACGGCAGTCAGCTTTTCCTGGACGCCCAGACCCGCATTTCCGTCTCCTTTAGCGAGACCGAACGCACCGTGGACATGCAGTATGGCCGGGCCAATTTCCGCGTCGTGCCCGATCCGGCGCGGCCCTTCATCGTCGAGGCGGCGGAGCGCAAGATCGTGGCCACCCGCTGCAATTTCGATGTGCGCTGCGAGGACGGCAAGGTTCAGGTGGTGCTGATCCATGGCGAAGCCGATGTGAAGCCGGCTGCATCCCAGGGTGGCGGCGAACGGCTCAAGGCCGGCGACAGGCTGGTCGCCTCCAACGAGATGGAAAAGCGCGACAAGCCCAACCTGACCCGCGTCCTGGCCTGGCAGACCGGCTATGAGATGTTCGACGGCGAGGACCTGGCCCAGGCGGTGGAAGAAATGAACCGCTATTCCACCGCCAAGCTGGCGGTGGAACCCGATGTCGCCGGCCTGAAGGTCAGCGGCATGTACCGGGTGGGAGACAATGCCGCCTTTGCCCGGGCGCTGACCAAGCTGCTGCCCGTCAATGTCCGCCAGGCGGGCGATACCCTGTTGCTCACCGCCGATTCCGACCAGTAAATCCCGCCCCAAAAGGGGGTGGGGAAAATACTTGCCCCGTACGTCTCTTCTTCATAGCGGCCCGTCAGCGGCCGAAGCCAGAGGGGAATAACATGGCCAAGTCCGGTTGGGGCGCCCTGCGCTCGGTTCTTTTCGGCGGCGTCGCTGTCCTTAGCATCAACGCCGCGGCCGCCGCCCAGAACACCAGCCTGTCGCTGCAGGAACAACCCTTGTCCGACGCGCTGCGCAGCGTGGCGCAGAAGACGGGCGAAAGCATTCTCTTCACCCCTGAATCCGTGGCCGGCCTCAAGGCCCCCGCCATTTCCGGTGACATGGACGCCCGCCAGGCGGTCTCCATGCTGACGCGCGGCACCGACCTGGAAGTGGTCTCCGATGGCGGCAGCGGACTGATCGTGCGCCGCCCTTTCATGCGCCGGGCGGTCGAACAGGCGCCGCAGACCGCCGGCGGCGCCCCGGCTCCGGTGGAAACCGTGGTGGTCAACGGCTTCCGTTCCAGCCTTGAACAGGCGCTGGACATGAAGCGCCAGGCGGTGGATTCCTCGGACAGCATCCTGGCCGAGGACATCGCCAAATTCCCCGACCTCAATGTTTCCGAAGCGCTGCAGCGCATTCCCGGCATCACCCTGGCCCGTGACCAGGGCGAAGGCCGCCAGATTTCCGTGCGCGGCCTGAACTCCACCTTCACCCGCGTGCGCATCAATGGCATGGAAGCGCTTGCCACCACCGGCTCGGAAGATATTTCGGGCGGCGCCAATCGCGGCCGCTCCTTCGACTTCAATGTCTTCGCCTCCGAACTTTTCAGCCAGCTCACCGTCCACAAGACTGCCTCGGCGGAAGTGGAGGAAGGATCGCTGGGCGCCACGGTGGACCTGCACACCGCCCATCCCTTCGACAAGCCGGGCTTCAACCTGGTGACCAGCGCCCAGGGTGGCTACAACGATTTGTCCGGCGGTTTTAATCCGCGCTTTGCCGGCCTGGTCTCCGACACCTTCATGGGCGGACGGCTGGGCGTGCTGTTCTCGGCCGCGTACCAGATCCAGAACGGCCTGGAAGTCGGCTCCAGCACGGTGCGCTGGCAGAATGACAATACCGCCCAGAGCGCCAGTCATGCCTCGCCCCTCATTGGCGGCTGCTCGGTGGTGACGGGCGCCACCTCCCAATGCGCCACCAGCCAGCGTTTCGCCTATGTGGCCTTCAATCCGCCGGCCGCCCTGTCGGGCACCGCGGCGGGGCAGACCTTCACCGCGGCGTCGGCCACCGCGCCCAACCGCCAGACGGTCGGCTCCATCGCCAATGGCGCGGCTTCCACCGGGGCCGCACCCAACAATTACGACGTCGTGAACGAGGCCTTCCATCCCCGCTTTCCGCGCTATGACGACATCACCAATCATGAGAAGCGGCTGGGCCTGACCGGTTCGCTCCAATGGCAACCCGATGACCAGACGCTGTTCACCCTCGACGCGCTGTTCGCCGATTTCGCGGTGCAGCGCCACGAATATTATCTGGAAGCGGAATCCTTCTCGAACAACAACGTCACCAACGCCATCGCTGGGCTGAACGCGCCCATCCTGGGCATCGGCAGCATCGGTGTGCTGAACTACGATGTGAACCAGACCACCAACAATCTGAACTATGTGCAGGCGACAAATGTAGGCCTCAGGTCCGAACACCGCCTGGACCATCTGGACACGCGGTTCAAGGAAGTGACCCTGGACGCCAGCCACGAATTCAACGAGCTGTTCAAGGTGCATGGGCTGCTTGGCTGGTCGGAATCCAACCATTCCAACCCGATCCAGACCACCTTGACGATGGACTATAATTGCACCGCCGCCACGTCCTCGACCGGCGCGGTTTCGGGCTGCCCCGGCGGGGCGGCGGGCGGCGCCGGCACCATAGCCAGCCCCTATTCCTTCGATTATCGCGGCAACCTGGCCCAGCTTCCGGCGCTGAATTACGGCAATGTGGACGTGACCTCGACCAATGGCTGGTTCCTGTCGCAGATCCGCGAGCGCCAGAATTATCTTCACAGCAGCTATCGTACCGTCCAGGCCGATTTCGAATGGAAGGCCTTTGACTGGGCACGTGTGAAGGGCGGCATCGATTACAAGAATTACGGCTTCAGCGCGCTGATCACGGCCCGCACCAACGGCACCACCGCCAGCCAGGACAACATCATCCCGGCGGCGATGGAGACACCGGCGGTGCTGGCGGCCAATTCGCAACTGGTCAGCTTGCACGGCCTCGGGGTGGGGGCCGGCACGCCCACCACCTGGGCGGTGCCCTCGATTGACGCCTTCAACAACCAGTTCCGCATCTTCGACCAGACGGTGCTTCCCATCCAGACCTCCGGCGCCACCAGTGTCGCGCCTTGCAATGTGGCGCCGGGCTGTCCGGCTTTCCTGCAGGGGCCGGGGCAGTTCCTCAGCCAGAACGGCATCGTGCGCGAGAACGATCTGGGTCTTTGGGCCCAGGCCGACTGGGACGCGCAGTTCTATGGGGCGCCATTCCGCGGCAATATCGGCCTGCGCTATGTCGAAACCACCCAGAATTCGGTGGGCTACAGTTTCGATCCGGGCAGCAAGAGCATCGTGACCTCAACCCTGCAGCGCACCTACCACGACGTTCTGCCGTCGTTTAACGCGGTGCTGGAGCCGGCCGACAATTTCCTGATCCGCGTGGGCGCCGCCTATGTGATGGCGCGTCCCGATCTTCCCAACCTGCTGCCGGGCGGCGCCACCGCCACGGTGACGGGCTCCAACTTCAACGTCACCGAGAACACTTTCCAGCACATTGGGATCCTAAGCTTAGAATTCCACGTGGACAAGTTGTCG
>JADMIO010842043.1_pt1 | contig 22870 bp, 16 predicted proteins | sample 8958161 | NCBI WGS metagenome assembly JADMIO01 (sample SAMN16585339, study PRJNA669376) | soil metagenome | isolation source: Crop rotation soil | place: USA: Cullars Rotation, Alabama | collected 2011 | reverse complement strand
CTTTCCCTTCCCATAGATCAACTTTAGCTGCAGGCCCTTTTGCCGTTACCCAGTAAAGTGAGATGAGGAACTTCGGAAAGATGCAAACACAATCTCCCACAAACGAATCAGGATTCTCGTTACTTGAACTCATCCTGGCGATGGCTATCACACTCGTCATCATGGGAGCGGCAAGTAGCCTTTTGGCAAGCTCTTTTAGAATGCGATCGCGAGAAGATCGAAAGTCTGATGCAGTGGCTGACGTGCAACGCGCATTCAACTCGATGACCCGTGAAATTGGCAATGCGGGATTCAAATTACCGAGTAGTCTTACCAGCGTCTCGTCGAACGGTATCGTGACTGGTGATAGCGACTCTCAATCCGTACGCATTGTGTCGAACCTGAATGGCGCGGATGGAACAGACACGGACGTAGATGACACAGACGAAGATGTGAAGTTCCTCATGTATGTAGATGACACTCAGGGTCAACGTTACCTGGTCCGGTATGAAAAGAACGCAACGAATACGACCACGGTTCTCGCCAACCGAATTGACTCGCTCGTGATTCGCTACTACGACGAAAAGGTTACCTATGACACTACCCTCGTCGGAAGCGCCGCTGACATAACAAATGTCCGCAACGCCGCCGGAAACACTGAAGCCGAGGTAACACCTGGCGCTGCTAAATACATTGTTATCGCCGTCGGAGTAACATTGCCCGCCGTCGGTACTCCCGGATCGGATGGATACCAACCCGCTTCTGAAGTTCAACTAACCTCCGACATAACCTTACGAAACGCAATCACCTATTAATCGAAAGAACCTCCCATGCGAACCCAGACCACATTGAACAACCCAGTTAACAGAAGCGGCGAACGCGGCGCGGCCCTCGTGATAACCTTGCTCATTTCCCTCCTGCTCCTCGCAGCAGGGGGCGCATTAATCGCCACGACAGCAATGTCCGCTGGCACTGCCGCAGACTCAACGGCCGAAATGCAGGCTTACTACATTGCCGAATCTGGAATGCAATCTGCACTGAATGCACTCCGCGGAAACACACGACCACTCGTAACCGCGAGTGACAGAATGAGCTTTAGAACGGCCGTCATTCCGGATATCTCAAACGGTCCGGGAAATACTGGCGATCTGAGATTGGCCGGCTGGCTGCCTTACAACAATCGAACCGATCCATCGAGTCTTGTGCCCGTAACTATCGGCTCAATCACCGGGGGTTATCGTGTCACTGTTCAGAACCTTGATCCGAATAGCAACATTGTTCAATTCCAAACATCTGGATGGATCAGCGGAAGTAATGCCGCCACGCCAAGCCAGCGAACGTTTGGAACTGTTGGCGGAACGGACGAAGTAACCATCCGGTACAGCGGTCAAGGATCGACAACGTTGAATCCTGACCCGAACGTATATCCGCTGACCGTCGCTTCACAGTTGGGAAGTTTTGTGATCGAAAGACCAGTGACCAGCACTCAAAATGGTGTTGTTATTCCCAAGACTGATTTTGAATTGACCATTACGCAAACATTACCGTGGGTTGCGTCGGCAGTCTTTGAGGCTTCAATTCAGGGCACTGTCAACACCAATTCGACAACTCTCCAAGTAACTTTCCACAAGGCTGCGATGAAAGCGGATGGGACCAACTACGCGCTTAATTTCGGCGGCGGCTCGAAGATTCTTAACCTCACCTACACGACTTCGCCAGGGACCACGGCGATTCCGGCACAAGTGACATCTCCTGATCCCAAGCGCTTACTTCTCCGATCATATGGTTTTGGACCACACAGTTCTGAAAAGCGTCTGGAAATGTTGGTAAGCCATGTCAACCTAGATTTTGATGCGCCGGCGGGTGTCACATTTCAGGGTGCCGACGACTGCACAGCCCCGACATTTGATTCCGGCGCCAGTGGGGCGAAGTGGTACTCCGGCATCGATTACTCCGGTGTAGATCCTCAGCGCCCGTCATTCGCGGTTAGCGGCTGCGACTCAGACGATGTCGCCGCCGGAATACAGAAACACGATACCGTAGTTGATCCGGAGATAGGAGTGCTTGCTTCTGACGACAGTGTTGCAGGAACGGTTGAAAGACCAAATTTCCTCGATACTGCCGATAAAGCACGAGCTTACTTGAATTCACTTCAATCGGAGGCACAGTCGATTAATCGATATTTTAATCCTGGTAGCGGAGGTGCGGTTACAGTCAACGACCCACTCGATAGTCCTTCCTTAACCTTTGTCGATGGCAATTGCACTCTCACGAACGGCGCAGGTTTCCTTGTAGTTACTGGAACATTGACCATGCGAGGAAACACGAAATTTCGCGGCGTCATACTCGTACTGGGAACCGGAGTGGTGGTGAGAAATGGTGGCGGTAACGGTGACATTCTCGGCGGAATTACTATCGCCAGATTCGATCGAACGACGGGTGGATTTCTCGCGCCAACGTTCAACACCAACGGCGGTGGTAACTCGACCATTCAATACGATTCGCAGTCACTTAATCGAGCACTAAGATCCGGGTCAAACGTCTCCGGCATTCGCGAATTCTGATCATTTACATAGAACTAGAATTTCCCGAAACTGCCGATCCTCTTTCGAGGGCGTTCGTGATCGATCTTATGTCCGATATGCTTTAGCTTGTCGTGACGTTACCAACCTCAAAGCTTGATAGGTAGAGCGATCTGACGAGGCTCTCTCCATCTGGGCATCGCTTTATCACCTCACGACAAGCTAAAGCATATCGGACATCTTGCGCATGGATTGTCTTTTACGATCGAGGTCGGACGATCCACGAATCACCCGAACTTAACGAACACATCTCGACGTAGCTTCCTTGCGGAACCGGGCGTACAATGGTGGCCCCCAGGGAAGGAACACTCAGATGGATAATCGAAATCAATCAACTAATGAAAGCACTGATCCGTCAGGCGCTCCCACGCAAAAGCTGCCACGATTTGTTCCGAACTCTGAACAGGATGATCCAACCTTTCAAGCCGGTCAGGATCGCATTCTCAAAATGATCGCGGCGAATGCACCACTCCCAGATGTCCTAACCAGGATCGTGAATCTAATCGAAGAGCAATCGCCGGGTATGTTCTGTTCAGTATTGCTTCTCAGCGCCGATGGCAATCACATAGAGCACGGAGCAGCGCCAAGTCTCGCTCCTCAATACGTCAAAGCTGTGAATGGGGCTGCGATTGGCCCCAAACACGGTTCATGCGGCACGGCAATGTATCGAGGTACGCCTGTAGTAGTGACGGATATCTTTACTGATCCTCTCTGGGAAGACTACAGAGATCTGGCAGCGACGAGTGGACTCCGCGCCTGTTGGTCAACTCCGATTCTGTCAGAACGCGGCAAAGTGCTTGGCTCGTTTGCGATGTACTACGCCGAACCGCGAACACCTACGGGCGAAGAGTCTCGACTAACTGAGGTCGCAACTTACCTCGCGCGTCTCGCAATTCAGCATCGCGCTAAAGTCTAAAATCCCAGATCACAGATCTCAGATCTCAGATCTCAGATCTCAGATCTGAACCGTGACGTTTCCTCCTTTATCTGAGATCTGAGATCTGGGATCTGGGATCTGGTATCTGAGATTGTTTTTGCGCGTCTTCGATTACCGAATTAATTTCTCCGCCAATCAGGATTGCCACCCCCGTGAAGTACAACCACAACATCAAAATAATAACCGCGCCGAGAGATCCGTAGGTTTTACTGTAAGAGTCGAAGAAGTGAAGATAGGTTTTGAATCCGAATGAAACGAGCAGCCAGATAATGACTCCGATCACCGAACCTGGTGTTAACCATTGCCACTTCTGGTACCTTATGTCGGGCGCTTCGTAATAGATCATTGCAAATGACAACAACATGAAGACAAGTACCAACGGCCATTGAACGACTCTCCAGATCAGACTAAAAGCCAGACTAAAGCCAAAGTGCATCGCCAGCCAGTCAGCGATTTTCCCGCCGTAAAGGAGGAGGATTAACGCTGCAATGATCAAAACCGAGAGGATGATGGTCAGCTTGATCGCGATTACTCGTTGTTTCCACCACGGTCGCGATTCTTTTACGTCGTAGGAAATATTCAGGGCCTCCGTGATGGCACCCATTCCATTCGACGCTGCCCATAATGCCGCCAGAATTCCAAACGTAATCTTCCCCCCACTGCTAGCCGCCGACACTTCATACATCGTTGCGTCAACGAGGTTGAAGGCAGAACCCGGCAACACCTTACTGAGATAGTTAAAAAGGCTGTGACGCAGACCCGTTCCGGAACCAAGTACAACGCCAATTACGGACGTGAGAAAGAACAAGAGCGGGAATAGTGCCAGAAGGAAGTAATACGCGAGCTGCGCCGCACGGCCAAAGACATCGTCTTCCTGAATTTCTGACCACACCCGTTTCAAGAAGTCTGTCAGACCCAAACCGCCGAAACCCCACAATGACCTCACCGCCAACCCCTTAATCATTCCAAATGCGGATTTACTGATTGGTTCAAGAACGAGCAACAGTCGTGCCTGTTGGACTAAGCAAAGTTTCGCCGAAACCAGCAGCAAAAATCGGGGGTTGGTTCAAACTCATCGATGACTCTGATGCTTCGCTGCACTAAACCTCCGGTTGCTGTGTTTGAGAAACCTACGACTTAACGGCCCAACATCAACTCGACCGGCACATCGTCAGGTTGACTAACGTTCGGTCAAGTTGCCTTTCAAGGTTTTTCAAAATCTGACAAATACCTCATTTTCCTCAACAAAATTAATAAAGAAGATGAGTCTCTCACTGGCATGGTCTTCGCTTTTAATGCTCCCGCTCGAACTTCCGAGCACGCTTTTTGAGCCTTCCCTTTGAACCGCCGCATGTTTTCACGGCGGAGCGATTAATAAGAAGGTTCACATCGTCAGGTGATACCTGGAGGAACAATGCGGCAGCCCCAATCATTCAAGAGATTAGTAACTGCAGTAATGCTTTTCTCGCTTTGCACGACATTTATAGTCACATCTGGCCCCCGAGTCCGAGCCAATGAAACGCTCCTCGGCGCTGAAACGTTAAAAATTTCCCCTGATCTGCGGCAGCTGATTGCATCGGGGAACGGCACCAAGCAAGTCAAGCTGATCGTGCAGTCGAAATCGACGGGCCTGATTGGAGGTCTGCTTCAAACTGTGGGCGGGACACTCAATACGATTCTGTCCAGCCTAAACATCAATATCGTCAATGTGACAGCCAACGCAGCCAATGTCATCGCCGCCGATCCAAACGTTGTGTATGTTTCTCTTGATGGTCCCGTCAGAAGTTCAGGCCATATCACTACGACAACGGGTGTTCAACAGGTACGATTGCAGAAGAATTCCTCATTGCTCGATGGTTCGGGAGTGACGATTGCAATTCTCGATTCCGGGATTGACTCACGGCACAAATCTTTTGCAACGACTGGAAAGATAAAATTCAACAAAGACTTCACCGGCGAAAACCGCACCGACGATCCATGGGGTCACGGAACACACGTGGCAGCAATTGTTGCCGGCGACGGTGCGCCAACGAATGGTGCGTATGAAGGCGTTGCACCTGGAGCAAACCTCGTTAATCTTCGCGTCTTGAATTCGCAGGGTGTAGGAACGATCAGCGGCGTGTTGTCAGCGCTTGATTGGGTAATGTCAAATAAAGCGCTATACAACATTCGCGTCGTCAACATGAGTTTAGGCACACCCGCCATCAACTCCTACAAGGACGATCCGATTTGTAAGGCGGTGCGAAAACTCGTCGATGCGGGTGTAGTCGTTGCAGCGGCTGCGGGCAACGTCGGCAAAGATTCTAAGGGGCAAAAAATTTATGGCGGGATTCACTGTCCTGGCAATGAGCCATCTGCCATCACCGTCGGCGCGAGCAACAGCTTCGGCACGGATCCGAGGAATGACGATACCGTTACAACGTATAGCTCACGCGGTCCAACACGCAGTTTTTCCGTCGACGCGTACGGTCTCAAACACTTCGACAATCTTATTAAACCGGATCTCGTAGCGCCCGGTAATAAGATCATCTCCGCCGAGGCGGCAAACAATGCTCTTGTTGCCAGGTACCCAACACTGGAAACAAATAAATACGCGACAAGCAATATGAAGCTGATGTACCTGAGTGGTACATCAATGGCCACGCCGATGGTCTCAGGCGCCGCCGCTGTCCTTCTTGAGGCAAATTCAAGCTTGACACCTAACCTGGTGAAAATGCTATTGATGTACACGGCACAACCGCTGGATGACTTCAACACGTTGGACCAGGGTGCCGGACAACTAAACATTGCTGGTGCGGTGAGCGTTGCTCGCCTGGTCACTTACAATAGCGGACTACTCGGACTCGGCAGTACCAGCTTTAGCCAATCCCTCCTTAGCTCTACCTCTCCTGCCCCTCAAACAACTATTTCAAATTACACATTTCCCTGGACACAGGGACTTGTCCTGAACCATGCAACCATTACCGGCAAAGATCTTATCGCAAAATATCAGGTCAGCTATGGTCGAGGTCATTTGCTGGGCGACGGGATCAACGAAGGACTCTTTACTCAAAGTCTTAATTCCAATATGTGGGTCAAGGGCCTCGTACTCGGAAACTCTCTCATGCGAAGCGACGGATCCACTCAATTCGGTGGATCGCTGTTCATACCAAACGTGCTCCTGCTTGGCGATGGCTTTGCACTCGGTGATGGCTTTGCTTTAGGCGACGGATATGCCCTGGGCGACGGCTACGCTTTGGGAGATGGCTTTGCACTGGGTGACGGATTCGCACTCGGCGACTGCACCCTCGGCGACCCGGGAAACGCAATGAAATAGCCAAAGACCAGCGACGCTCTCGGACCGTGACAACTACTAATCGTGCGGAATGAAAAACTCGACACCATATCGCTACGCTATGTACATGTGGCTGGTTATTATAGCCGGCACTCTTTCGTGTATTTACGCTGGCCTACACTTACCCCTTAAACAGATCGACATTCCGTTCCTGCTACTTACCATAGGAACAATTTTCATCGGATCGCGAGTAGCGATTCGAATCCCGCAGATCAATATCAACATCACTGTTGACGATACATTCATCTTTATCGGATTGCTGATGTATGGTCGCGAGGCTGCGGTGTTATTGGGAGCGATCGCCGGAGTCTTCTCAGGTCTAAGAATTAGTAGAAAAGTGCGAACCGTTGCATTTGGTGGTGCAGCCCTCGCTTGTGCAGTTCGGGTGACCGCGACCGTTCTGAGAGCAATCTTTGGTCCCGCAACGGAACTATTCGATCAGGATGTTTCGCTCGCTCTCATCGGACTAAGCCTGATGGGTCTCGTCCAATATTTAACCCACACCGGTCTTGGCGCAATCGGAACAGCATTGAAGAACAACGCCTCGATCTGGAAGATGTGGACGAGGAATTTTCTTTGGATCTCAATTAGCTACTTTGCCGGCGCCGTCGCTGCTGGTTTCATAGTTAGTAGCATCGGAAGAGCACGTTTCTGGGCTTTCCTGGTCGCAATTCCAGTCATCGTGATCGTTTACTTCAGCTACGACCGGTACATGCGCGAAGTACGAGCCTCCGCACGTCAAGCTGAGGAGGCCGAACGCCGCCGCGCCGAACTCGAGCACGTGCGAGCCGAACAGGCTGAACGCCACGTCCGGGAGTTAAACAACTACATTGCAGAGCAAGATCGAATAAGCCGGGTTCTTGAAGAAACAAAGGAACATTTCCGTCATGCAGCCTTTCATGATCCGTTAACGGGTCTTCCGAACCGTGCAATGTTCACAGAACTGCTAAAGGCGGAAATTGAAACTTCAAAACGGACCAAAGACCACCTCTTCGCAGTGTTGTTTCTCGATCTGGACCGCTTTAAGAACGTGAACGACAGTCTGGGACACTCTTGTGGAGATCTCCTGCTTGTCGCTTTTGCCGAACGCTTAGAACGCACGTTGCGGCCCGTTGATACTCTGGCTCGCTTTGGTGGAGACGAGTTTGCGATCCTGGTAAGTGGAATCGTAGATACAACAGACGCGGTTAGAGTCGCCGAACGAATTCATCGTGAACTTAGTCTGCCGTTCGATCTTAATCGGAATTCCACTTTTGCCAGTGCCAGTATCGGAATCGCATTAAGTTCGTCGGGTTATGAACGTCCTGAAGACATCCTTAGAGATGCCGACATCGCTATGTATCGAGCCAAAGAGAATGGCAAAGCACGTTATGAGATGTTCGATCAGGGAATGCATGCGCGCGCAGTCTCACGTTTGCAATTGGAAAGTGATTTGCGGCAAGCGGTCGAGGAGAAGCAATTTTCTGTTTTCTACCAACCAATCGTGGCTTTAGAAACTGGACGACTTGCGGGATTTGAAGCGCTCGTCAGATGGAACCATCCACGACAGGGCATGGTCACACCCAACGACTTCATTCCTGTTGCTGAGGAAACGGGGCTGATCGTGCCAATCGGTGAATGGGTGCTCGAAGAAGCTTGTAAGAGAATCAGAGAATGGCAGATCTCCTCTCCGACACATCGAGCGCTCTGTCTAAGTGTAAACCTATCAGCGCGCCAGGTGAGTCAACCGGATCTAGTGGAGCGAATCAAACGTGCTCTGAATATCAGCAAACTACATCCCCACTTCCTCAAACTCGAACTGACTGAGAGCGTCGTAATGGAAAATGCAGAAGCAGCAGCGGAAATGCTGAAGAGGCTGCGCGCTCTCGGAGTACAGCTCAGCATCGACGATTTCGGGACAGGCTACTCGTCGTTAAGCTACCTGCATCGCTTCCCCGTCAATTTTCTTAAGATTGATCGCTCATTTGTTAACCGCATGACGACTGATAACGACAATGCCATTGTGAAAACGATTTCCACGCTCGCGCATAATCTCGGTATGGAAGTAATTGCCGAAGGCGTGGAGACTGAGGAACAAATGGGCCAGCTAAAAACACTCGGTTGTGAATACGGACAAGGATATCTCTTCTCGCGGCCGGTTGATGCCGAAGGCGCCTCACGACTACTTGCGGCAGATAGTCAGCGAGATCTCACTCCTGCCACGGATCCTATCTTCGACCGTGACGAAGCACTTCTCTCCAATTATCAGATGTGACACTCACTCCTACGATTATTCGTATACCAGCAAGCTTTAGTTAACCTCGCCACCCGCTTTACTCAAACAATTCCATTGACGCATTACCTACATTTGTAGTAGTGTGCGCCACAGTTGTAGTAGAACCAATAAAACCGAATAGCGGGGGACGCGCGATGAGAAACTTCCTGCTTTGTTTGATACTGGTAACTGGAATCCAGAGCGGCATGACGAATGCTCAAACCCGCGTGTCTTCGGTATATGAAACCGCAAGCCGGGACCTTCTCGAAGCTGACTCGTACCAACGTTCCGGCACACATTTACTAGAACAGGGTAACTATGAAGCAGCTATAGTCGCGTTTGAGATGGCTATTCAACTCAAGCCTGGTGTCGCGCAATTTCATAACGATCTTGGTTACGCCAACTTCTTCGCTGCCCACTATCCTGAAGCAATTAAGGCTTACCTGAACGCAATCAGAATTCAACCTAATTCCTCAAGTGCCTATTACAATCTTGGGATTACCTACTATCAAACAGGCCAGATCACAAAGTCAGCGATCGCGCTCGAACAAGCGATCAGACTTAATCGCTACTATTCGCAGGCAATGACGGCGTTGGGATGTGCGTATATCGACGAGGGACGTATCGACGAAGCGATCGCGATCTTGTCTGCTGCTCTGACGATTGATCCGGGTTCGCAAGCAGCTAGACGGTACATCGGGAATGCGTACTTCAAAGACCGTCAATATCAAAAAGCCATCGAGTCGTATGAACAGGCACTAAAAGTGAACTCTCTTGATGCGGAGGTTTACAACAACCTCGGTGTTGTCTATAACGCCGCCCGCGACTTCAAACGCGCAATCAGTGCTTATCAACATGCGCTGGCAATTGCTCCTAAATACTGGGAAGCACACTACAACCTTGCAATTGGTTACCTCGGACTAAACGCGCGGAACAACGCGCTTTGCGAATATGCGACTCTCAAGAAGGATGCGCCACAGTTAGCAGACAAGTTGTTCGACATGATTTATGCGGGTCAGGTGGTCAATGCGAGGCAACCCTGATTAGGTTCTTGGTCTTAGGTCTTGGTTCGATCGGAAGATCAAAGACCTAAGGCCAAAGTCCTGATTTTTTTTTATTGACTACTCTACTACTCTCGTCGTAGGTTAACCCTCAACTGTAGTATTAAACTTTTGGTAGGACCCTCCAATTTTTTGGTGAAGAAGAAGCCCGTCAAACTTACTCGGTTCGAGCTGGATGTGATGAGCGCGTTGTGGAACCTGGGGACGGCCTCCGTTCGTGAGATCCAGGAACAGTTACCCAGCCAGAAACGTCCTGCCTATACCACCGTCCAAACGATTGTCTATCGCCTTGAAGAAAAAGGCGCAGTCCGCCGTCTTAAAAAGATCGGTAACGCTCATGTCTTTGAACCGGTTATCACACGAAAGGCTGCACATCACCGTTTGATCAATGAATTACTGGATCTATTTGGCGGCTCTGCGCGTCCGTTGATGGCCCACCTTGTAGAGATTGGCAAGCTAACGATGGACGATATCAAAGAATTGGAAGGCGATCTTGCCGAGCCATCCGAAAATAAGAACGAGAAGAAAACGCGAGGGCGCTAGTTACCTGGGAAGAAAGAGCCATGAATCACTCAACTGTTTTACTTGAATGGTCAAACTGGATTTGGCGTGCTGCATTCAATCATTTGTGGCAGGCAACGTTGTTCTTTGTGATTGCCTTTGCTGTTTCCTTATTACTCCGTCGTGGATCAGCACGAGGACGTTATGTTCTGTGGCTCGCAGTATCGCTAAAGTTCGCGCTCCCCTCAGCTGCAATCGCTCTCGCACTCAGCGCAGCTGGCATCAATGTTCAGTCTCTTGTTAGCGAATCGCGGCACTCAACGAACACCTTAAGTTATATCCGGCCCGTTGTTTCACCCATCGTCATTCCGACTAGTTATCTTCCGGTGGCTCAACTCGAATATTCGACAGAGCCTGCACGTAATCCATCGAAACCATTCGACGATCGATTGATCCCTTTAGCGGTGTGTACTGTGTGGGTCTTAGGAGCACTAACATTCCTTTCGATCTGGTTGAAAAGACGTCGTCAAATTTCGCGCGCAATAGAGAATGGTCCGGTTATTCGCGCCGGACGTGAGTGGGAAGCTCTGCAACGGGTGAAGGAATGGTTGAAGATAGATCGCAGCATCGAGTTGATCGTCACGCCCGAGGCGAAGGAACCCGGCGTGTGGAGAGTATTTGTGCCCGTTGTTCTCCTACCCACAGTCATAGTCAGTGAACTTGGTGATCAAGAACTTGAAGCGCTGATGATGCACGAGTTGGGGCACGTTCTTCGTTGGGACAATCTGGTCAGCAACCTCAACATGATTCTGTGTTGCATTTTCTGGTTCACTCCAATTATCTGGTTGATCGATCGACGTCTGCTTAAGGAACGCGAGGAAGCCTGCGATGAAATGGTGTTGTGCTGGAGCGGAACGGCTGATGTTTACGCCAGAAGTCTACGAAAGATTTATCGCCTCTGCCTGATATCACACGTTTCCGGTCTATCAACGGCGGGAGGTTCCAAACTGAAGCATCGCCTCGAGCGCATACAAAACGACGATACGCAAAGGCGATTCTCTTCAGTTCACAAAGCGCTGGTTTCTACAATCATTGTTGGCAGCGTGCTGCTGAGTGTCGTTGCGGGAGTGCGCCCGGCGGATGCTTTCGTAATCGACGGCAACAATGATTTGATGCAAGCCGCGCACAACCTCAAGGAACAAATAGCTAATTCAAGAACTGCTGACTGCTTTGAAGCCGATGTCAAAAAATGTCCACACATGAAGAGCTCGAGCATTCAAGCCACAGGCACGTTGGCCCAGGTCGTCATCCATTCTGACGGCATCGCAACAGTTCAAACTGCTACGGACTCCATTGCAAACTTGAACGAACGAGCGACCACACAGCCGGCCAATGTTCCGGCGCCACGAACCGAAGCGCCGCCCAACTTTGTTTCCGCTCACGCATTAAATCTGGACCGGCTCGTTGGTCGGTATGCCGCGGATCCAACCGTGATGGAAAACTTCGTCTTCGATATTACTGTTGAGGATGGACAGGTCTTTCTCAAACCTTCGCACTCGAAGAAGCGAAGATTAATAGCCGAATCACCGGTGGAGTATGTTGATTCGGAGTCAGCGAATATTCGCATCGTGTTTGACTTCGATGAGATCGGAATAGTCAAGAACCTAATCGTTCGAGGCCTGGGGCCAACCGTAATCGCACCACGGCTGGTATTGCCCCCGCCGAGTCGAGACGGAAATGTCGTGTTCAAACTAAGTGGTTTCGCAACGGCAAGAATCGTGGCCGTGGCCGGCACGTTCAATGGCTGGAACCAATCGCAGTATTTATTTGAGCAAGTGGGTAACGAGTGGATTTGCAAACTGCCTTTGCCGGCGGGAACGTATCAATACAAGTTTATTGTGGATGGTAACTGGTTAGTTGATCCGAGCAATCCAACGATCGTGAGAGATCGAAGAGGATTTGAGAATTCACAGTTGGTGGTGCGTTAAGGCAAGGGAGCAGGAGCAGGAGCAGCAAAGACTAGTTTTCATGGCTTCCAGGATCAACGTCTTTTTTAGAAACTCAATTTGCCTGATCCCGCCTTACTGCGGCTGCCCTGCCTACTGCTTCTCGTTCCCTGACCCAAGCGAGTTAGTGCATCGCCACTGGGCCCTTGCGCTTCACGCGCTTGAACAGAAACACTGCCGGCACGCACAGCAAACATAAAAACGCCAGCATGCGAAAGTTGTCTATGTAAGACAAAACCATCGATTGCCTGGCGACTTGTCCAGAGATGGCGGCATACGCCTGCTGACTTTCCACCGAACCTGCTCCCGGCATCGCGCCAGTGATTTGCTGAATGCGTTCCTGTAACACTGGATTGTATGGATTGATGTTTTGAACTAGTGCGGCCTGATGTATTTGGCCACCTCTCGAAAGCATCGTGGTCATCGCCGCTATACCCAAACTTCCACCAGTATTCCGCATCAAGTTAAAAACGCCCGAGGCATTTCCCATTTGTTCGTTCGATAACGTGCCCATAGCCATGGTCGTGAGTGGTACAAAAATGAAGCCCATTGCGAAGCCGCTGATTATGTTTGGCCAAATGATACTGCTCGCAGAAACCGTGAGATTTATATCGCTAAATAGATACGTCGAATAAGCGAGCACGATAAAGCCGAACATTACGAGATAACGTCCATCGATCTTCGCTATCAAACGTCCCACCAAAATCATTGATGCGATCGATCCGAAACCTCTTGGACTCACCGCCATACCACTTTGCAATGCCGGATAACCAAGCAGCGTTTGCAGGAATAGTGGCAACAAAGCAATCGTGCCGTAGAGCACGACTCCCAGGACAGTCATTAGACTGGTGCCGACACTGAAGTTGCGATTCTTTAAAACATGCAAATCCACGATTGGCTCTTTCACGCTCAATTCCCAGATAACAAACAAGAGCAACATCACGAATGCAAAAATCGCAGCGGCGGTAATTAAATGTGACTCGAACCAGTCTTCTTCCTGACCTTTGTCAAGAACCAGCTGAAGCGTGCCAAGTCCGATCGCCATAAATGCAAAACCAATTCGATCAATTCTGCCTGGACGCTGGTGACGAATATAGGGCGGATCTTCAATGAAAATATTCGCCATGAAGACAGCAAGCACGCCGATAGGAATGTTTATGTAGAAAATCCAACGCCATGAGTAGTTGTCCGTAATCCACCCACCGAGAGTTGGCCCGATAATCGGCGCCACAACTACGCCCATGCCAAACACCGCCATCGCCTGCCCACGCTTCTCCGACGGAAAACTTTCCATCAACACCGCCTGAGCAATTGGTTGCAGTGCACCGCCTCCGGCGCCCTGAAGTATGCGTGCAGCTATCAGCATTCCAAGACTTGCTGCTGCACCGCACAAAGCGGACGAGGCGGTGAAAATGATGATGCAGATAATTAGAAATCGCTTACGCCCAAAAAAACGGCTCAACCAGTTTGTCGCAGGAAGAATGATGGCGTTCGATACGAGATAACTCGTCAGCACCCACGTAGATTCTTCAGTTGTGGCTGATAGATTGCCGGCTATGTGAGGTAGTGCAACGTTGGCGACCGAAGTGTCGAGCACTTCCATAAAGGTAGCCAGCATCACCGACGCTGCGATTAGCCACGGATTGAAACTTGGAGTCCAGGCATCGGAACTGTCCATGTTCCGACGGCTAAACCGAGTACGCAGGGACTTTCCTGCACTGCTCACCGCACTTTCACCTCAGGTTCGACTGACATACCAGGCGCCAGTAAATGCTGAGGATCTACCGGTTCATCGAAAACAATTTTCACCGGCACTCGCTGCACGACCTTCACGTAGTTGCCCGTCGCATTCTCCGCCGGCAACAAACTGAAGCGAGCACCCGTGCCTGCTTGAATACTGTCTACATGGCCTCTGAACGTTTTGTCAGGATAAGCATCAACAGTGATCGTGACAGACTGACCCGGGCGCATCAGTCCGATTTGATTTTCCTTAAAGTTTGCGGTGACCCATACATTACCTGGCACAATCGCCATCAAGGGCTGGCCTGATTGGACCAAAGCACCCTGTTCGACAGATTTGTGGGTAACGCGCCCGGTGTCTGGCGCGTAGATCTTTGTATATGAAAGCTCCAGCTCCGCTTGTTCCACCGCCGCTTGCAGTTGTTCTATTGAAGCACCAGCAGTTTGCGCCTGTGCTTCACTGACGGCGACTTGCTGAGGAGCAGTATTGGCCTGAGCTAAACGACCCTGGGCTTCTTTAACCTGTCCTTGTGCTGCGCCGATTTGCGCTTGAGCTCGCCGTGCGTTCTCCGCACTTGCGCTTTGTGCGGCCTGCATTTCGCTTACTTGCGACGATGCAGCAGTAACTTTGTCGCGTGCCGCTTGAAGTTGTGCCTGAGCAGTACGTGCTGTAGCGATCGCCTGGTCCAGGCGCTGTTTCGAAACCTCGTCTTTGTTGTAGAGCTCCTGGTAACGAGATACGTCGGCCTCAGAGCGCACCACTTCAGCCTGCGCCGCGTTTACCTGGGCCTGTGCCTGTTGAAGATTAGCTCGGGCAGTATTCACGCTAGCCGCGGCTTGTGAAACGCGAGTACGTTCTGCTTCGGCTTGAGCTGTTGACGCAGCAACGCCGGCACGCGCCTGTTGAACGGTGCCCGCTGCTTGCTGCACGTTGGCCCTTGTGTTGGCGCGAGTGAGTTGAACTCCGGTGCGAGCTTCTTTTAGTTTAGCTTCACCAGCAGCCAGTGCTGCTTTCGCCTGATCGAGTCGAGCCTGATAATCGCGAGGATCAATTTCAGCCAGGAGATCACCTTTGTTGACCTGCTGGTTGGAATCGACGTAGACCTTGACGATATATCCCGAAACTTTCGGGCTCACTTGAGTTATGTGTGCGTCGATGAATGCGTCGTCAGTAGACTCGTGACTGCGCGCATAAAGCCAATAACGAATACCGAGAACACAGGCAACTAGAAAGATCAAAACCGCAGCAATCAAAAAAGCCGGGCGCCGGTAGAGTGGCCGCTTTCGTACTTCCGGTGTCTGAGACTCACTGGGCGGAATCGGATCGCCGTGTTCGTCAATCAAGACAGTCTTGCCGACTTGAGGCTCTTCGTCACCTTCCTGTTCGCCCTTCTTCTCTGCTTCTTCGTCTACAACAGTACTCATGATCTTTTGCTCTTTATTAGGGGGTATAGGACCTACTTGACCTACTGGACCCATCTACTAACACTGACCACTGACTACTGACTTCATTCTGGCGATTCACCATCTGAAACTCTCAGCCCTTCCTAATGATGCTGCCAAATTCAATCGCGCTCCGTTGTAAACAGCCAACGCTTCCACCTGTGCAGCGCGGGCATTTGCCAGGGAGGTTTGTGCACTGATCACTTCGAGGTTGTCCGCAACACCTGCGCGAAATCGATCGCGCGACATCTCAAGTTCCCTTTGCGCCAGGCGCAACGCTTCGTCGGCAGCATTTACACGTTCAACCGTTGTGCGTAACGCACTCAGGGCCAACCGGACGTCTTCCTCGACTTGACCCTTAATGCTACCGAGCTGCAACTCAGCCTCTTGCTCGCGTGCTGCTGCGACGGTTAACCGACCCTGTGTTAAGCCACCATTGAAGATTGGCACGTTCAATTGCACAGCGACGCGGCGGGTAGGCAACGCTGTGTCCGTGGGAGTAATTCCACTGATGCCATAGTCGCCGACCAACTGCAAAGATGGCAGCAGTTCATCCCGCACAGCCTTCCTCTCAAGATTCAACATACTCAGCTGCGCTTCGGAGATCAGAACCTCAGCCCGATGCGACAATGCCTCAGAAACAGCGACGTCAACCTGGGGCATTGGTTCGGGCGCGAACGCGAGCGCATCTGCGAGAACAAGCACTGATCCCTGCGGCACTCCGATCACGCGTTGGAGATTTAGACGTGCCTGTTCAGCCGCCGTCTGAGCTTGTGCCAGGTCAACACGTTCCTGGGCAAGACGCGTTTCAGCACGCGTGACATCGACGCCAGTTGCCACTCCCGCATTGCGTTGATCCTGGGCCAACTGAAATAAAGCACTGGCCAAATCTACATTTGCCTGCGCCGCTACAACATTGCGATCCGTTCTGAGGGCCTCGAGGTATGTCAATGCCGTGGCTTCCGAGACTTGTTCACGCGCGAGTTGATTTTGAAATTCAGCTACTCGTACCCCCTTACGGCTTGATTGATAGTTGCGAATCGCACTGAAATCGAGAATGTTCTGAACCAATCGCGCACGCGCATCGAAGTTGTTGAATGGACCAATAAAGGTTCTGTTGAAACCGGGAAACGTATTCGGTTGAAAACCAAGAGCAGCGAGATTTTGAGTGAGATTGGCCTGATATGCGGTGCCGGAGATGTTGGGCAACAGCGCTGACCGAGCCTGTTGCACTACGCCGCTTGCTGCCCGTTGCTGTTCATGGGCCAACAATGTGGCAAGATTGTTTTGAATCGCAAGATGGATAGCGTCAGCAAGTGTCAGCTGGGCGGGCGCAGGAGATATTTTAGCCGCACCCGGAAGCGTTTGTTGCTGTATTAGAGAAGACGGAGCGACCGGTCGATCTGCTTCTATGCGCCTCACTGGCTGAGTACTTTGAGATGTGGTAGGTCGCTCCTGGGCATGACCGGCCAATACGCCGGCCACCAGGATGATGTTGATTCCAAAAACTAAAAGTAACGATTTTGTGCGATAGTCCTTGCTTGCCGCAGCCCCCGCCATCCTGTTCACCTTCGCCAGCCAAAAATTTAGACTGGTTTCTTGTCAAAAATATCGCTTAGGGGGGACGGGTAGGTATATGAAGCTGGTGTGGGCCGTAAAGTTGCCAACTAAATCGTGTCAGTTCGTGTGAGTTCGTGGATCGTCTTTTTTCCGCCACTAAACGCGGTCCACGAAATCACACGAACTCACACGAACGAAGATGCAGAGCAAATTTGGAGTTCTGAGACAGTATCGGCAGTTTGGGGATCGTTCCCCACGTGCAGTGTGGGGATCAGGAGATCATTTAATTCCCAACTTTTTCATCCGATTCCTAAGCGTCGAAATAGGTACGCCCAGGATTTCAGCAGCGCCACCCTTACCTCCAATCACGCCCCGCGTTTGTCGCAATACATCCTCGATGTGCGCGCGCTGCGCCTCTTCGAGAGACACTAGTTTGTCCGGCGTTGTCCTAGGACCAGAAGATGTGGCTTCGATACCGTTACCCGGGATGGACAGCAGTTCGTTCAATGACGCCTGCAATTCCGACCCGGTTGTAAGGATCACTGCGCGTTCAATAAAGTTCTCCAACTCTCGAACGTTTCCCGGCCAATGGTAAGAACAGAGCAGATCGATTGTCTCCTTCGAAATACTATCGATTCGCTTGTTCATTCTGAGCGAATGTTTCTTCGCAAAGTAACCGGCCAGCAGCGGAATATCCTCCACGCGCTCGCGCAAAGGCGGTATGTTGATGGGAAACACATTCAATCGGTAGAAAAGATCACTGCGAAATCTCTTCTCCGCAACCATCTGGAGTAGGTCACAATTCGTGGCTGCAATCAGTCGTGCATCAGTTTTGACGGTCCGTGCACTGCCCAGTCGTTCGAACTCATGTTCCTGCAACACGCGCAACAGTTTTGGTTGCAACTCGAGCGGGATCTCACCGATCTCATCAAGCAACAGCGTGCCTTTATTCGCCAGTTCAAAGCGTCCGAGCCGTTGTGCTATTGCACCGGTAAACGCGCCTTTCTCATGGCCAAAGAGTTCACTCTCCAGGAGACCGGTGGGAATTGCCGCGCAGTTCAGTTTTACTAATGTACGTTCACGACGCCCGCTGAGATCGTGAATGGCGCGCGCAATAAGTTCTTTTCCCGTTCCAGTCTCACCGCATAACAAAACTGCCGAGTCAGTAGGCGCTACAGTCTCGACCTGTTGCAGAACCTTCTTCAACGCAACACTTTGCCCGACGATCTCAGCAAAGTTGTACTTGATTTCCTCTTCAAGGTAGATCTTCTCACTCGCAAGTTTGTTCTTGAGTGTTTCGATTTCGCGATATGCCAGGGCGTTCTCAACTGCGATTGCAATCTGGTTCGCCGTATGACAAAGGAGTTCCTGCTCTTCAATGGTGAAGGGCTGTTCTCGCAAGCGTCCGACTCCCAGAACACCGAGCTTTTTGTCGTGGGCGATTAATGGCACGACGCCACCAACTTTTAAGCCGCCATTAATTAACGCCTGATCAAAATCATTTAGCGAGGGTGGAAGGTCGTTCACCGTCATAAATAGCGGTTGTCCCAACTGAAAAGCGGCACCTCCCATACTTCCCTCAACTGGTACGCCGATACCTTCATCGATCGGCCGTATGCCGGGCGGTACATCGAACATGTATGAGCGGAATTGGTTTGCTTCGGCATCGTGAAGAAACACCGCTGTGACATCGTTCTGAAGGACTTTCCGCAGACAGGAAGTGATCACGCGGACAAGGTCGCGCAGACTCAGTTGCGTTACCACCGCGTTGTTTACTTCCAACATTAACCGCTCACGTTCGAACCGACGACGAATCTCCTGTTCAGCCTGACGGGCTCGTTGGAAGTTGAGCGAATTATCCAGTGCGAGTGCGATCTGACCTGAAATCTGGCTGAAGAGTTCAAGGTCTTCTTCAGTGAACCTCTCTACCTGAACACTGCTGACACCCGCGATACCCAGTTTGCGCCCGTGCAAACTGAGCGGCGCTAAGCAGGCCGATTTTGGACTCGCTTCGACAGGGTGCTGCGAATATCTATCAGCGGGAAATGTCTCGCGGTCAGGCCTGCGAATCAGCATGGGTTCGCCGGTTAGGAAGACCTTTCCGGCCGGCGTGCCATCGATTGGAATGGTGTCGCCTTCTCTGAACGCATCTAAATCCTGGTAGGTAACGTTTGTATATTCCCGCAGATGATTGTGCTCTGGTTCGTAGAGTGCGATTCCCGCGGAATCGTGCGGCATTATGTCGCGCAATGTAGCAGAGACTGTTCGGACCAGATCTTTGAGATCTAGATGGCTGATTACTGCGTTATTAACTTCCAATAGCAAACGCAGTCGATCTCGTTCACGAACAGGATCGCCGGTCGCAGATTTTGGTCCAGGTGCCGTGTATGACGGAGGAACGTCCAAGTTAAACCTCAACTGTCAGGGATTGTTGAATGGAGGGGATTATATTGGGAATGGTTGAAGAGGCATAGAGATGAAGCGGCAGGAGCAGGAGCAGGAGCAGGAGCAGGAGCAGGAGCAGCAAGATTCTAATAGGTCCTATTGGTCGTATAGGTCCTATTACTATTCGGAAAGCTCCTTGCTCGCCTCCTGCTCCTACTCCCTACTCATTGACTACATCCCTCGTTGCAGTGAAACTGTAAGCCTTAAAATCATTCCATTAACTCGGTCTGGACACCTATGACTTCAGGCGAAGCAAGCTCAATAAAGATCTGCGACATTGAAAGTGTCTCGGAAATGCATGAGGTTGAAGTTCTCGAGAAAGAAATCTGGGGGTGCGACGATCTCGACGTGCTGCCCGCAACCATGTTGTCGGCCTCACGTGAAGTGGGCGGAGTACTGGTTGGGGCATATGACGGTGAGACTCTGGTAGGTTTTGTTTACGGCTTTCCAGGACTCGAAGACGGTGAAGTAACGCATCACTCGCACATGCTTGCCGTAAAACCTTCGCTGAGAAATCTCCATCTCGGATACAAACTGAAGTTAGCTCAGCGCGACCGAGTTCTAGCTCAAAACATCAGACGCATCACGTGGACCTTCGATCCTCTCCAAAGCCTTAATGCGTATTTCAACTTCAACAAACTTGGTGTTGTTGCAGACAAATACAAGATCAACTTCTATGGTGAATCGACGACGAGCTTTCTGCATCAGTTTGGAACCGATCGACTGTGGGTAAGTTGGCTCATTCAGAGTGATCGCGTACGAAAGCGTTTGAGTAACGAAAGCCCCGAGGATGTATTCTCCTCAGAGTTGCCGCGACTTCTGGAACTTCGCCAGAATGAACCGGTCGCAAGTAAATTATCAAACTTTTCAGGTGAGCCTTATGTTGCCATCGAAATACCTGACGACATCAATGCAGTGCAGCGAAAAGATCCAGGACTAGCGCTGCGATGGCGCGAAAACACCCGCGCAGCATTCACGGCTGGCATCACCTCGGACTATCTTGTCCAGGATTTCTTTCGCTCAAAAAGAAATGACGAATCTTTCGGTGTCTACGTGTTGAGCTCACGGTCGAAGATAGGTGACTTGTCCTTGTGAGATTTCGTCTTTGACCTTCGGCCTTTGGTTTTTGATCGGAAGTTTTCAAAGGCCAAACGCCCAAGGTCAAAAACCAATTTCAATAGCCGTCAGGATGTTTTTGGCGCCACTCCCAATCTGTTTGCAGAATCGATTTCAGATCCGGATGCGCCGGCTGCCAACCTAATAGATCGCGTGCATAACTTGCGTCGGCGATAAGTCGCGAAGGATCTCCTGGTCTACGAGGCTCCATCCGTACTTCGATAGGCCTGCCCGTTACTTCTCGCGCACCCTCGATAACTTCCAGCACCGAATAGCCATGTCCGTTTCCGAGATTGATGCGTTCCGATTTTCCGCCGGTTCGCAAATGATTCAGAGCTCGGAGATGAGCGTCAGCTAAATCTGAGACGTGAATGTAGTCCCTGATTGCTGTTCCATCCGGCGTTGGGTAATCGTTGCCAAACACGGACACAGCTGCAGTCTTTCCCTGTGCGGCATTCAACACATTTGGAATTAGATGAGTTTCTGGATCGTGGTCTTCGCCGAGCTCTCCACTGGCACCGCACGCGTTGAAATATCTGAGAGCGACAAATCTGAAACCGTAGGCATCATCGTAACTCTCCAGGATCCTTTCCATAAATAATTTCGACCAGCCATAAGGATTAGTTGGTTGCTGGGGATGGCTTTCGGAAATCGGAATTGATTGCGGCTCTCCGTAAGTCGCGCACGTAGATGAAAACACGATCTGCTTAACGTTGGCGGCGAGCAGCCCTTTCAGCAAACGAATTCCCTGCTCTACATTGTTTTCAAAATAGTGCGCCGGATCCGCAACCGATTCGCCTACATACGCGAGAGCCGCAAAGTGGATGCACGCCTCGATTGAATGTTCCGCGGTAATGAACCTCAGCAAGTCCAGATCACCGATGTTTCCTTGATAGAACGGTGTGTTTTCAGGAACTGCCGGCTTATGGCCGCGAGAAAAGTTGTCGAGTATCACGACGCGTTCACCACGACTCAATAGCAACTGGCTTGTGACGCTTCCGATGTAGCCGGCACCGCCGGTAACGAGAATCATTGTTGTTTTCCCTGTTAGCTTCTTAAAACCTCTTGATGATGAACTTGTCGCGTTTATATAAGAAGTATGTCGAGCAAGCGTGTCAAGGAGGTAGTCTTTGGCCTTCGGTCTTTGGCCTTTGGCGCAAAAAACTGGAGAAAAACCATAGCTCAAAGGCCAAAGACCGAAGGCCAAAGAACCCAAGGCCAACAGCCAATGCGTTTTACCCTCCCGTTTTTCGAATGTCTTTCCATTTTTTCGTTGCCTTGGAGTATTTCCGCATATATACTGCGCCCGCTTCAAGCCGGTTATCCCTTCTTTCGACAATTTCAAAAGTGGACGATCGAGTTGACCCTCGATCACAAGCTATGAGGAGGTCACGTGCGACGCTTTGCTCCCCAGCTCTTCGCGCAACTTTTCTGCTTCTGTCTGCTCCTTTTTCCGGTCACGTATTCGCGTGCACAATTCCCAATTAAGCCTGCAACGAAACGAGTGGTTCTTCAAAACGGCGACTTGGAATACAGGGAAGTTAAGACTGCCATAGACCCTCGATATCAACGCCTCGCAGAAGAAAATCTTCGATCAGATTTCCGCAAGCTCCAGGTTCTAAACATCGACTTACTTAAGCGCGTATTCCGGCGCTCTCCAGAGACGTCCGAGAAGGATAGTCAAAAGGAAATAGGCTCAACCTTAGGAGACATCAAAAAAGTGGCGAATCGCTTGAGGTCTAACCTTGCCGTTCCGAAGGTCGACGACACCGAGCATTACGACATGACATTGGCGCCCGGTGTCCTACGGCTGGATAAAACGATCACGAACTTCGTCGAGAATCCGCTTTTTCAGGAGCGCCGGGTTGTCGATCCAGAGCTTGCGATACGTGCTGGAAAAGACATGGGAAAG
>JADMIO011260384.1_pt1 | contig 22873 bp, 23 predicted proteins | sample 8958161 | NCBI WGS metagenome assembly JADMIO01 (sample SAMN16585339, study PRJNA669376) | soil metagenome | isolation source: Crop rotation soil | place: USA: Cullars Rotation, Alabama | collected 2011 | reverse complement strand
CGCGACAACTTGTCCACGTGGAATTCTAAGCTTAGGATCCCAATGTGCTGGAAAGTGCGCTACCTGGCTAACCTTAAAACTGAGGAAACCCTGCTGAAGAATGTTCGCATGATCATTGCGCAACTGCAGAAAAAGAAAGAGAAGGCTCCTGCCTGGTGGCGCCCATAACCGGGTAAATTCCTGGGAAATAATCTCCCCGATCACAATTACCTGTTGGCAATGGTTACTTTGCCAGCCCCCGCCCCAAACATTTTTCGCACGCATTTTTTGCCTGATCCATGCAGGCTTCGGTCGCCGCAGGCAGGTTTCAGGTCTCCCGCGGCTCTCTGGCATAATATTTCCGGCCTAGATGAGTAGCCCGCGTTGATAGACTCTATATCCTGAAACTTAATTCATCAACCATGAACTCAAGAAGATCACCGGGCAAGACTGTTCACGACAAGAAATTTCTTGCCAACTTACAACAACGTCACCCTGTTAGAAAAGCACCATCGCCTCCTGTTCCCGATCACAAAAAAAAACAGTCGGAGGAGCGACATAACCCACCGGTAAATCCAAACAGGCTGGTGAGGTAATTTCCAATGATACGTAAACTGGCTTCCGGCGAATTCAGAATCTATTCGCGGAAAAAAGACCCGAAAACGGGCAGGCGCAGGAACCTCGGCACTTTTGGCTCAAAAGAGGCTGCCCTCAAGCATGAGCGTGAAATTCAATTTTTTAAACATCACTAATGATATGATCATGAAACGAACAGCAACTGTTACCTGGAAAGGATCTGGGAAGGAAGGCAATGGCAGTATTTCTACACAAAGTCATGCTTTAGACATGGCACCGTATGCCTGGAGTACCCGTTTCGATAACCGGCCGGGAACCAACCCAGAAGAACTGATTGCGGCGGCCCACGCGGGCTGCTTTACAATGAAGCTAAGCTTCCTGCTGGCCGATGCGGGCTATGTTCCCGATCTCATCGAAACTACGGCAGAGGTAACGCTGGGCAAAGAGAGCATCAGCCATTCGCACCTGAATGTGAACGCCACGGTACCCGGCATCAGCGCCGATAAATTCAGTGAATTGGCAGAGCAGGCAAGATACAATTGCCTGGTGTCTAAAGCGCTGAACCTAACCATTACCATGGAAGCTTCGCTGGCCGAATCGAGCGTGCCCGAGATTATCTCTACCCGCGTTTGATCTCTGCTGGCCTGAGGCCTGCACTTTTATTTTCGCTATACTTGCGCGGCAAAGCACTAACCGATGCGCGTAGCTGCGGCACAAACCATTCCCAAACCAGATACCACCGCCAATATCCACGATCACCTGCGCCTTGCGCTACAGGCGGCCGGGGCAGGTGCCAGGCTCATTATCTTCCCTGAGATGAGCTTAACAGGCTATCAGCGGGAAATGGGATCGGAACTTGCTTTTGAACCGGCCGACCCCAGGCTGCAGCCTTTGCAGGAACTGGCACTTGCGCGTGATCTGATCATAGTTGCGGGAGCACCTATCAGGATAGGCTCGCAGCTTTATATCGGCGCTTTTGTACTCGGCAACGGGCCTGAACCCCGCATCTATATCAAGCAGTTCCTCCATGGCGACGAAAAGTTATGGTATGTTCCGGGCTTTGATCACAACCCCTTGGTAGAAATTGAAAACGAACAGGTTTCGCTGGCCATTTGTGCTGATATTTCCAATGCACAACATCCTGCAAATGCCAAAGAACGGGGAACCACGCTATACGCAGCCGGCATATTCTACACCCCCCAAAGTGTAGACAAAGCTCATAACAGCCTGGCAGACTATGCGGGCAAACACCAGATGAAAGTGCTCATGGCCAATTACGGCGGCAGCTCGTGGCAGCTGGAGGCCGGGGGCGGCAGCGCCTGCTGGGATCAAACCGGAAAAATGATAGCCGGCATTGAAGGCAACGGCGAAGGTCTGCTTATTACAGAACTATAAGCCCCAAACCTTCATTTGATAATACGGCTAAAAGTCGGGAGTTTCGCAAACATGAACCTGAAAGACCTTGCAAGGGCTACACTCAATTACCTGCATCTCGATCTTACCAAGAACCTTGCGTACGACCGGCTTACCAAACAGATCATGAAACGCGTGATCAAACCGGGTTCCACCTGCATAGACATTGGCTGCCACAAAGGCGAAATGCTGGATGTAATGCTCAGCCTGGCGCCCAACGGGAGGCATATCGGGTTTGAACCCATTCCAGTTTTTTATGAACAGCTCCGCAAAAAGTATGAAGGCCGCGCCACCATTTATCCTTACGCGCTGAGTGATGTTAACGGCCAGTCAACATTTCAGTTTGTGAAAAATGCGCCGGCGTACAGTGGGATCAAAAAAAGACAGTATGCAGTTGAAAAACCTGATATAGAAGAGATCAGGGTTGAACTCAAAACGCTTGACGAGTTGCTTGACCCAAGCATGAAAATAGACTTTATGAAAATTGATGTGGAAGGTGGTGAATTTGGGGTACTAAAAGGTTCAAAAAATTTATTGAAAAAATGGAAGCCGGTGGTGATATTTGAAAGTGGGTTGGGTGCCAGCGAGTTTTATGGAACCAAACCTGCCGACCTGTATAGTTTTATTACCGGCGATCCCGGACTGAAGGTATCCACTTTAAAGTCGTACGCAGCAAACCGGCCCCCCCTTTCTGCCGATAAATACATACAGGCTTTCAGTACAAACAGTGAGTACTATTTTATTGCCCATCCTTAGTGTTTACACAGGGATGCTAACAGATAAGAATGACGATACGTAACAGGCACAGGTTGATCACACGGTTTATTGCGGCCATCTGGCTTGCCAATGGCTTGTTGTGCAAAGTGCTGAACCTGGTTCCACGTCATGAGCGTATTGTCTCCGAAATCCTCGGGGGGCCCTTTCCGCGGCTGCTTACCAGCTTCATTGGCATTGCCGAGGTAGTGATGGCCATGTGGATATTGAGTGGCATTGAAAGCCGTAAAAATGCCGTTGTTCAAATTTTGGTGATCGCCACCATGAATGTACTTGAGTTTATACTGGTACCCGATTTATTGCTGCTCGGCAGGGCCAATATCATATTCGCCTTTGCGCTGATAGGCGTGATCTTTTACAACGAATTTTTCCTCAACAAAGAGCTGCTCAGGCAGGGATAAACGCAACAAGCTGCATCGGCATATTCAAAAATCCCTTGCGCTAAACTGAACACCGCTTTACATTTGACCAACGCAATGCCTTCAATATGATCATCAAAGACAGTAACCTCACCATCATGGTAAAAGACATGGACAAGTCCATTTCATTTTACAATTCAATCGGCCTTCAGCTTAAGAACCGCTGGGGCAACTATTATGCACAGCTCTCAGGGCCCGGCATCACCATTGGCTTACACCCTGCCGGCGATATCGATCATGCTTCGGGTTCTGGCAACACGTCAATTGGGTTCACGATTGATAATTTTGATGAGGCCCGTACCTCGCTCGAAAAACTCTCTATTAAATCAAGTTCCCGGAATGAGGAAGGTGGCCAGTTCATCCACTTCAGCGATCCCGATGGCACTGCTATCTATTTCATTAAACCGAAATGGTAGCCATCTCTCCGCCCTGCAATGCTGAGATGCCATGTGATGCGGAGATGTCATGTGATGCGGAGATGTCATGTGATGCTGAGACGCCATGCATGGCGTCTCTACCGGGTTAATAATCCTATAACCCGTTGTTTTACCTGTTCAATCGAAATTCTCTCGATGCAGGGATGGGTTGGGTGAACGCAATGTACTTGGTCGCAGGGATTGCATTCAAGCACATGATGAAGGTATGCAGTTCGTTTGCCATAGGGATAAAATACAACAGGCTCACCGGGGCCAAACAAACCCAGGCTGGGAGCGCCCGATACTGAGGCAATACAAAGGGGGCCACTCTCATTGCCGATATAAAGGTTTGCCTGGCTCACCAGCGCAGCAAACTCAAGCAGGCTAAAAGTTCCGCAGATATTAAATGTAGTGAATGGTATTTTGGATTGAATAAAATTCACCAGTTCCTCATCATGTGTATCGCCGGCAAATACAATTTCAAAATCATAGGTCTCCCTGAGCCAGGTTGCAATGGCCGCAAAGCCCGATGGCGGCCAGCGCCTGAGCATACGCCTCGCACCGGCATGCATCACGGCGTATTGGTGCAGGCGGTTCTTTGCTTTGAATTCATTCACCTTATCTATAACCGGTGCCGGCAAGACCAACTGCGGCTGCGGCGTTTCAGGAACCTCATGCAAAAGTGGCTCTATGATCTGCAGGTTGGTATAAACTTCGTGTGGGTGGCCACCTTTCTTTTTGTTCCGGTAGCGCACAGTGCCGCGGTCTACCCGTGCAAGCGGCTTATGACTGATTGCATACCGGAGGGTATCTAAGTTACCGCGCAGATCAACAATGAGATCATACACACCATCGAGCTCTCCTACAGATGTTACAACCTTGTAGATGTTGGGATTGCTTTCAACCAGGCTCACGCTGAAAGGCTTGCAGCACAAGGTAATCTGGGCAGCAGGATACCTGTGATGAAGAAGATCGAATACATGCAATGCATAACAAAGGTCACCTATTTCATCGAGCTTGAACACCAGGATGCGTGTGAAATCGGGCTTTGATAAATTCATGTTGCCATTGATCCAGTTGCTGAGCCCCATGGAGAGCGCATAGATCACTTTCTCATTAAAATTAACCGGCAACAGTTTCATGATTCTTAAGCGGGCAATGATACAAAGTTATCATGAATGTATGCACCTGCTGAACAGAATAGCTCCTTTTAGATAATTTGGGATAAATTTACCGCCGCATTGCCGGCAATGCACACGGGTAAAGGCCCAATGAAAAGAACATTTGTAAGTAACCTCCTTCTCCTCCTTGCGGTTAACCTGCTCATCAAACCCTTCTGGATTCTGGGTGTTGACCGTACGGTTCAGAATACCCTTGGATACGAAACTTATGGAAGCTACTATGTGCTCTATGTGTTCTCGCTGCTGCTCATTACGCTGCTCGATCTGGGCATCAATACCTATACTGCTTCGAGCATCGCACGTAACCGCGAGATGCTTCAGTCTGAATTTCCTTCGCTCACCGTATTCAAGTTAATTTCTTCGGGCATCTACCTGCTGCTTACTGTTGTACTGGGCGCGCTTAACGGATACCAGGTGCACTTGCTGGCCTTGCTTGCGTTCAACCAGGTGCTTTCATTTTTCTATTTGTATTTCAGGAGTGTGGTGGGTGGCCTGCAGATGTATCGTACAGATTCGTTGCTGTCTGTTGTAGACCGTTCATTGATGATCATTCTTTGCAGCCTCATGCTCTGGCTGGGGGTTGCAGAGATCAGTGCAGAACGTTTTGTGATGGCTCAAACGCTCTCTTATGCAAGCGCTGTGTTGATCTCTTTTATGGTGATCAGTCCTCATGTGCGCGGACTCAGCTGGCGTTTCAACAAGCGGCTTGCCTCTCGCGTACTCAGGCAGATGTTGCCTTATGCAGGGCTCTCGCTCATCATGACTTTTTATACCCGTTTTGATGTGATCCTTCTCGAAAAGCTATTGCCCGATGGCGTTTATCAAAGTGGTATTTATTCATCGGCATACCGCCTGCTCGATGCTGCCAACATGATGGCTGCCATGGTAAGCATGCTGCTGCTGCCCATGTTTGCAAGAATGATTGCGGGTAACCAGGATCCATCGTCGCTGGTGCAGTTTGCAACGGGCATTATGGTGATCCCCGCCTTTGCATTTGGCCTGGGTTCATTTGCGTATCGCCAGCCTATCATGGAGTTGCTGAACATACAAAGCAGCAGCTTCTCGGGCGAGGTATTCGGTTATCTTATCTTATGCTTTGTTCCACTGAGCAGCATGTATGTTTACGGAACCTTGTTAACGGCAGGTGCCCGCATCAGAACGCTCATCATTCTTTCGACCATCGGGCTGCTCATCAATGTAGTGTTAAACATTCTGTTGATCCCACATCTGAAGGCAATGGGTGCGGCAATAGCCTCATTGGTCACACAAATATTCATTGGGTTCAGCAACTTTTATTTTGGCAAGCGCATCCTGCATCTTCATTTTGAACCGGCATTCAAAAAGAATTTCATAATCAGCATCTTAATGATCACTTCTGTGGTGATCATAACAAAAGCCCTTGATCTCCCGTTTGTAGGCGGTATGCTCCTTACGGGGGCCGTAACCCTGCTCACACTCTTTTCATTAAAGATCATCAACCTGAAGCAGGGCTTACAATTACTGGGGTCGGAAAGGAACCGGGACCGAACGTGAACGCCCGCCAATGATGGTCATCCGAGGCGTGGGGCCACAGAAATGCGGAAAACTCTGGGTAAAAGCTATATTTTTATATTTTTGTCGCAAATACGAGTATGAACAAGAAAAGGAAACAATATTATTTTGAGCTGATTGATGTGTTCACCTTCATTCTCAAGTGGAAGAAGCCGTTGATTATCATTTGTGGTGTTTCGGCAATATTGTCTATCCTCATTTCGAGCCCCTGGATCATTAAGCCCAAATTCCGCTCTACTGCTGTATTTTATCCCTCTACCAACAACTCCATTTCGAGTGCGCTCCTGGCCGATACACGCATCAAGCAAAAAGACCCGCTCGAGTTTGGCGAACAGGTTGCTGCCCAACAATATGTGCAGATCCTTGAGTCTGATTACCTCCGCTCGAGGGTGATGGAACAGTTTAACCTGGCTGCGCACTATGGGATCAAACCCGATGACAAAGAGCGCAATTACAAACTAGGCAAGCTCTATAACAAAAATATCTCGGCCAAAAAAACACCGTATGCTTCTATCGAAGTGAACGTACTCGATGAAGATCCGCAGGTGGCAGCCAATGTGGCCAATGGCATTGTGATGATCCTCGATACGGTTAAAACCGAAGTTCAGAAACGCCTTGCCATGCAGGCTCTTTCTATCATTGAGAATGAATACAAGCGCAAGGAAGAAGAAGTGAACTCCATTAAAAGGCGTATGCAGGAGCTGGGTGCAAAAGGCGTTTACAATGTGGAAGAGCAATCGAAGGCAATCACAGAACTGATAGGAAAAGGCGGCATGTCTGATTACGTGAAGAGTCAGCAAACGAGCCTGGCCATGTATGGCGCCGAATCGCAGGAGCTTTACAATACGCTCGAGTTGCAGGTGGAGCAGATGAATGAGCTCAAGAAAAAACTCGACCAGGCCCGCATAGACGTAGATGGAAAGCTGAGTAATGTGTTCATTCTTCAAAATGCAACACCGGCCGAACGTAAAACTTATCCCATCCGATACCTCATTGTACTCGGATCTGTGCTGGGATCATTCCTGCTTGCCTGTATCGTACTTCTCTTTGTTGAGAAATTCAGGAACCAGCAAGACATGAGCCTAATCGCATAACATTGGATTTCGCGTTAAAACAAAAATGGCTGTATGGCTCGGGCATTGCATTTATTGTGCTCAACTGCCTGGGTATTGCATTTGAATTTTATTGGGTTCCTGTATTGCCTGCGCTTGCAGTAGTTGCACTGCTCGCCATGCTCAAACTCGATGTGCTCATGCTGCTCCTCGTGTTCCTCGTACCGCTGTCTATCGGCATCGAAGACATCGGGCTTGGCCTGGGTATCAGCCTGCCCGACGAACCTCTGATCATAGGAATATTCTTACTCGTTATCTTCAAGTACATCATTGATGGTGAGTACGACTTCAGGGTGCTGAAGCATCCGTTAAGCATTGCCATCCTTATCAACCTCGGGTGGATTTTCTTAACCGCGCTCACCAGCCAGGAAAAAGTTGTGTCGCTCAAATTCTTCCTTTCGCGCTCATGGTACATCGTGCTTTTTTATTTCCTGGGTACCGTGCTGTTCAAGAACTTCAGCAATATCAAAGCGTTTCTCTGGGCTTACATGATTCCCCTTGCCTTTGTGATCATTGTAACACTCATCAAGCACAGCGAAGACAATTTTTCGCAGATCTCATCTTTCGAAATCATGGCGCCTTTTTATAATGGTCATGGTATTTATGCCGCTGCCATTGCATTGTTTATCCCGCTGCTTTGTTGTTACACCTTGTTTGGGTTTCAACTCCGGCTCAATTTTATTACCGTTATTATTTCGCTTCTCCTGGTCTTACTGTTTACTGCTGGCCTTATACTTAGCTACACACGCGCCGGATGGCTGAGCCTGGCAGCTGCAGCGGCGTTTGCGGGCATTCTCATCTTCCGCATCAGGCTCTGGCAGATCTTTGTGATCATGGGCATTGCAGCTTCGTTTGTGATCGTAAACTTCGATGATATTTTCTTCCAGCTTTACCAGAACAAGCAGAACTCTGCCGAAGGATTTGAAAAACATCTTGAATCTGTTTCCAATGTTCGCAACGATGTATCTAACCTCGAGCGCGTGAACCGCTGGATGGCAGCCATCAATATGGCCGATGAAAGACCCATTGCCGGCTTTGGCCCCGGCGCTTACTCTTTTACCTATGCACCTTACCAGGACCCTGAATTTAAAACGCCTATCACCACGGCTTTTGGCGACCAGGGGCATGCACACTCAGAATACCTGAACCCATTGGCCGAAAGCGGTTGGCCGGGTCTGATTAGCTTCCTGGCCATCATTGTAGTTGCATTTAAAACGGGATTGAACCTGGTGTATAGGGGCAGGAGTGCTCATGTGCGCATCTATGCTGCAGCCATCCTCATGGGCCTGGTTACTTACCTTTCGCACGGCCTGCTCAACAGCTATAGCGAGCAGGATAAAATTGCAGTGGTATTGTGGGGATTCATGGGCATGATCACCGCGCTGGATCTCTATCACCAGCGGCCCGAAGAAGCTTAGCTCTTTTTGTTGATACTCAGCCTGAGGCTGATGATGTTGCTCATACCAATGAGGCCCTGGTTGAAAGCATTGCCCAAAGCATAATCAATGGAGAACGAATTGAGACGGATACCGATTCCAATGCTGGGCATACCGTTCAGCGTTTTCTTGCCGGCAAAATCAGTCACTTTCTGCAAGGTACTGTAACCGCCTCTTAAGAAGATCATGTTGTTATAGCCCAGTTCTACACCCACCCTTGGGTCAAGATTGATGAGTTTGCTGCTTACCAGTACATTTCTTCTTCCATCGGTGGTAAGATCCATATTCACCTCGGGCAGCACGCTGAAACGATCGTTGGCAAATTCAAATTTCCTGGCAGCACCGAATGTGAATTTAGGTAAAGTGATCTCGAGGCCGCCCTGGGGCACTTTATTGTTGGTGGCCAGCAACTGATTTTTGTCTTCCTCGCTCATGGTATAGCTCCAGGCGTTGAATGTGCTGGTAACATCGCGGGCCACAAAAGCAAATTTCCAGTTCCCACGGGTATAGTTGGCTGCCGCATCGAGGCCGAAGCCCCAGGCGCCGCCAAAGCTACCCACCACTCGCCTGATCACTTTTGCATTGCCACCCAGGGTAAGCCCCTCCCATTTTGTTTTGGTAGCATAAGAGCCCATAAAGGCATAGTCAACAGCAGAGAAGCTGCGGATCAAAGCGTAATTAATTTGCCCGTCCTGCATAAGGTAAAGGGTATTCGGAATCCCGTCAACACCCAGCCGTATCATGCTCAGCGCCACTTTGCTTTTATCATTCAGCCTGAACGCGATTGCGCCGTAATCATGCTTGGTAATACCGGCAAACTGCTCATTGTGCATGGCCGCTATTTGTATCTCGTCTTCAATACCAAGCAACCCCGCGGGATTCCAGTAGCTTGCGGTAACATCATCGGTGCTGGCAATCACAGAGCCGCCCATGCCCATCGCGCGGCCACCCACACCTATGGCAAGAAATTCATTGCTATACTTCAATGCCTGCGCATTGCTTTTAAGCACGCAAACAATAAGGATCAAAACCGTAACAATACGCTTCATTCAAAATACATTTTTCATGGCCAGCAACACGCTGTATGCTTCTTTAAACGGACCTGCCTCGAGCTTTGTAATGCAATCTTCGAGAATACCCCTGTTGATCGCACTCAGCTCGGGTAGACGGGCCCTGAGCAATACCCTGCTTAACGAATATACAAATAAGTTATTATCGGTATAGTTCCTGATGTACCTGGCCCTGCGAAAGTGACCAAAATTTTCCATTAATTTTTCGCTTTTTGTGGCTTCATTGAGCTTCAGAAACTCATGAAGTTTTTCGGTTCCGGTTTGATCCAACTGATCATAGAACCGGTTGGCCACGGCCGGCTGATGCCGTACCAGGAGCCTGTCGAGCAGCATTTCGAAAAGGATGTGGCCGATGAACCAGCGCCGCTCCATCACGCCATCAAACAGGGTTTCTTTAATTTCAGCGATGCATGCTGCCGTTCCTTCTTCAAAAAAAGATGAACTGTGAAAAGCTTTGTCATCGGCATAATGCTGCATACACCCAAGCTGCAATTCAACATGTTGCGGATCGTCATAAACCGTTGCGTTGCTGAAACGCTTCACGTAGCTCCGGGCAAGGTCGGGCAATACCAGGCCGGTATTGAAATACGCATTGCCAGGGCGCTCATGTACATAAAAATGAGAGAGATAATTCAAGTACTGCGAAGGTAGGCATTGCAACACTACAAACCCGCTGAGCCTGCTAACAAGGCGGGCGGTTCAAAATTTAAACAGGCTTTACTTACTTTCGCAACATGATCAATTTTGTTGAGGAGCTCAAATGGCGAGGCATGTTGCATGATATTATGCCAGGTACCGAAGATGAACTGAACAAGGGCGTAACGGCTGGTTATATTGGCTTTGACCCAACAGCAAACAGCCTGCATGTGGGCCACCTGATGCAGGTAATGACACTCATTCATTTTCAGCAGGCCGGCCATAAGCCCTTCGCATTGGTGGGCGGTGCAACCGGCATGGTGGGCGATCCTTCGGGCAAATCAGCTGAACGCAACCTGCTTTCTGAAGAGGAGTTGCAGCATAACCTGAAAGGCATGGAAAGCCAGCTCAAAAAATTTCTTGATTTCGACTGCGGCGCCAACAGTGCGGTGATGGTGAATAATTACGATTGGTTCAAAGGCTTTCATTTCCTCGAGTTCATCCGCGATGTGGGCAAGCACATTACGGTGAATTATATGATGGCCAAAGATTCGGTTAAAAAAAGGCTCGAGGGCGAAGGCATGAGCTTTACCGAGTTCAGCTACCAGCTGGTGCAGGGCTATGATTTTTATTATCTCTGGAAAAACCATCACTGCATCTTGCAGATGGGAGGCAGTGATCAGTGGGGAAATATTGTAACCGGCACCGAGCTCATCAGGCGCAAAGATGGTGGCGAAGCATTTGCGCTTACCACCAATCTCATCAAAAAATCAGATGGTACCAAGTTCGGTAAAACAGAGAGCGGCGCGGTTTGGCTCGATCCGAAAAGAACTTCACCGTATAAGTTTTACCAGTTCTGGCTGAACGCTTCGGATGACGATGCGAAAAGCTGGATCAGGATATTCACGCTGCTCGATCGCAATACGATTGAGGCTCTTGAGGCTGAACACGAGAAAGCTCCGCATGCCCGTGCTTTACAAAAAGCACTTGCGGCCGATATCACCACCCGTGTTCATGGGAAAGCAGCCTATGAGGCCGCCGTAGATGCATCGGGAGTCTTGTTTGGCAGCGCCACCGCAGAAGCATTTGGTGCACTCGATGAAGAAACATTTCTCGATCTCTTTGATGGAGTGCCGCAGTTTAAGGTAATGCGTGGCATGATAGAGAATGGCGTGCATATCATAGATCTGCTTGCCGAGCATACACAGGTCTTTCCTTCAAAAGGCGAAGCGCGCAAAATGTTGCAGGGCGGTGGGGTCAGCCTGAATAAACAAAAAGTTGCCGATCCAAATCTCGTTGTGGGGAATGATTCATTGATTAAAAATAAGTTCCTGGTTATTCAAAAAGGCAAGAAGAATTTTTTCCTGATCACCATTCAATAGAGCTATGAAAAATATATTCATCATCGTTTGTTTATTAGCGCTCAATGCCTGCGACAGCTTTAGCAGCAAATCAAAAGAAACCATCAGCAAAACGGGCGAGGTAGTTGGCAAAACCTCCTCAACTTTTATTGATGGCGTGAAGGAAGGCATCGATCAGACCTTTGCCTGCGAGATTATCCTGTCTGATGAGCTTATTAAAGAGGGGCTGAAAACCGGCAAGTATAAAGTTACTAGCGAGGCCGGAGCCAATGACAATAAGCTCGAAGTGTACCTGATCTTTAAAAACGATTTTAACAGATCATTGCGGGCCCGGTTAACCGATGGCAATGATGTTGAATATGGCCGCGCAAAAACGGAGGTGCATGGTAAAAAAGGAGAGGCCGCGTTTGCCGATTTTATTTTTGATAAACGAACCCAGATCGAAGGCCGGAGTAAAGTGTTTATCGAATGAGCTGAGTACGATGGTTCGCTGTAGGACTCAGCGGCAGATGAAAAAACCACAAACCCGCACCTGTACTTTTTTCCCGTTCATTTCGTTCTGATCCAATTCAACCCATGAACAAAGCACATGAAAAAACTACTCCTCCTCGCAATGGTGGTTGCCCTCCACGGCCGCGTTTTTCCGCAGGTTGCGCAAGGCAGCATGGCGGCCGGTTTTCTGTTTAATGGCAATCATCATAAAACCAGCCACGATACGCTTTACGACGCAACAAATATCAGCCGTAATGATATTACACATTCGTGGAGAGGTTCATTCAGTCCTGAAGTGAACTACTTCGTGCGCACAAATCTAGCGATTGGCCTCAACTTCAGCTATGTGCTGAACTCGATGAGCAACCGGGCCAGCTTCAGCGACAAATACATTTTCCCAACTGACTATATAACTAAAAAGCAAAGCTTTGGTGTGGGCTTGCATTGCACCAAATACTGGTTCGTTCAAAAAAAGCTGGCGATAGTGTTTACCCCATCATTTACCTCGTATCACAATGTGAATTCAGTTACCAGCAAAGTGGAGAACCCCGGATTTCCAAATGGCTCATCTTCGCTCACGAAGACTACAAACGACTGGGATCATGTGGCATCGCTGAACCTCGGCGTTCAATACTTTGCCACCGCCCGGTTGGCGTTGTGTGCGCAAACAGTTCTTACTTCAATTGAAGTGGGCCAAAACTACAATGATCTCAATATCATGAATGCGATTTGGCCTCCGCGTATTGGCGCTCAGTATTATTTTTCGAGAGACCGTGTATCTGAATGAAGTCTCAGCTTGATCGCTGACTACCTCATTTAAACTACGAATTGATTAGCTTGTCAACCTGAGTTGATAAAGATAGATTTGCAGCTTCACCATTTTCAAATGAAGACCATAGGCCCTAAAGACCTTCCCTTAGCTGAATTTCACAACGCATTGCTGACGGCTGTAGCTCCGCGCCCCATCTGTTTTGCCAGCACCATCGATAAAAAAGGCAATCCCAATTTAAGTCCGTTTAGTTTTTTTAATGTTTTCGGTTCGAACCCAACTACTTTCATCTTTTCACCTGCAAGGAGGGTTCGCGACAATACCATCAAGCATACGCTCGAAAATGTGATGGAGGTAAAAGAGGTGGTGATCAATGTGGTTACTTATGCCATGGTTCAGCAGGCAAACCTGGCCAGCTGCGAATATCCCAAAGGCGTGAATGAATTTGTGAAATCAGGCTTCACGCCTCTTCCCTCCCTTAAAGTAAAGCCGTACCGCGTAAAAGAAAGTCCGGTTCAGTTCGAATGCCGGGTACGCGATATCATTGAAACCGGTAAAGAAGGCGGAGCAGGAAACCTGATTGTTGCCGAAATGCTGCTGATGCACATTTCACCCGAAGTGCTGAGCGCTGATGGCAAGATCAACCAACAGAAAATGGATTTGGTAGGCCGCATGGGCAGCGACTGGTACGTAAGGGCCAGCGGGAACGCCTTGTTTGAAGTGCCTAAGCCGGCCCGCAACCTGGGTATGGGCTATGATGCCCTGCCCCCTGAGATCAAGGACAGCCATTACCTCAGCGCCAATAACCTGGGCATGCTGGCCAATGCCGAGCAATTGCCCGACGCTGATAGCATTGCCATTTACCGTCATCTGAACAAAGAGCTGAATGCCATCCTGAACCGTGATCTCGACAAAACCGAAAAGCAGGCCGAGCTTCACCGGCTGGCACATCTGTTGCTTGCTGAAAATAAGGTGGCTGAGGCCTGGAAAGTGTTGCTAAGTTAAAGATACTGAGCCCGAACGCTGGCGGTGTCTAATTTCTCTGTTCTGAAAAACAAACAAAGTATCCACTTTAATAGTCACTTTTGAACCCTAAGCAGATTTTAACCGAAATTAAATAACTTCAAACGACTGATTTATTGATACTTACATTTACCAGAAAAATACTCTCCGATTTCTGGCACCATTTTGACTGTATAGAGCACATCTAAAAATCATTTTACTTGATACAGAGAACCCCAGCTTATAATCCGTAAGTTGGGGTTTTCTTTTGGCGCTTCGACAAGCTCAGCCTGACACGGGGTACCTCAGCCACCGGCTATACGCCCCCCTCGCATTTCATTAGCACTTCAACCGGTCACCGTGAGGCCCTCGAACGGCTCTCGAACGGCCCTCGAACGGCCCTCGTGCTTCAGCCACCGGCTTATTTTCCCAGCTTATCTGTATCAATGCCTCGCTTACGGGCCATCTCTTCGAGCTTGAGCTGAAATTTGGATTTCACCACCGGCTTCTTTTTGTTTTCCTGGATCTGCGCGTGCAGGGCCTTGTCATCAACAAAAGTGCGGATCAGCAACTGCTGGCCAATGGTAAACAGGTTCGAAAGGAAATAGTAATAGGTTAAGCCCGATGCATAGTTATTAAAGAAACCCAGGAACACAATAGGCATCAGGTAACTGATGTATTTCATCTGTCCGGTAACGCCCGTCATCTGGTTATTATACATGGTATATACCAATGTAGAAATGGTCATCAGTAAGGTGAACAAGCTTACATGGTCGCCATAGAAGGGAACATTAAAGGGCAGGTTGAGGATACTGTCATAGCTCGAAAGATCATGACTCCAGAGGAATGCTTTCTGCCTGAGCTCGAAGGCGCTCGGGAAAAACTGGAACATGGCAATGAGAATGGGCATCTGCAACAATACCGGTACACAGCCGCCCATTGGGTTTACTCCAGCCTTTCGGTAAAGCTTCATGTTTTCCTGCTGAAGCTTGGTCATATCATTGCCGTATTTGGCTTTGAGCTCGTCCATCTCGGGCTTCAGCACCCGCATCTTGGCCGATGACTGGTATGATTTATAAACCAGCGGGAACAAGATGGTCTTCACAATTAATGTGAGCAGGAATATGATCAAGCCAAAGTTGAGGATATACTGTCCGAGGAAATAAAATACATTCACCGTGAGGTATTTGTTGACCCAACCGAATATGCCCCAACCCATCGGAACAATTTTCTCGAGACCTATATTCAGTTTCTCCAATGACTTATAGTGGTTGGGACCGAAGTAGAATTTCATTCCATAGCTCTCTGCTGCACCATGGTTATAAGCCAGTGCAAGGCTTGCGCTTAAAGTCTTAAAGCCAGTATATTTTCCTAAGGTAACAACCTCTTTTCCATCGGCATTTTTGTGAACATCGAGCTGCTTTGATTCAACGGAGCTGTTTTTTTCAAAGGCATTATCCGAGATAAGCGTAAGGTTGAAATACTGCTGTTTAAAAGAGACCCATTGAACAGGAATATTCAGGTCTTCCTTAGAATCCTTGGTTTCTGTAAGGTTCTCGGCATCTTCATTCAGGTAGCGGTAATAAACGGTGGTAGTCCTGTTCTCTGCGTCGATGGTTTTTTCCTGCAGCAACATGTGTTGCTTCCAGTTCAGGTCTATGAAATTGCTGTTAGAGGCGATCACATTCTCCATGCCCACCAGGCTGAGCTTGAAATCAACCATATTCTGGTTTTCATTGAGGCTGAAACGATGCTCTATGTATTGCTGATCGGCCAGCTTCACAAACATCGACACACTCTTGCCATCGGCACCTTTGAGGGTTGAGAAGTAGAGGTCTTTGCTCGAAATTGCTTTTGCATCGCGTGTGGCAAATGAATATTCAAATTCGTTCTCGGGGCCATCCATGAGCACCAGCGGCGAGCCGTCGCTTCGTTTGAACTTCTTGAGCTGAACCCTGTAAATACGCCCCCCTTTATTGGTGAGGTCGATTTTTACCTCGTCATTTTCTAAGGTGGTTATTTCTTCTTTGCCGTTGCTGAAAGAGGCAAATGAACCATAGGCATTGATGAGCGAAGTGCTGTCGGCCGCACGCACGGTGTCCTTTTTTGATTGCGCCATCATCATATTGGCAGCAACGCTATCGGTGGTTTGCCTTGCCAAAGCAATAGAATCGGCGCGGTGTTTGGCCTGATCCAACTCTGCCTGGGAGGGTTGATTGATGTAAGCAAAGGTTATCAGTATCAGGAAGATAAGAACAAGCCCGATAATTGAATTTCTATCCATTGGTAGTGATTAAAGCGGGGCGAAAATAGGGTAAAATTTCATAGTTCGATGAACCCGGAAATTGAGAAAACGTTCGAATATCAGAATTGGTCGATAAGTTTTGCATTCGCGCTGCCATCCGCTATTTTTGATTACCCGATGAAAACTATCATACGCAAACATCCCCTCGCCATCAGGTGGCTGCACTGGATCAATTTCCCTTTGCTTACCCTTATGGTGTGGAGCGGACTGCTGATCTACTGGGCCAATGGCATCTACCGGATTACCTGGGGCAGCAAAGAGTTGTTCAGATTTTTTCCGAAAGACTTTTATGTAGCGCTGGGCGTGCCTTTTCACCTGGCCGTGGGCATGAGCCTGCATTTTTTCTTCATGTGGTTTTTTACCGTGAACGGCATTCTGTATGTGCTATATCTCCTGATCTCAAAAGAGTGGAAGCTCATTGTTCCCAACAGGCATTCATTGAAAGAAGCCTGGCAGGTATTATTGCATGATCTGCACATCAGGCGCGGAATGCCCGTACAGATCAAGTACAACGCAGCCCAGCGCATTGCGTACACCGGTGTAATTGTGATGGGATTTGGCATGATCGCTACCGGGCTGGCCATCTATAAACCAGCGCAGCTTAACTGGCTTTGCGCCATGCTTGGGGGATATGAGTGGGCGAGGGCGGAGCACTTTATCATCACATTGCTGTTTGTTGGTTTTTTCGTGATCCATATCATCCAGGTGATCCTGGCGGGTTGGAATAATTTCAGGGGAATGGTAACCGGTTTCGAAGTGGTGGGGTCAGCAAAGGCAGAAGCTCCATCTAAAGCTGACGGGCAAAATGAAACAGAATTGCAGGCAGATTAATTTCAATATCAAACATGGATCAAAAACCTGAAACAGTCAGCACACGGTATGTTTTAACCAGAACCCTGCTGGGCCTTGGCTGCGTAGTGGTGTTCCTCGGCCTGGCGTGGATGGGCTTTCAGAAACTCCAGAAACAACCCAAAGACAAAGGTACACCGCAAACTTTGCGCAAAGCATTTGAAGCCAATGAAAAAATCTTCAGCGGCATTTTCAGCAGCACCCACCTGAGCAAAACATTTCCAAAAGAAATGGCCGCCAAAAATGTACGCGTAAATGGCAAGGCCGGACTCACCAATGATGCTGACACGCTCAACTGGAAGCTGAATGTGATCCGGGAGAATGGCGATACTTTGACCCTTGATATCAACGACATCAAAGCCCTGCCTAAAACTGAAATTATTTTTGATTTCAAATGCATCGAAGGCTGGAGCCAGATCACCCACTGGGGCGGAGTTAAGTTCAGTGATTTTGTTGAACACTATAAGCTTGGCAACGAAGCTTCTCTTGATTTTGTAAGCCTGGTTACGCCCGATAAAAAATACTATGTGGGCATAGATATGCCGAGCATGATGCATCCGCAAACCATACTCTGCTACGAAATGAATGAGCAACCACTACCGCTTAAGCAGGGCTATCCGCTGCGGCTCATCATCCCCGTTAAATATGGCGTGAAACACATCAAACGTATTGGCACCATCAGCTTCAGCAACACCCGGCCAAGAGACTACTGGTATGAGTTCGGGTATGATTACTATTGTGGGCTGTGAGGGGTAGCTGTTGGGCGTTGGCTGTTGGCATTGGGTTTTAACAGTTTACTTCCGGTTTGATTTGGTTTCTATTCGGGTGATTATTAATATTCCAATGGTGGGACAATGCCTTCGGAAAAGAGGAAATTTAGGATTGGCCGGTAACTCCGGTATAGACAGAGACTTTCTTAATTAAATTCTATTAGATTAGGGGTACGAATCACTTTGGGTGCACCAAAGATGAAAAAAAGAACTAAGATCGTTATTTCACTAATTTTTGGGCTAATTGCAGGAGCAATTGCGGTGTGTCTATATCTGGCAATGCCTATTGCCGAAGCAATAATTGAAGATGGCAAAAGAATGGAAAATTTCAAATTTCCAAGATACCCCAAAGAAGGCGACACTATTACTTTTTTAAAATTGGATTCAAATAGAGTTGATTGTAATACCATAGTCACTAATTCTGGGGATACATTCCATCTTGGTTCTCATCGATATCTGCGATTACATAAGCCGTTATAAACAGAACGGTGGAAAATTCGACATCCGCGTTGGGGTCAACAGGGGTCCGGTTGTAGCCGGCATTGTAGGCATCAAGAAGTTTGCGTATGATATCTGGGGCGATACCGTGAATACCGCAGCACGCATGGAAAGCAGCGGCTCAACCGGGCGTGTGAACATAAGCGGTTCAGCACACAACCTGGTCAAAGACCAGTTTCAATGTGAATACCGCGGCCGGATCTCCGCCAAAAATAAAGGTGAGATAGATATGTACTTCGTTAGCCGTAGCTTTAGCGAAGGTTACCTTCGTCAGCCATAGCTGGGTTTTCTTCTTACCTCATTACCAGCTTCTGCGAAACTTTTTCACTGCCATTGAAGAGGGTCACAAAATAAACGCCTGCCTGCAATCCCGGCATCTCAACATGCACCTCGCCGTTGTCAACGCTGCGTTCATAAACTACCTGGCCCTGCAGATCCTGCACCTGCATACGAACATTGTTTGCGTTGCTATTTATGCTGATCACAAAATTTCCTTCGGCAGGGTTAGGCGCAAGCGTAAAATTGAAAGGCTCCTGCTTTTGTTTGATCACATGTATGGGTGGGATCAAAATAAATTTTCCATCATAGTCAACTTGTTTCAACAGGTAATACAGGTTTGAATAGATGCCTGGCTCAAATACCCCTTCATCATCAAAATCATAGTCATGGGCAATTGCGCTGGTACCATGCCCTTTTATCGATGCGATAAATTCCCAGCTCTTTCCATCGGCAGAACGCTCTAATTCAAAATGGTCGTTGTTGGATTCAGATGCTGTTTGCCATTTAAGAAATACATCGTTTTCAACAACAGTTCCGTTAAAAGACCTCATTGTAACAGGCAAGGTGGTAGCACCGCCCGATGCCGGTGATTGTATTTGGAAATTCATAGCGGCCGAATGCCCGTTGAATTCAAAAACCGCAAAACGATACGCTGTGCCAGGTGTAAGAGCAGTTACATTGGTGTTGTTTCCGGTTCCAACGTAAACTACAAATGTTCCGGGAGCCAGTTGCGTGCCCGCACCAAAAACCCCTGATGCTAAATAGGGATAATAGCTTTTGGGAGTATCGGTGAGGTTTATGGTAGCCTTTGCAATCACAATGCGCCCAACACCATTTCCGTTGGTCCAGCTAAGGTGAACGCTGTTATTGGTGATGGCACTTACCGAAAGCGCAGAAGCCTGAACGGTTGGCTTGTTCTCTGCTATTGTATTGATCCGAACATTGATCACGTTGGAGAGTGAGGGGGTCAATTCTACCGTAACAATATCAGGCTTCCGGTCCTGGTTTACATCGCCGATAGCAATATACTCATACACGAGGTTACCATTAACAACAGGTGTAACGAGGTTGGCTCCGGCAAAAGGCCCAGACGCGATCGGGCCCGTGCTGTTGATCACATTTGTTGATAATCGCATACCGTTAATGCAGGTGCTGCCGTATGGACTGCTAAAACACGATGCAAAATCTGGCTTGCCATCCCCATTCAAGTCGGCAAGCACCGGGCTTCCAGCTTTATAACCACCGGTAGCGGTATCGTAAACGGGTGCTTCGAAATATCCCGGAGAAATTCCGCCACCAAAAAACAACGTGCGATTAATGGAGAGCTTAGAAACTGTAGTACCAACAGTACCATACTTGTTATACAAACACCAGTCTTTCTGTTGGTCGTTATCCATATCGGCAAACAGGCTGTTGAAACCAAATTGCGAAATTCTGAAAACCGAAAGAGACGTAAATCCCGCTGAGTCAGTAAGCCCGGTTGTGCTCAGGCCATTTTCATAAACAAGGGTAGAGTCTGTCTGGTATTGTGAAACTATGATGTCTTCTTTTTGATCGCCATTGATGTCTTCAAAATGAACATAAGGCGAAGTATAGCTTGGGGGCGTAAACGTGCGAAGTAGGTTAATGGTGGAAAAGCTGCTTCCGTAAACTGCTTTCAGAAAGTGGAAGTTGCCGTTGACACAATATCCAACACAAACCGGCTTACCATCACCCGAAGGATATCCAACATCAAATGCCTCAACAACATTACCGAAATAGCGTTGAAGCGAACTGCCCAGGGAGATAGTTCCAGGTGTGCTGTAATTGGACTTTTCAAGGAATCCTGAGTTGGCCATGGTTAGAACCTGTATCTTACCATTGCCGTAAAGATCTTTCAGGATCATGGGTTTTCCCGACAAATAGTTATAACTCTTATAAGGTGCCGCAAAAGAGGAAGCAGTAAAAGGGTTTCCGGTAACATGGATATTCCTGAACACAACAATGGTATCGTAATCGTTCAAAACAAGATCCAGCTTACCGTCGCCATCCATATCTGCCAGTTTTATTTCCGAATACTGGTTGTTGGTTGATACCGCTACCGGCGAGGCAAAGCACGAAGAACTCAACAAAGGAGTATTACCGGCAAACGTGGGTAAAAACGTTTGCGACGAATAAGCAACCTTGCCTCCTACAGCCACCATTAAAGTGCCTGGCGCAGCACCAAAGGGTACGATCACATTAATGTAGTTAATAGCTGAAGATATCACAGAGGCCTTAACTCCACCGAAGTATACAATATTGTTGGCAGCGGTATCATTGAAATTTGTGCCGGTTATGGTTAAGGGTGCCCCCGGAGCAGCGGTACGTGGCGAGAAATCGTAGATGACGGGCACTGCCTGGGATGTGAAGCAGAGTAGGAGCATGAGTGATAAAGACAAGGGTTTCATTGGTAGCCGAAAAATAGTGAAATATGATCAAATTTCCCGTGGCCATATTCTAATAATTGTAATTTTTCATTTTTTAATCGATCCGGGTTTCCCATACACTTACTGATGTTACGCATATTCATTGCTACAAAAAGGAAATATAGCCCAGAAGGTTTAAGCACGCAACGGCTAAAAGCAATAAATAGTAGCATGTGAGGGTGTAATCTAAACTGTGTCAAAGTACTTTAATAGTAGTAACTTTAAACACAGTAAAGATGAAAAAAAACAACAAGTCATTTGAGTTTGATTATGAAGAGGTAAAAAATAAAGCCTTAGCTCAACTTAAAACAGGAAAGTCACTTTTAGGCAAGGATGGCGCTCTGGCGCCGCTATTCCAATCGTTTCTTGAAGCAGCTTTGGAAGCTGAGTTAGAGAACCATCTTCAGGAGGGCAGGCATGACGACCAGGATGGGAACCGTCGCAATGGGCATGGCTCAAAACAGCTACGAACTACCGAAGGTAGTATTGATCTTTCTACACCACGGGACCGTAACGGCAGTTTCGAGCCAGAGATAGTCAAGAAGCGATAGACTATTTTGGCAGACAGCCTGGCGCCGAAGATCATGGGCATGTATAGCCTGGGGATGAGCTTCTTGGATATATCAGCACACATCAAGGATATTTATGATTCAGATATCAGCCACTCAGCTCTTTCAGCGATAACAGATAGAGTGATTCCAGCAATTAAATTATGGCAGGTGCATAGCCTGGATCCTATCTATGCTATCGTGTGGTTAGATGCGATGTATTACAAAGTAAAGGACGACAGTGGGCACGTGGTCACCCGCTGCCTTTATAACGTGTTGGGGATCGATTTAGAGGGTCGAAAGCACCTGATGGGGATGTTTGTCTCGGAAAGCGAAGGAGCTAAGTTCTGGTTGAACGTACTTACTGATCTTCAACAACGGGGCGTTCAGGATATACTCATCGCCTGTATCGATAACCTTGGTGGTTTTGAAGAGGCTATCGGAAGCATCTTTACTAAAACAGAAGTTCAGAGCTGCATAGTTCACCAGGTGCGCAATACGATTAAGTATGTAGCCAGCAAGGATGCTAAAGAAGTAGTCAAAGACGTTCAGAAGATCTACCGGGCGACAAGCAAGGTACTGGCTGAAACGTACCTGGATGAACTGGAAGAGAAATGGGGGAAGAAATATCCAATTGTACTAAAATCGTGGCGCAGCAACTGGCATAAACTCAGCACCTTTTTTAAATACACCGCCGACATCCGGAAACTTATTTACACCACCAATACCATCGAGGGATATCACAGACAGATCAGGAAGGTAACAAAAACCAAGGGTGCATTTACCAATGACATGGCCCTTCTCAAGCTCGTCTATATGGCCTGCCAGCGCATCATGGAGAAGTGGACGCAACCGCTTCACAACTGGGCACTCACAATTCAACAACTAAGCATCATGTTTGGGGAGAGGATGCCAAAATTATTTTGAAAAATTTCACAAACCTTCCCAAGCCCCTTTGGGCGTACGCCCAAAGGGGCTTGGGAAGGTTTG
>JADMIO010909315.1_pt1 | contig 22874 bp, 19 predicted proteins | sample 8958161 | NCBI WGS metagenome assembly JADMIO01 (sample SAMN16585339, study PRJNA669376) | soil metagenome | isolation source: Crop rotation soil | place: USA: Cullars Rotation, Alabama | collected 2011 | reverse complement strand
AAAACGCCGGCCATCCGCCCCTGGAAGGGCAATGGCCGGCGCCCCGGAAGGAGGCTTACGCCGCCTTCAGATTGCAGGCTGCTTCCTTGCCGCTGCGCTGATCGCGCTCGACATCGAAGCTGACCTTCTGGCCTTCGCTGAGGCTGCTCATGCCGGCGCGCTCAACGGCCGAGATGTGGACGAACACGTCCTTGCCAGCGCCCTCAGGCTGAATGAAGCCAAAACCCTTTTGAGAATTGAACCACTTCACGGTTCCGATCGACATTTTTGAGGTTCCTTGAACCAATAGATAAGGCCGCCCGCGCGAACGCGCTGGACGGATCAAACTTCAGAGAGGTTTCGGTAGAGGCGAGTCCGGCGCTCGTTGATCCCGAGCGAAGGAAGGCGGGCCGAACCAAACAAGCCGACGATAATTACATAGAAGGTCGGCACTCAGTTTTCAATATTTATTTAGGATAGGCGGCCGGTGGGAAGGAGGAATTCGGCGGATTTCCTCGAGATTTCGCAGATATTCCCAGTAATGATTTTACGGCCGGCGAAAATTTTTTCCCGGCGATGACGACGGTTCAGGTCCGTCGCAAGCGCGCCCGGCGCCCGCCCACGCGGGGCATTTCCGGGCGATGATTTCGCAGCTGCAAAAGGGCGGGGCTACCCCGAAATCCCTGTGGAGGACGGTCGATTTTCAAGCATTTTATGCAACTTTGAGGCAGCTCGCCTCGCGATGGCTACCCTTCTAGGGTGAGAGTGCGTAGGGATTAGCCAGATTTGCCGCGGTTGCCTGGCGGTCCCGAACCCCGCCTGCGCCCGGTCCAACCCGTCCGGCAAAAAAGAAAACGGCCGCTAACCCATTGAGTTAGCGGCCGAGTTGAACAGGGAGGCTTCACGTCTGGGAGACGTAGGGTCCAAAGACCCAACCCCGGACGGGCATCCGGGGCGAAGTTGCCTGTTGCTGCAACGCAACAACAGACAAAGTTAATTTAGGCGTCCGGGGGCCGGATACCATCCCCAAAACTGCCAGAGCGTCATGCGCGCTTCGCATGACTGGCCTGAAGCCGCATGGTGCGCTGCAATACGACCGGTTTAGAAGGCGGTTTCGGCGACCTTCTTGACCAGGAAGTCGCGGAAGACGGCGATGCGCTTGGAGTGGCGCAATTCCTCCGGATAGACGAAATAGGCATCGATCCGGGGGCCGCTCAAATCGGGCAGGATGCGCACCAGTTCGGTGTCGCCATCGGCCATGAAATCCGGAATGGCGGCGATGCCGAGGCCGCCTTTGACCGCCTGCAGGATGGCGTACTGGCTGTTGACGCGCAGCGCCGTGGCGCGCTCGCCCATCGGCGGGTCGCCGATGTCCAGCAGCCAGTTGATGTTCGGCACCGGTGCCTTGGTTTCGCGCGGATAGGCCACGATGTCGTGCTGGTCGAGATCGGCCAGCGTCTGGGGCGTGCCGCGCCGGGACAGATAGTCCCGGTTGGCATAGACATGCACGCGGATGGACATCAGATGGCGCTGGATCAAATCGGGCTGGCGGGGCTGGGTAAGGCGGATGGCGATGTCCGCCTCGCGCATCGACAGGTCCAGCTCGTCATCGTCGAGCAGCAGCGACAGCTTCACGTCGGGATAAATCCCGAGGAATTCGCGCACCCGCGGCGTCAGCCACATGGAGCCGAACGCCACCGTCGTCGTCACCTTCAGGGGGCCCTTCGGGTGTTCCTTGCTCTCCGAAAGCATGGCTTCGGTCATGGAGAGCTTGGCGAACACCTCGCGGGCGGTGCGGAACAGCAGTTCGCCCTGCTCGGTCAGGATCAGGCCGCGCGCATGGCGGTGGAACAGCGGCACATGCAGGCTGTCCTCCAGCGCGCTGATCTGGCGGCTGACCGCGGATTGGCTGAGATTGAGGGTTTCCCCCGCATGCGTGAAGCTGCCCGCTTCCGCCACGGCGTGGAACACGCGAAGCTTGTCCCAGTCCATGCCCTGTCCCTGAAAGAGGCCGGTGATTCCTGGTCCGGCCGTCGCTGCCATCGCTGGCGTTGCCCCCCATATGGGCAGCGCCTGCCAACATTTATATAGGCGCCCGTTAACCAGCGCTATGGATTGTAGGTTCTCGCCGCAAAGCAGCGCAACCCGGCGCGCTTACCCTCCGTGGACGGGTGGTTATTGGGCGGCTTGCTGGGCGGTCCCGGCCGCCGCGTGCGACGCATGGGCCAGCCATTTTTCGGCTTCCAGCGCTGCCATGCAGCCGGTTCCGGCGGCCGTCACGGCCTGACGATAGACCTTGTCCTTGACGTCGCCGGCGGCGAACACGCCGGGCACGCTGGTCCGCGTGCTGTCCGGTGCCGTCTTGATGTAGCCGGACTCGTCCATCTCGACATGGCCGCGGAACAGGGCGGTCGCCGGGTCGTGGCCGATGGCGATGAACACGCCGTCCAGCGTCAGGTCGCGCGTGGTGCCGTGCTGGGTGTCGCGCAGCCGAAGGCCGGTGACCCGCTTCGGATCCTCGAAACTCGACCCGCCGGCGCCCAGCACTTCATCGACCGCGCTGTTCCACGCCACTTCGATTCGCGGGTGCGCTGCCACCCGGTCCATCAGAATGTGCTCGCCGCGAAACCGGTCGCGCCGGTGCACCAGCGTCACCTTGGTCGCGTGGTTGGTCAGATAGAGCGCTTCTTCCATGGCGGAATTGCCGCCGCCAACCACCGCCACTTCCTTGCCGCGGAAGAAGAAGCCGTCGCAGGTGGCGCAGGCCGACACGCCGGCGCCCTGATACAGCTGCTCGCTGGGCAGCCCCAGCCAACGGGCCTGCGCGCCGGTCGCGATGATCACCGCGTCAGCGATGTACTGGTCGCCGCTGTCGCCGGTGCAGACGAACGGCCGCTTGGAGAAATCTACCCCGGTGATGACGTCGAAGATCATCTCGGTGCCGACATGCTCGGCCTGCTTCAGCATCTGCTCCATCAGCCAGGGACCCTGAATGACGTCGGCGAAGCCCGGATAATTCTCCACGTCGGTGGTGATGGTCAGCTGCCCGCCGGGCTGCATGCCCTGGACCAGAATCGGTTTCAGGCTGGCCCGCGCGGCATAGATGGCGGCGGTGTAGCCGGCCGGGCCGGCGCCGATGATCAGGACCTTGGTGCGATGGGTGGTGGCCATGGAAGGCGGCGACCTCGACAGGGGAGGGAGGAGTGATATGGGGACCGAAACCGGGTCTGGACCGTACCGGTACGCAGGCCAGCTATCAACTTGTGCCGTTGCCGGCACCACCCCACTCCGCCTTGCCCCCTCAAGGGCATGTGATCGGCCCGCCCGGGGCCGGGCTGGCAGGGGGCGGGCGAATGCCCTACATGTGGCGCCATGGCATGTCCCAAGGGTTGGCCAATGCAGGTTCTAAAGAGGCTCCGCCACGGCCTGTGCGCGGCGCTGGCGGCCGGTTTGCTGGTCCTGGCGGCGGCGCCGGCCCCCGCCGCTCCGGTGCGCACCGAGCATGTCGAAATCGACCTGCTGGCGGAGCAGAACGCAGCGGTCCCGGGCCAGCAACTGACCGTGGCCCTGGCCCAGCGGATCATCCCCCACTGGCATACCTACTGGCTCAATCCCGGCGAATCGGGCCTGCCGACGGAAATCACCTGGACGCTGCCGGAGGGCTGGACGGCGGGCGCCATCCAATGGCCGGTGCCGCAGCGCCTGCCAGTCGGGCCGCTGATGAATTACGGCTATGAGGACCAGGCCATCCTGCTGGTCGACCTCACGGCGCCGGCCGGCGCGAAGCTTGGCCAGGCGGTGCATCTGAAGGCCGAGGCCAGCTGGCTGGTCTGCGAGGAAATCTGCGTTCCGGAATCGGCTGTCCTCACCCTCGACCTGCCGGTCGCGGCCGCTTCCCAACCGGCGGTCGCCGCGGCCGCGACCTTCCGTGCGGCCCGCGCGGCGCAGCCGCAGCCGAGTCCGTTCGCCGCCAGCTTCCGGCACAGCGCCGCCACGGCCGAACTCAGCCTTGCTCTGCCGGATGCCGAACAGGCGAAAATCACCGAGGCCTATTTCTACGCCGAAGACCAGGACACGGCCGAAGCCTCGGCGGTGCAAAGCATGGCGCTCGACCGGGACGGGCTGCACGTCGCCTTCAAGCCGGCCAAGAGCACACCTCCGGCAGCGCCGGTGCGCGGCATCCTGCAATTGACCGAGCTGGTCAATGGCGAGCCGCAAATGCACGCCTTCGCCATTGCCGCCGACCTCGCTGCCGGTGCCCCGGTCGCGCGTGCGCCGCAGGCGGCGCCGGCCGGCGTCGACAGCACCACCACCATCGCGCAGGCGATCTTCCTGGCCCTGCTGGGGGGCCTGATCCTCAATTTGATGCCGTGCGTGTTCCCGGTGCTGTCGATGAAGGCGCTGGCACTGGTCAGCCATCGGGGCGATCACGCGCGCATGCATGGGCTCAGCTATGCCGCTGGCGTGCTGGTCACCTTCGCGCTGATCGGCGGCGCGCTGCTCGCAGTGCGCGCCAGCGGTGCGCTGGTCGGCTGGGGTTTCCAGCTGCAGAACCCGCTCATCGTGGCGGCGCTTTCCTATGTGCTGTTCGCACTCGGCCTGTCGATGTCGGGCGTGTTCGAAGTCACCGGCTCGTTCACCGGCATGGGCCAGTCTCTGGCGGCGCGCGGCGGCGCTGCCGGGTCCTTCTTCACCGGCGCGCTCGCGGTGGTGGTGGCGACGCCCTGCACGGCGCCCTTCATGGGCGTGGCGCTGGGCTTCGCGCTGGTCCAGCCGCCTGTGGTGGCGCTCGCCATCTTCCTGGCGCTCGGCCTCGGCCTCGCCTTGCCCTTCCTGCTGCTGACCCTGTCGCCGGCGCTGCTGCATCTGCTGCCGCGGCCGGGTGCCTGGATGGATCGGCTGAAGCAGGTGCTGGCCTTCCCGCTCTATGGTTCGGCCGCCTGGCTGGTGTGGGTGTTGTCGATCCAGGCGGGCCCCGATGCCGTGGCCGCGGTGCTGGCGGGTCTTGTGCTGGTGGGTTTCGCCGCCTGGCTGTACGGCACCACGCGGCAGGGGGCGGGCAGCTGGCGGCTTACGGGTTCCAGCCTTGCGGCGGTGGCGCTGGTGGCCGCCTTCGGTCTCGCCTCGCTGCCGGCCGCCATGCCGTCCCCTTCCGGATCGGCGCCGGCCACGGCGCAGGCCGGCGAGGCGTATGAGAAATTCAGTGAAGCGCGCGTCCAGGAACTGACCGGTGCCGGCAAGCCGGTGTTCGTCAATCTGACCGCCGCCTGGTGCATCACCTGCCTGGTCAATGAGCGCGTCGCGTTGTCGACCGATCCGGTGAAGAACGCGTTCGCCGCCAGGGGTGTCACTTATCTCAAGGGTGACTGGACCAACCGCGATGCGGAAATCAGCACGGTGCTGACCCGCTTCGGGCGCAGCGGCGTGCCGCTCTATGTCCTGTACGCGCCGGGGAGGGCGCCGCAGATTCTGCCGCAGATCCTGACGCCCGGCATCATGCTGGACGCGCTGGACGCGCTGCCGCTGAAACAGGCGAACGCAAACTAGCGACGAAAGTCCTTAGCCGCGTCAGGCGGGCGCCTTCAAAACCCGAACATGTGGTCGAGCGAGAACGCGCCGTGGGCGCCGTCGCGGATCAGGCCGTGATAGCCGAACAGCCGGCACGTTGAATCGCGCACGACGACGTGCGCGCCTTCGCCGGCGGCCTTGCGCTCCGCCACGGTGAAGCAGGTCGACATGCGCAGATGCAGCGAGCCGCCGCAGGGAATGCCGTGATGGGCGCGCGCCACCTCGACGCCATCGGCGCGCATCAGCAGCAGCTGCGTGTCGGACACCGGATGCCACGGCGTGCTGGCCGGATAGATCAGATGGCAGAACGTGTCGACATCGCCGTCGGCAGCCGGCGCCATGCGCAGGAACAGGCGGGTCGACAGGCCGGGTGGCCGGCCGGCATAGCTCTGCGGCTCATTGCCATGCGTCAGCACGGTGTTGAAGATGTGCGTGCCGAAGCTGGTCTCCGCGCCATGTCCGGACAGGCTGTCCTCGACGCGGAACAAGGCGTGCAGCCACCCATCGGCATGCCGGGCGGCGTCCGTGCCGGCGGCGAAGTCATAGCTGAGCTCGATGTGTCCGGTGCGGTTCGCCAGCGGCGCGGTCAGCGTGTTCACCTCGAACGCCACGCGATGATCGCGCGGCAGCGCGCCGAAGCGGTGTTCACCGATCTGGCGGCCTGACGCGTCGTACAGATGCAGCGCCACCGGCAGAATGCGCTGGCTGGTCGCCATCGGCGTCGGCAGCACCCACAGGCGAAACCGCTCGGGCGGCAGGACCGGCGCGGTCAGCAGGAAGCCCTTGCCGAGCAGCGGGCGCAGTTCCGCCAGGCGCGGATCGGCCTGCAGATCGGCGCGCTCGACATTGGGATGCGCAATGCGCCGCCGTCCGCTGTCCTGGCGCACCACCTCGTAGCGCGGCCGCACCAGATGCTTGCCCGCGTGAATTTCGATCTGCGCCGGCCAGCGCAAATCCGGCAGCACGGTCGCGATGTCCAGCGCGACGGTGGCGAAGGGCGGCACGGCGCGGTCGAAGCCAACGACCGTGTCGCCGCCCATCTGGCTGAGCCCGATGGCGCCCGCCGGGATTTCCACCGGATGGCTGTTCTGCACCCACAGCACGACGCTTTCCTCGTCGCGCGGCGCTGGCAATCCGGCAAAGCGGTCGGACGGCCACGCATTGGCGTCGTGTGTACAGGATAAATCGCCCGGCGCGTCGCCATAGGTATCGAGCGCGTATTTCACCACGTCGTGGCCAGCGGCCTTCGCCACCTGCAGAAACAGCTGGCCGGTGAATTCCGGCAGATCGAAGCGCCGCCGTACCACCTTGCTGTCGATGACCAGCGTGCCGCCGGCGGGCGGTAAGGGCTCCTGCCATTCCGCCAGTGTCTCGCCGGCATCACCAAACAGCCGCGCATAGAGAATCGGTTGCTGCGCGCCATAGCCCGACCAGTAGTTCGCCGTCACCAGCCGCGTGTGCTGGCCGCCAGCGTCGCGAAAGAACGCGAAGTTGGTCGCGTAGTTGAGCGGATTCAGCGTCTGGCCGTGATCGCTGATCAGGTTGGCGGGCAGGCGCAGCAGATCCAACGTCACCACATCGGCGCCGGCCGGCAGCAAATGGCGGATGTGGCTCACCATGCGTTCGGCGTCGAACGCGGCCACGAACAGCAGATCGATGTCGCTGTCGGCGAGATCGGACACCGGCTGGGCAACGTGTCCCAGCAATGTCGAGCCGACGCGATTTACCTGCTGTACGAACAGCCAGGTCAGCGCGACGCCGGTCAGCGGGTACAGCGCCGCGAACGTCTGTGCCAGGCCGGTCGGGTCGTAGAGCGCGACGGACCGCGCCTGGCGCAGGCGCTGCAGCAGGCTCTGGGCCGCCGCCATCGCCAGCGGATGGCCGATCGCCTTGAAGGCGCTGTTGCCGCCGCTATGGTTGCTGAAGGTCTCGATGGCAAGCGCCATGGGCGCGCTCACGCGAACGGATTGAGACGCTTGATGCGCGCCGAAACGGTGTGACGGAAGTGTTCGCGCCGCACCACTGCGGCATCGCTTACCCAGTTGAGCTGAATGGCCCGCCGGGCACCGGCAAAACTGGTGTGGCCGTGCCACGACACCGGACCGTTGCGGAACGCCAGCAGCGTGCCGGCGTCGGGCGGCACCTCGACGGCCGGGTCTTCCAGATTGTCGGCGGTGCGCAGAAGGCGCAGCCTGCCATCGGGACTGTCCCAGCTGTCATTCATGTACAGCAGCACAGTCAACAGCTTGCTCTGGCTGTCGGTGTGGATGCGGCCGTCCTTGGCCTGGGTGCGCCCGCGCACCGTGATCATGGTGGGGTGTTCGCCCAGCGCGATGGAGAATTTCTCCGCCATCGCCGCGGCCATCTCCGGGCCCTGCAGCGCCGCCACCAGATCCGCGAAGGCGGGTCCGTAGCGCAGCTCGGAGAGCGGGAAGCTGCCAGGCCGGTCGATCGCGGGAAAATCCGCCGCGAGCGCGGCGCGGGCCGCTTCCTGGATGAAGCCCGGCACGATGACATGGTCGAACGGATCGGTGGCGAGCGGTGTCGCGCGCAGCAGGTCAAAGGCGATCATCGCGATCGACTCACGCGGGCAGCCACGAATGCCGGGGACGCGCCAAGGGAGAAAAACCCTCCGAAAATCCATCCACATGGCCGCGGGGACGCTGGAACTGCCCTGCCGCGGACGGCCGAGACACTACCCTGAAAGGCCGGGCGCTGTCGCGGGTCGGCCATCGGGACGGGCGATGCGCCGCAGCACCGCCTCGGCCACCCGGGCGGTGTCGTCCAGCGGTCGATACTGCCAGTCCGCCAGCTCGCCCGTAAAAGGGCGGGCGATCCCCTCGCCATAAAGGCCCTGGTGGAACCGCCGGAATTTGGCGGAACCGCCGGCCAATTCGATGATGTAGACGGGCTTTCCGGTGCTGGCAGCCTCGGAAACCATGGACACGCTGTCCGATGTGCACAGCACCGCGTCGGCCAGTCCCAGATAGCCGTAATAGGGGTTCTCGCCGCTGCCGTCCCACACCACGGCCGACAGCCCGGCCAGGCGGGCCCGCAGGATCGCCTCATTGTCCGCGCCGGTGCGCCGCGAGGGGGTGACGAGCAGGCCGACACCGCGATCCTGTGCCAGGGTGGCCAGCTGGTCGGCCAGATCGCCGGTCAGGGTCGGGGTCAGGCTGTAGACATCGTTGCTGCCGCCGATCAGTACCGCGACGCGCGGTTGCGGCAGGCCGGCCACGCTGGCCGCGACACGCGCGGCCTCGCGCGCCAGGCGCTCCGGCGTCACCCGGTGCAGGGCACCCTTGGTGACGATGACATTGCCGGCCTGCTTGGTGTCATGACGTGGCAGCGCCACCAGGTCGAACCAGGAAAACGGCACGCCGGGATTCTGAATGTGCACACAGAAGGTGCGGCCGCGGCTCTTGCGCCGGATCGCCAGCGCGATGCCGGCCGACTGACGTCCTGAGCTGATCAGCAGATCCGGCCAGGGCGGATTCAGCGGATCTGACACCGCGGTGCGACCCAGCCACAGCACGCCTGGCAGATAGGGCGTGAAAAGGCGCCACGGCGCGCGCAGCGTCACCCGCTTTACGCTGGTCGGGCCGCCCAGCGCATCGGCCAGACCCAGGCATTGGTTTTCCATGCCGGGCTTGCCGTCGGTCACCACCCAGGTGCGCGGCCAGTCGGAGGCGTGCGGTGCGGACACGGATGCGGGCTCTGTCAAACCGGAGGTTCTCTTGGCGGCTCCCGGCCGCTTGTGTAACATCCTTTCGCGAAACTATCTCCCCGGGAGCATTCGGACAGTACCATGCGGCGGGTCAAGCTCGACCGAATCGATCGGCGCATCCTGCGCGACCTGCAGGCCGATGGGCGGATGACCAATGTGGATCTGGCCCGGCGCGCGGGAATCTCGGCGCCGCCGTGCCTGCGGCGCGTGCGGGCGCTGGAAGAGGCCGGCTATATCCGGGGATATCACGCCGACGTCAATCCGGACGCGCTTGGCTACGGCGTTACCGTTTTCGCGCAGGTCGGATTGTCCTCGCAGAACGAAGCCGATCTGAAAAAATTCGAGGAGACGGTCAGTGCCTGGCCGCTGGTCCGCGAATGCCACATGCTGCAGGGCGAGTTCGACTTCCTGCTGAAGGTGGTGGCGGAGGATCTGGAAGCCTATCACCGCTTCCTCACCAGCAAGCTGACCGCCGCGCCCAATGTCAGCCACGTCAAATCGGCGCCGGCCATCCGCACGGCAAAACAATCGCCGGGCGTGCCGATCGACGTCGACGCCGCGGCGGCCGCTGCCGCCGACTGACCATTTTTACGAAGAGTTTTCCCGCCGCTTCAGGCGGGCGGCTGCCCGCCCGCGACCATGTGGTCGCGTAAGCCTGGCCTTGTGCGGACGCCGAAGGCGTCTAACCCGCGGATGCGGGAGCCCGGCGTTTGAGGGCTACTTGAAAGAGATTTTTACGATCTCGTAGCTCTTCGAGCCGCCGGGCGTCGAAACCTCGACGCTGTCGCCGACCTGCTTGCCGATCAGCGCGCGCGCCAGCGGACTCTGGATCGACAACAGCCCGGATTTGATGTCGCTCTCGTCCTGCCCGACGATCTGGTAGGAGATCTTCTCGTCGGTGTCTTCATCGGCCAGTTTGATGGTGGCGCCGAACTTCACGGCCTTGCCGGACAGCTTGGAAACGTCGATCACCTCGGCGCGGCTGATCTTGTCTTCCAGCTCCATGACGCGGCCTTCGATGAAGCTCTGCTTCTCGCGCGCGGCGTGATACTCGGCATTCTCCGAGAGGTCGCCATGCTCGCGCGCTTCGGCGATCTGCTTGATCACGTTGGGGCGCTCGAAGCTCTTCAGATGCTTCAGCTCTTCTTGCAGCCGGGTAAAGCCCGGTGCGGTCATCGGAATTCTTTCCATCGCTTCCCAGTACCTGCTCCCAAGTACCTGCACTCAAGAACCGTTCGTTCCGTCCCGCCCCGGCGGGTTGAAACAAAGCATTCCCCCGGCGCGTACCCGACGCACCGCGGCTCCTGCCTAGGCTCCTGCTTCAGTACGATCCGCTCAAGTAAGACTGCAGAGGCGCCACTTCAAGACTGCCGGCCTGAAGCGCCGAGATGGCGTCCACGGCCGCTCGGGCTCCGGCTACCGTCGTGTAATAAGGGATGTTATTGACCAGCGCGGTGCGGCGCAAGCTGAAGCTGTCCGACAGGGCCTGGGCACCTTCCGTGGTGTTGAAGATCAACTGAACCTCGCCGTTGATCATCGCATCCACCACATGGGGTTGTCCCTCCAGCACTTTGTTCACCAGGACCACCGGCAGGCCGGCGTCGGTCAGGTGACGGTGGGTGCCGCGGGTCGCCATCAGGCGGAAGCCCAGCTCCGAAAGATGCCGCGCAATCGGGACCAGCGCCGGCTTGTCGCGCTCGCGCACCGAAATGAACACGGTGCCGGCGCGGGGCAGCGTGATGCCGGCACCCAGCTGGCTCTTGGCGAAGGCCATCGCGAAGTCGCGGTCGAGGCCCATGACCTCGCCGGTCGACTTCATCTCCGGGCCCAGCAGCACGTCGACGCCGGGGAAACGGTTGAACGGGAATACCGCTTCCTTGACCGCGGTGTGCTTGGGGAACGGTCCGGTCAGTGGCAGCGCCGACAGCCTCTCGCCGGCCATGACGCGCGCCGCCACCTTGGCGATGGCGGTACCCGTCGCCTTGGCGACGAACGGCACGGTGCGTGAGGCGCGCGGGTTGACCTCCAGAATGTAGATGTCATAGCCGGCCGGCCCGTCGCCTTCCGGATTCGACTTCACGGCGAACTGCACATTCATGAGCCCGACGACGCCGAGGCCGCGTGCCAGCGCCTGCGCCTGGCGGCCCAGCTCCGCCACCACCGGCGCCGGCAGCGAATAGGGCGGCAGCGCGCAGGCGCTGTCGCCGGAATGAATGCCGGCTTCCTCGATGTGCTCCATGATGCCGGCGACATAGACCTCGTCATACTGGTCGGCCACCGCATCGACATCGACCTCGATGGCGTCCTGCAGGTAGCTGTCGATCAGCACCGGGTTCTTGCCCGACACGATCACCGCCTGGCCCATGTAGCGGTGCAGGCCGGCGACGTCGTGCACGATCTCCATGGCGCGGCCGCCCAGCACATAAGACGGCCGGATCACCACCGGGAAGCCGATGCGCTGCGCCACCACTTCGGCTTCGCTGACCGAGCGGGCGAGGCCGTTGGCCGGTTGCCGCAAATTCAACTTGTGCAGCAGCTGCTGGAAACGCTCGCGGTCCTCCGCCAGGTCGATCGCGTCGGGGCTGGTGCCGAGGATCGGGATGCCCGCCTCCTCCAGCGCGTTGGCCAGCTTCAGCGGCGTCTGGCCGCCGAACTGCACGATGACGCCCAGCACCTTGCCCTGGCGCTGCTCGACCCGCACCAGCTCGATGACGTCCTCGGCGGTCAGCGGTTCGAAGTAGAGCCGGTCGGACGTGTCATAGTCGGTCGACACCGTCTCCGGGTTGCAGTTGACCATGATCGTCTCATAGCCGGCTTCGGCCAGCGCGTAGACGGCGTGCACGCAGCAATAGTCGAACTCGATGCCCTGGCCGATGCGGTTGGGCCCGCCGCCCAGGATCACCACCTTGGTGCGGTCGGTCGGTTGCGCCTCGTCCTCGCCGCCGTCGGCCGCGGGCGGATAGCTGGAATAGAGGTAGGGCGTGCGGCTGGCGAACTCTGCGGCGCAGGTGTCGATGCGCTTGTAGACCGGCAGCACGTTCAGCTGCCGCCGGTGCGCCGCCATTTCGGCCTCGCTGACCCCGGTCAGGTGCGCGAGGCGCGCATCGGAAAAGCCCAGCGACTTCAGCCGGCGCAACGCGGCGGTGTCCAGCCCGGCCATGCCCTTGGCGGTGACTTCGGCCTCGCAGGCGATCAGGTCGCGGATCTGGCGCAGGAACCACGGGTCGACCTTGCAGGCGTCGTGCACCTGCTCGACCGTGAGGCCGTGGCGGAAGGCCTGAGCAATCACCAGCAGCCGGTCGGGCGTCGGGCGCGACAGCGCCGCGCGCAGCTTCAGCGGATCGGCGACGCCGCTGCCTTCGGTCAGGTCCATCTCGTCGAGACCGCTGAGGCCGGTCTCCATCGAGCGCAGCGCCTTCTGCAGCGATTCGGCGAAATTGCCGCCGATCGACATCGCCTCGCCGACCGATTTCATCGACGTCGTCAGCAGCGGCTCGGTGCCGGGGAACTTCTCGAAAGCAAAGCGCGGCATCTTGGTGACGACATAGTCGATCGTCGGCTCGAAGCTGGCCGGCGTCGTTCCCGTGATGTCGTTGGTCAGCTCGTCCAGCGTGTAGCCCACCGCCAGCTTGGCGGCGATCTTGGCAATCGGAAATCCGGTCGCCTTCGAGGCCAATGCCGACGAGCGCGATACGCGCGGATTCATTTCGATGACGACCATGCGGCCGGTCGCCGGATCGACCGCAAACTGCACGTTCGAGCCGCCGGTATCGACGCCGATTTCGCGCAGCACCTGGATCGAGGCGTTGCGCATCAGCTGATATTCTTTGTCGGTCAGCGTCAGCGCCGGTGCCACCGTGATGCTGTCGCCGGTGTGGATGCCCATCGGATCGATGTTCTCGATGGAGCAGACGATGATGCAGTTGTCCCGGTTGTCCCGGACCACCTCCATCTCGAATTCCTTCCAGCCCAGCACCGATTCCTCGATCAGCACTTCACTGACCGGGCTGGCGCGCAGGCCGCCCTTCACCACTTCCTCGAACTCGGTGCGGTTATAGGCGATGCCGCCGCCGGTGCCGGCCAGCGTGAAGCTGGGGCGGATGATCGCCGGCAATCCCACGAAGGCCAGCGCCGCCTGCGCTTCTTCCATCGTGCGGGCGACGCGTGACTTCGGCGATTCCAACCCGATCTTGTCCATCGCCTCGCGGAATTCGAGACGGTCCTCGGCCTTCTGGATGACATCGGCCTTGGCGCCGATCATCTCGACGCCCAGGCGCTCCAGCGTGCCGTTGCGGAACAGCGCCAGCGCCGTGTTCAGCGCCGTCTGGCCGCCCATGGTCGGCAGCAGCGCGCAGGGCCGTTCGCGCTCCAGGATCATGGCGACGATTTCCGGCGTGATCGGCTCGACATAGGTGGCGTCGGCCAGGCCGGGGTCGGTCATGATGGTGGCCGGGTTGGAGTTCACCAGAACCACCCGGTAGCCTTCTTCCTTCAGCGCCTTGCAAGCCTGGACGCCGGAATAGTCGAATTCACAGGCCTGGCCGATGATGATGGGCCCGGCGCCGATGATGCAGATGGATTTGAGGTCGGTGCGCTTGGGCATGAGCTCGCGAGGTGGCCGGAAGCAGGCTGCACGAAACCTCACCACGGCCGGTGGCCGGGGAGGGTGGCTCTATATAGAGGGCGTCCGCGCGAAGCGGAAGCGGGCTTCGCCCCATGCGACGAAAATCCGGGGGCGTCCGGAAAGCGGCCCGAAATCGGGGGCCGTCATTGGCCCCGCGGGTCAGGGCTCGACGAGAAACGGCCGCAGGGTGGCCATGTCGCCCACATAGACCAGGCACTGGCCGGCATTGTGGCCGAAAAAATAGACCTGACCGGCCTGGCGGCGCGCCTTGGTGTCGATCAGATTGATCGGACCGGTCCCGAACGCTACCCCCATCGGCCGCTCGCCGGGCCCGAATCCGCGATACATGAACTCGATCTGCTGGTTGAACTCGCCGCGCCGGCAGGCGATCGACAGGTCGCGCGACAGGGTCAAGGTGCGGGTGGCCGGCTGGGCCAGCACATAGGCGATCCGGTCATAGTGCCGCTGCTCCGGCAGCGGCCGGGCGACCACCGCCGGCGGATCGGGATCGTAGGGCAGGGTGCGCGCGTGATTGGGCGCGGTATGGGCGGCTTTCAGCCGGGTCGTCTTGGTTCGTTCAGGCTGCAGATAGCCGGTCTGCGGCGCTTCCGCCGGGCCGGCAAGGCCGGGCGGCGTCAGCAGGGTCGCCGACAACAGGAGACCTGCCACAAAGGCAAGGCGGCGCCGGCGGGCGCGGAGCGGGGGCCGATCGGCCATGACAGGGGTCCTTCGAACCCGGATGACCGCCTTCGCTTTGGAAGGCGGGACGCGTGAATTCTACCGGTTCAGCATCGACCGGGCAAGAAAGCGGGCGACCTGCTGGCGCGACGGCTCGGGCAGTTCGGCCAGGCTGATCTTGGCCTCGCCCTTGGCGACGGCGGCGACGCTGCCGCTGCCGCGCACCGTGACCGTGTCCTTCGGGTCCTTCATGACCAGGTCGAAACTGACCTTCTGGCCCTGCTTGTACTTGCCGGCGTCGGCGGCCGTGAAGCTCTGCGGGCCCAGATTGCTGACCGGATGGGTCTTGCCGGCGAGCGTCACCGTGGCGCTGAACTTGGCCTTCGGTTCTTCTTTGACCGCGACCTTCAGGAAATCGAACATCCCCACGGCACTCACCCGCCTAAGACTTCGCTAGGGCAAGGTTACCACATCCACGCCCGCGAAGTGGAAGTAAACCCGAACTCGCAACTGCAGGTTAATGGGTTTACTTAACGGTGTTTACTTGTTGGCCTCGATGGCGCTGACAAACCTTTCGAACAGGTAGTGGCTGTCCTGGGGACCCGGGCTGGCCTCGGGGTGATACTGGACGGAAAAAACCGGCCGGTCCTTCACCCGCAACCCTTCGTTGGATCCGTCGAACAGTGACACGTGAGTCACCTCGACGCGCTCGGGCAGGCTTTCCGGCACCACGCAGAAGCCATGGTTCTGGCTCGTGATCTCGACCCGGCCGGTGGCCAGATCCTTGACCGGATGGTTGGCGCCGCGATGGCCGCGCGCCATTTTCTCGGTGCGTCCGCCCAGCGCCAGGGCCAGCATCTGGTGGCCGAGGCAGATGCCAAACATCGGAATGCCGCGGTCGACCAGCTGGCGGATCATCGGCACGGCATAGTCGCCGGTGGCGGCCGGGTCGCCCGGGCCGTTCGACAGGAATACGCCGTCCGGCCGGTGCGCCAGGATGTCCTCGGCGGTGGCCGTCGCCGGCACCACGGTCACCTCGCAGCCGGCCGCCGCCAGGCAGCGCAGAATGTTGCGCTTGGCCCCGAAATCGACCGCCACCACCTTGTGGCGGGGCTGCTTCAACTGGCCGTAGCCGGTGCCCCGGGTCCAGCCGGTCTCGGTCCAGCCATAGCTCTGCCGGCACGATACGTCCTTCGCCAGGTCCATGCCCTCCAGCCCCGGCCAGGCGCGGGCTTCGGCGACCAGGTCGGCCAGGTCGAAGCGGCCGGCCGGCGCATGTACGATCAGGCCGGTCGGCGCGCCGCCGTCGCGGATGCGCCGGGTCAGCCGCCTTGTGTCGACCCCGGCGAGGCCGGTCAACCCATAGCTCTTGAGCCAGTCGTCCAGCGGCCGGGTCGCCCGCCAGTTGGATGGGTCGGTGATCTGCTCGCGCAGCACCAGGCCGCGGGCGGCCGGCGTCACCGTCTCGATGTCCTCGGGATTGGTGCCGACATTGCCGATGTGGGGAAAGGTGAAGGTGATGATCTGGCCGGCATAGGACGGGTCGGTCAGGATCTCCTGATAGCCGGTCATCGAGGTGTTAAAACAGACCTCGCCGACGGCGCGGCCTTCGGCGCCAAGCCCGCTGCCCCAGAACACGGTGCCGTCGGCCAGCACCAGGGCGCCGGTGGCGCCTTCCGGCGGTTGGGCAGGCGGCTGCGCCGGTCCGGCGCCGCCCAGGGCCTTCTCGGGCGCGGTCTTGACGGTCATGGTTCGGGGTACCTATTAGAGGGCTCGGCTCAGATAGACGTCGTCCGGTGCCCGGTCAAGGCAAGTTGCCACCAAATCGGGCCGCCCGGCCCAGAGGATCCGCCCCATGTTGCGCACCCGCCTCAACGACGCCCTGAAGGACGCCATGAAGGCCAAGAACCAGCGCGCCGTCTCGACGCTGCGCATGGTGCTGGCCGGCCTCAAGGACAAGGACATCGCGGCCCGGCCCGGCGGCGTCACCGCCATCGATGACGGCCAGATTCTGGCGATGATGCAGGCGATGGTGAAGCAGCGCCGCGAATCGATCGAGATGTACAAGCAGGGCGGCCGCGCCGATCTGGTCCAGCAGGAAGGCGAGGAGATCGCCATCATCGAAGGCTTCCTGCCGCAGCAGATGAGCGAGGCCGAGGCCCAGGCCGCGATCGACGCCGTGGTTGCATCCACCGGCGCCTCCTCCATCAAAGACATGGGCAAGGTCATGGCCGAGTTGAAAGCCCGCCACGCCGGCCAGATGGATTTCGCCAAGGTTGGCGCCCTCGTAAAGGGTAGGCTGGGCGGCTGACCGCGCATCGATCGTCTCGCACCTTTGGTCTAGCCCCTCGCCCAATTGGCTTGGTGTTGCCCCTCAAACCCCGATGCTACTTTCGCCGCCGCGCGACTGGCACATATGCGACGTGGGGGGAGCAATTGGCGAAGGATGACAGCAGCGGCCTGGTGGGCATTCTCACCCGGCACGAGGCGGAGATTCTCAACGACTGGCTGGCGCTTCAGCAGGAATCGGGTGCCGGCGAGGGCGGCCGCATCTCCGAGACTCAGCTGCGGGCCCAGTCCAAGCAGTTTCTCACGGCGCTGAATTTGGCGCTGACCAAGTCGGACGATCCGGGCGGCGCCGCCTTCGCGCCGGTTCGCGAACTGCTGGCCGAGGTCTCGCGCACGCGGGCTGTGCAGGGCTACTCGCCGACCGAGACGGCCACCTTCGTCTTTTCCCTGAAGCAGCCGATCTTCCGGCGCATCGAGCAGGAGCGCAAGCCCGACCCGGCGCAGGGCGTGCGCGACACCTGGACCATGTCGAAGCTGGTCGATTCGCTCGGTCTCTACGTCATGGACATGTACCAGAAGAGCCGGGAAGAGGTGATCATCCGCCAGCAGCAGGAGATTTCCGAGCTGTCGACGCCGGTGGTCCAGCTGTGGAAGGGCATCGTGGCGCTGCCGCTGATCGGCACGCTGGACAGCGCGCGCACCCAGGTGGTGATGGAAAACCTGCTGCAGACCATCGTCGAGGTGGAGGCGGAGATCGCCATCATCGACATCACCGGCGTGCCCACGGTCGACACGCTGGTCGCCCAATATCTGCTGAAGACGGTGGCCGCCGCCCGCCTGATGGGCGCCGACTGCATCATCAGCGGCGTGCGCGCCCAGATCGCCCAGACCATGGTGCATCTGGGCGTCGAGCTCAACGTCGTCTCCAAGGCCAACATGGCGGATGCCTTCGGCCTGGCCTTGCGCCGTACCGGCCGCACGGTGACGCGCATCAAGAAGGACCCGCAGTCCGCCCCGGCAGCGGAGTAACCGCCATGGATCGCATTCCGATCCTCAAGATGGGGAAGTGCCTCCTCGTCACCGTCCAGGTCGACATGCATGACCGGCTGGCGACGGCATTGGAGGAGGATTTGACCGCCCGCATCGTCGATACCGGCGCGCGCGGCGTGATGATCGACATCTCTGCGCTGGAGGTGGTCGACAGCTTCATGGGCCGCATGCTGGACAACATCGCCAGCGTGTCGCGCGTGCTGGATGCCGAAACCGTCGTCGTGGGCATGCGCCCGGCTGTCGCCATCACGCTCGTCGAACTTGGCCTGCAGCTGACCGGCGTAAAAACCGCTCTCAATGTGGAAAAAGGGCTGGCGCTGATCCAGATCCGGCTCGACGAAGAGGGCGGTGATGACGACAGCGACGAAGACTGAATCGCTGCCGATCCAGACATCGGAAGATGTCGTCCGGGTGCGCCAGCAGGTGCGCGCCTGGTCGCTGGGCGTCGGATTCTCCCTGGTCGACCAGACCAAGATCATCACGGCGGCCAGCGAACTGGCGCGCAACGCCTTGGAGTATGGCGGCGGTGGCACCATGCTCATGGAGGAGGTGGCCAACCCGCCGCGCAAGGGCCTTCGACTGACCTTCGCCGATCAGGGGCCGGGGATTCCCGACCTCGACCAGGCGCTGAAGGACGGCTTCACCTCGGGCGGCGGTCTCGGGCTCGGCCTCGGCGGCGCACGCCGGCTGGCCAATGAGTTCTACATTGAATCGAAGGTTGGCGAGGGAACGCGCGTGACGATCGTCCGGTGGAACAGGTGATCCGACTCCCCATCGCGGAACAGAGCCAGGTCGCCGATGCGCGCCGCCAGATCGGCGATTTTGCCAGGGAGCTGGGCTTCGACGAGACGCAGGCCGGCAAGGTCGCCATCGTTGTCACCGAGCTTGCCACCAACCTGATCAAGCATGGTGATGGCGGCGAGTTGCTGGTGCAGGCAGTCAATCGCGGCGCCGCCAGCGGTCTTGAGCTGCTGTCGCTCGATCGCGGTCGCGGCATGGCCAGCGTCGAAAACAGCCTGCGCGACGGTTTCTCAACGGCGGGATCGAAAGGGGAAGGGTTGGGCGCGGTGCGCCGCCAGGCCGATGAGTTCGACATTTATTCGCAGCCAGGCCAGGGCACGGCCGTGCTGGCGCGCTTCTGGACCGGCCGCGGCGCGCCGGCCTCGGTCCGCGGAATCCACGTCGGCGGCGTGTCGGTGAATATGCCGGGCGAAACGGTGTGCGGCGACGCCTGGGATCTGCTGCGCGATGAGGGCGGCGCGTCGATCCTGGTGGTCGACGGCCTCGGCCACGGGCCGCAAGCGGCCGAGGCCTCGCTGGCGGCCTCGCGCATTTTCGAAAAATATGGCAACCAGCCCATCCCGGCCGTGCTGGAAAGTCTGCACCATGGGCTGCGCGGCACGCGCGGCGCTGCCGTCGCGGTGTTGCGGGTGCAGCCGGCGGCCCGCCAGGTCGCCTATGGCGGCATCGGCAACATCGCCGCCGCCTTCTTGTCCGAAGGGTCGATCCGCCGCGGCGTCTCCCAAAGCGGTACGGCGGGCGTGGTGGCGCGCCGCATTTCCGAATTCCATTATTCCCATGGCAACGATTTGATTGCCGTGCTCCATTCCGACGGAATCGGGACGGCATGGTCGCTGGATCGCTACGCTGGCCTGACGGCGCGCGATCCGACGCTGGTGGCGGGCGTCATCTATCGCGACTTCCGCCGCGGCTCGGACGATGCGACGGTTGTTGTTGCAAGGTGGGCCGCGTGAACCAGGTGCTGCTCTCCCTCCTGCTGGCCTCGGAAGACGACATGGTGGCGCTGCGCCAGCGCTCCAAGCGCGTCGCGCAGCTGCTGGGCTTCGACAATCAGGACCAGACCCGCATCGCCACCGCGGTGTCCGAAATCGGCCGCAACGCGCTGCGCTATGGCGGTGGCGGCAGCGCCCATTTCCGCATCGAGGGCAAGCGCGGCGTGTCGCCGGCGCTGACCGTCGAAGTCGCCGATGAGGGGCCGGGCATCCCCAATCTCGAGGAGATCCTGGAAGGCCGCTACCGGTCGGTCAGCGGCATGGGCATGGGCATCCTGGGCGCGCGGCGCCTGATGGACACTTTCTCGATCGCCACCTCGCGCGAAGGCGGCACGTCCGTCGTGATGCGCAAGAAATTTCCGCGCCGCGCGCCGTTGCCGGAAGGCCGCGTGCTGCAGGACATCTGCGATGCGCTCGCCCGCGAAAGTCCGCCCGATGCGCTGCGCGAGTCCGAGCTGCAGAATCGCGAGCTGCTCGGCATGCTGGAGGAGCTGCGCAACCGTCAGGACGATCTCGATCGCCTCAATGGCGAGCTGGAAGACACCAACCGCGGCGTCGTGGCGCTCTATGCCGAGCTCGACGACAAGGCCGAGCAGCTCCGCCGCGCCAACGATCTGAAGACGCGCTTCCTCGCCAATATGAGCCATGAGTTCCGCACGCCGCTGAACTCGATCCTGGCGTTGTCGCGGCTGCTGCTCGACCGCGTCGATGGCGAACTCACCACCGAGCAGCAGCGTCAGGTCTCGCTGATCCGCAAATCGGCATCCAGCCTCAGCGACCTCATCAACGACCTGCTCGACATCGCCAAGGTCGAGGCCGGCAAGGTCGATGTGCGGCCGACCGGCTTCTCGGTGGCGGAGCTGTTTGCCACGCTGCGCGGCCTGATGCGGCCGCTCCGGCCCGATACGGTCGAACTCATCCTGGAGGACGATCCCGAGCTGCCGGTGCTGCACACCGACGAAGCGAAGCTGTCGCAGATTCTGCGCAACCTGCTGTCCAACGCACTCAAATTCACCGAGCAGGGCACCGTAAGGCTGACCGCCGAACGCGTCGCCGGCGGCGAAGGGGTACGCTTCCTGGTGGCGGACACCGGCATCGGCATCGCGCCGGCCGACCAGGCCCGCATCTTCGAGGAGTTCACCCAGGTCGAAAGCCGCCTGCAGGGACAGGCCAAGGGCACCGGTCTGGGCTTGCCGCTGTCGCGTCGCCTGGCCGAGCTGCTGGGCGGTACGCTCGACGTGTCCAGCGAGGTCGGCCAGGGCACCACCTTCATCCTGGAACTGCCGATGCGCTACGGCGTTGTGCTGGCGGATCAGGATGAAGCGCACAGCGATGGCGAAACCGACCGGCGGCGGGTGCTGGTGATCGACGATGACGAAGCGGCCCGCTATGTGTTCCGCCAGCTGGCGCCGCGCACCCAATGGCAGGTGATCGAAGCGGCCAACGGCAATGAAGGGCTGCAGCGCGCCCAGGCCGACCAGCCGCAGGTGATCGTGCTCGATTTGCGCATGCCTGGGCTCGACGGCTTTGCCGTGCTGGAGCGGCTCAGCGAGGATCCGGCGACCCGCCACATTCCCGTCATCGTGGCGACCGCGTCGGCGCTCTCCGATCGCGAGCGGGCGCGCCTCGCCAAGGCGCGGCTGATCGTCGCCAAGGCCGACCTGACGCGCGACCTGGTGGCGTCATCCCTGCTGTCGCTGGGCGGCCACGCGGCATGACCGCCACCATCCTCAACGTCGACGATACCGAGGCGATCCGCTACGCCAAGAGCCGCGCGCTGACGCGGGCCGGCTTCACCGTGGTCGAGGCCGCCACCGGCCGCGACGCGCTGCGCCTGGTCGACGAAGTGGTGCCCGATCTGGTGATGCTCGACGTCAAGCTGCCGGACATGAGCGGCCTTGATGTCTGCCGCATCATCAAGGAAGCGCGTCCGCAGATGCTGGTGCTGCAGGTCTCGGCGTCGTTCGTGCAGCGCGGCGACCGCGTGCGGGGCCTGAAAAACGGCGCCGATTCCTACCTCACCGAACCGGTCGAACCGGAGGAGCTGATCGCCTCGGTGGGGGCGTTGCTGCGGCTGCGCCGCGCCGAAGATGCGTTGGCCGGCACCGAGCGGCGCTGGCAGGCCACCTTCGACGTGCTGCGCGACGGTGTCTGTTTGCTCGATGAGCAGGGCGTCGTCGTCTCCGCCAACGCCGCGCTGGGCCGGCTGATGGGACGGCGCCCGGCTGACCTGATCGGCCAGCGCGCGCCGCTGCTGTGGCCACAGGCGCTCGATCTGGGGGCGCCCGGACGCGCCGCCGTCGGGTTCGCCTTGGGCGACCGCTGGGTGCGCGCCAGCATCGATCCGCTGCCGCGCGAAGGCGACCGGCCGGGCGGCTTTGTCGGCGTCTTCGCCGACATCACCGATCGCCACCAGGCGGAAACCGAGCTGCAGGGCCTTAACCGCCAGCTCGAACAGGAGGTCACCCGCAGCACCAGCGAGCTGGCCCAGTCGGCCGAGCTTCTGCAGTCGGAAAAGCGCAGCCGCGAGCAGGTCGAAGCGGCGCTGCGCCAGGCGCAGAAGATGGAAGCGGTGGGCCAGCTCACTGGCGGCATCGCGCACGACTTCAACAATCTGCTGACCGGCATCATCAGCAATCTGGAGCTGGTGAAGCGCAACATCACCGACATCGCGCCCGACATCGCCGGCTTCGTGGCGCAGGCGATGGACAGCGCGTCGCGCGGCGCCTCGCTGACGCAGCGCCTGCTCGCGTTTTCGCGCCAGCAGAATCTCGACCCGCGGCCGGCCGATTTGAACGAGGTGGTCGACAACCTGGCCGAGCTCGCCAACCGCACGGTGGGCGACGAGGTGCGCGTCGAAACGGCGCTGTCTGCCGTGCCGGTGCCCGCTTGTTGCGACGTCAACCAGTTGGAGAGCGCGCTGCTCAACCTGGTGGTCAATGCGCGCGACGCCATGCCGTCCGGCGGCATGATCATCCTGAAGACGGGCCTGGCCGAACTGGCCGACGCGGCCGACACGCGCACCGAATTCGTGACGGTGGCGGTGGTCGATTCCGGCACCGGCATGGCGCCGGAGGTGCTGGAGCGCGCCTTTGATCCGTTCTTCACGACCAAGCCGGTCGGCCGCGGCACCGGCCTGGGACTGTCGCAGGTCTATGGCTTTGCC
>JADMIO011294222.1_pt1 | contig 22887 bp, 17 predicted proteins | sample 8958161 | NCBI WGS metagenome assembly JADMIO01 (sample SAMN16585339, study PRJNA669376) | soil metagenome | isolation source: Crop rotation soil | place: USA: Cullars Rotation, Alabama | collected 2011 | reverse complement strand
GACGCAAAGGACTGCCAAGACAAAAGGCCTTTTGTCTTGGCAGTCCTTTGCGTCCTTCGCGTCCTTCGCGGTCAAAAAACACGATACTCGAATTACATCCGCGCCCGTTTGCTGCAAAGAATGCCCTGCTGCAAATTCAATCGATGATCCGACTGGCCGCGCCGACCGATGCTGCCGCGATTGCCGAGATCTATCGCCCGGCAGTGGTAGAGCGCGCGACGTCGTTCGAGGTCGATCCGCCTGACGCGGGAGCGATGGCAGTGCGGATCGAACGCTGCCTCGAGCGGCTGCCGTGGCTCGTCGCGGAAGAGGACGGTGCCGTCGTCGGCTACGCATACGCGTCCCCCCACAGAGCCCGCGCTGCCTATCAATGGTCGGTCGACGTCTCGGCGTACGTGAGCGAGGCCGCGCACCGGCGCGGCGTCGGACGATCGCTCTATGAGGCGCTCTTCCGCATCCTGGCGCTGCAGGGTTTCCGGAACGCCTATGCGGGGATCACGATGCCTAACGAGCCGAGCGACAGATTCCACCGTGCGCTGGGGTTCAGCACGGTGGGGCTCTACCGAGGAGTCGGCTACAAGCTGGGACGTTGGCACGACGTGCTCTGGCTCGAACGATCGCTCGCACCAGGCGACGATACGCCGCCCGTCCCAACCATCGACCTCGATCTGCTCACCCGCTCACCGCTCCTCGATGCCGCCATCGCCGGCAAGCCGACGCCACGCTTCCGCCTCGCCACCGAGGCCGACGTTCCCGCGGTGCGTCGTCTCATCGAGACGTCCGTGCGCGGGCTGAGCGAGCCGCTCTATTCGCGCCAGCAGGTCGACAGCGCGTTACGCTACCTCCTCGGCCCCGACAGCCAGCTCATCGCAGACGGCACGTACTACCTGGCCGACGTCGGCGGCGAGGTGATCGCCTCCGGCGGCTGGAGTCGCCGGCAGACGATGCACGGAGGGAACCAGTTCAAGCACGGCGAGGATCCCTTGCTCGATCCTGCGCGCGAGCCGGCGCGCCTGCGCGCCTTCTTCGTCGACCCGCGTTGGGCGCGGCGTGGGATCGGTGGCTTCATGTTTCACGTCTGCTCAACAGCAGCCCGCGCCGCCGGCTTCCGCGAGCTGGAGCTGACGGCGACGCTTCCGGGCGAGCAGCTCTACTCGACGCTCGGATTCACCGTCGTGGAGCGCGGCGCCGTGACGATGCCGGACGGCGTCGCCCTCGAGACGGCGTTGATGCGGCGATCGCTCGCGGCTACTCCGTCTGAATCGCGATGATCGGGTTCACCTGCGTCGCCCGCCGCGAGGGGACGAGTGTCGCCACCAAGCCCGCGATGAACATCAGCAGAATGGCCCCGCACCACGTGCCCACATCGAGCGGGCTCACGCCGTACAGCGCGAACGTCAGAAGCCGGGTGACGAGCGCCCCGCCCACAGCGCCGATGACGAGCCCGATCGCGACGAGGCGCATCCCCTCCCACGCCATCAGTCCCATCAACGCCGACGGAGTGCTGCCGAGCGCCGAGCGAATGCCTAGCTCGCGCGTTCGCTGAGCGACGGCATAGCTGAGCACACCGTACAGCCCCGCGACCGCAAGCACGAGTGCAACGACCGCGAACGCGCCGAGGAGGCTGAGATAGAATCGCGGCTGGCCGAGACTGGTCGCGATCACCTGGGACATGGGCGCCACGTTCGCCACCGCGGCGGTCGGATCGATGGCGCGAATCGCCGCACGTACAGCCGGCGCGACGGCCGCCGGGTCGCCGCGCTTCACGCGGATCATCAACGGGAAGCTGGCCCATGTCTCCGTAGCCGGATACGTCCAGTACATCTCGGGCGCGGGATCGGTGAATGGACCGAAGTTTCGGATGTTCGACACGACGCCAACGATGGTCGCGAACGACGTGTCCGAGAGGTGAAAGCGCTTTCCTATCGGATCGACACCTTTGAGGTCGCGATCCACGAGCGCCTGATTCACGACGACGACCGGAGGCGCGGCGGAATCGGCGTCGCTCCGCCGGAGGAGTCGGCCGGCGAGGAGCCGCTGGTTGGTGACGGTGAAGAAGCCGGGTGTCACGCGCCGGAACTCGACGATCGGTTGCCGCGACGGATCCTCGTTCGGCCGGCCGTCGTACCTGATGCCGCCGTTGTTACCCCAATTCACGAACGGAATTGCCGAGATCGATCCCGCGCTCTCGACACCGGGCAGCGCGCCGATCGCCGCGAGGGCAGGCTCGAGGAAGGCCGATTGCGCCGGTCGGGTTGCATAACGAGCCGGCGCGGTCGTCACCGTCAGGGTGAGGACGTGCGCCGTCTCGAACCCGGGGTCGTTGCCGAGCAGGCCGGCGAAGCCCTTGAGGGTGAGCCCCGCGCCGAGGAGGAGCACGAGGGAGAGGGCGATCTCGAGCACGACGAGCGCGCGGAGCGCGCGATGCTGCTCGCGTCCTGCACCGCCGCCGCGGCCACCGCGCAATGCATCCTGCGGATCGACCGCCGCCCCGCGCCAGGCGGGGACGATCCCGCACGCGACTGCGACGATGAGCGAGAGCGCGAGCGCAAACACGAGCACACGACCGTCGACGCTCAGCCCCGCCAGCTGGGGCAGCTGCGATCCGGCGAGAGCGCCGATCGTGCGCACGCCGCCGACGGCGACGCCCAGACCGAGCGCGACGCCGGCAGCGGTGATGAGCAGGCTCTCAACAAGCGCGGGACGCATCGTCGCCCAGTGGCTCGCCCCGAGCGCCGCGCGTACCGCCATCTCCCGCCGACGATGCACGCCGCGAGCGAGGAGCATCGCCGCGACATTCGTGGCCGCGATGAGCAATACCATGCCGACGGCGCCGAGAAGGAGCAGCAGCGGCTTCCGCACGGCACCCACGTTCTCCGCCTGGAGCGGCGCGACGCGAACATCCTCACCCCGCAGCACCGGATTCTCGGCGACGATCCCCGCGAACACCGTGCGGAGCTCCGACTGCGCCGCCGCCGGGCTCGCGCCACTCGTTAGGCGACCGAGGACGAGAAGATAGTTGCTGCGGCGCTGCGCCATCTGGTCGGCGGTGAAGCGGATCGGCGTCCAGACGTCCGCCCGGATGACGTTGAATCCATGCGGAACGTGGAAGTCCGGTGGCGTGATGCCGACGATCGTCGTCGGCTGGCCGTCGATGCCCAGCGTCTTGCCGACGATAGATGGATCGCCGCCGAGCCGGGACCGCCAGAACTCGTCGCTGAGCACCGCGACGGGCGCCTGGCCCACGTGGTCATCCTCGAGACCCAGGAGTCGTCCGCGTTCCGCGCGAGCGCCGAGCGTGCCGAAGAAGTCGCCGGTAACGTAGATCTGGCTCGCCTGCACGGCCTCGCTCGGCAGCGTGATGAGGGCAGTGCCGAAGGAAAGGGCGGCGAGGCCCTCGATGCGGCGTGAGCGCTGCGCCAGGTCGCTATAGGTGGGTGCCGAGAGTGGCCACCGGCCGAGTGGGCCGGAATTTGGCGTCGTTCGATGAACGGCAACGAGCCTTCCCGGATCGCGAAAGGGAAGCGACTGAAAGAGCGCGCGACTGATGGCGCTGGAGATGGCGGCAGTAGCGCCAATACCGAGGGCGAGGCAGAGCACACCCGAGACAGCGACGGTCGGGGCACGCACGAGCCCACGGGCGGCGGAACGAATGTCGGCGAGCATGAGACAGTATCCGTCACAGTTGCTGGGTAGACAAGCAGTAAACGCAAAGCGTTGAAGCGATGGGACGAATCGGGGGCGCGGGATGTGGGACGCGGGATGTGGGGCGCGGGGTCGGGGAATAGAATTCAGCAAAACGCCGAGAGAGAGACTATGCCCGCACAGCGCATCTTCCGCGACGTCACCGCGACCGTTGGCAACACGCCGCTCATCGAGCTCACCCGCCTAACGAAGGGGATGCCGGCCCGCATTGTCGTGAAGCACGAAGGGTACAATCCGTTCAACTCGGTGAAGGACCGGATCGGCGCCGCGATGGTCGACGACGCGATCGAGCGCGGCTCCCTCAAGCCGGGCATGGTGATCGTCGAGCCGACGAGCGGCAATACCGGGATCGGCATCGCGTACGCCGCCGTCGTGCGCGGGTACCGTTGCATCTTCACGATGCCGGAGACGGCGACTGTCGAGCGGCGGAACATGCTTCGGGCCCTCGGCTGCCGCGTCGTGCTCACGGAGGGGCCGAAGGGGATGAAAGGGGCGATCGCAAAGGCCGAGGAGCTTCTCGCGGAGCTCGGAAGCCGCGCGGTGATGATGCGACAGTTCGACAATCCCGCAAACCCGGCGATTCACTACAAGACCACGGGTCCGGAGATCTGGGCGGACACCGCCGGCGCGGTGGACATCTTTGTCGCCGGCGTTGGGACGGGCGGGACGATCACCGGCGCCGGGCGCTACCTGCGCGAGCGGAAGCCCGGGATCCAGATCGTTGCCGTCGAGCCTAACGAGAGCGCCGTGCTCTCGGGTGGCACGCCGGCCCCCCACAAGCAGCAGGGGATCGGGGGCGGCTTCGTGCCCGCGAACCTCGACACCGGGATCTACAACGAGGTCGTGCGGGTGACGAACGAGCAGGCCATCGAGACGACGCGTCGGCTCGCGCGTGAGGAAGGGATCTTCGCTGGCATCTCGTCAGGGTCGATCACGTGGGCAGCGCTGGAGGTCGCGTCGCGGCCGGAGAACAAAGGGAAGCTGATCGTCTCCATCATCTGCGACTTCGGCGAGCGGTATCTGTCGAATCCGGTGTACGCCGAGCTTCCGGAGCCGACCGATGCCGCGCTGGGCCTGGAGGAAGCGCCGGCGACTCATTAGCGATCGAAACCTGTCCCCGTGGCGCGGTCGTACGTGATCACATGACGCGCCTTCGCGCCACGAGCGTTCTCCTCCTCTGCCTCGCCCTCGCGAGCAGCCGCGCGCCCACGGCGCGCTGGCGGAACGTGACTGCGCACGCTGAATGGGAGCCGGGGTATTCGTTCGCGGCGATCGCGCTTCGGGACACGCTGTGGCTCTTCGGTCACCGAAAGGGGACGTCGTGGTACTCCGCCGAGGGCAGCCGCTGGGCGCCAGCGACGCCGGCGGCCGGCGCGGGTGACTACAACGCGTACGTCCTGCATAACGGTTCGGTCTACGCCATCGGCGGGGCGGAAGATCAGAATCGTCCGAAGCGGCACGGGGTCTGGAAGTCGGCCGACGGCCGCAGCTGGCGGCTCGTCACGGATACACCCCCGTGGAGCCCACGTGTCTGGCACACCGCGACGGTGCACGACGGACGGATCTGGCTCGTTGGTGGGTACGACGGACAATACCTCAACGACGTTTGGTACTCGGAGGACGGTGCCAGCTGGCATCGCGCGACGTCCGCGGCAGAGTGGGCGGGCCGCTGCATGCACGCGAGCGTCTCGTTCGACGGTAAGCTCTGGGTGCTTGGCGGCCGCCGCGATATGGAAAGTTGGTGGGAGACCGACTTCAACGACGTCTGGTCTTCGGTCGACGGCGTCAGATGGAGTCGCGCGAGCAGCCGAGCCGGATGGTCCAAGCGCTATGGGATGGCAGCGGTAGCATGGAATGGGAGACTCTGGGTCATGGGCGGGACGCGTCTCTTTCGAAGCAACGACGTCTGGAGCTCGGCCGACGGCGCGAGTTGGGTCGCCCATGGCGCGGCAGGATGGAGCCCGCGCTTCGCTCTCGCATCTACGGTGTTTCGTGATAGAGTATGGGTGTTAGGCGGCAAAGAGAGCGGCGGCCGCTTCACCAACGACGTGTGGTATTGGGATTATGTACAACGCGCTCACTGAGATCCGGCAGAGGCTCGATCGCCTCGGCTATGTCGTCGTACCGCACGGTGATCACCTCTGCGTGCGGCTTCCCCTTGCCGCGAGCGTTCGTGTTTACTCAACGAACGGGCGGCTGCGCCTCGTGTCGCGTTTTGGTCCGTTCGGGCGGATGACGGGCGTATTGGCGACGGCAGCGGTGGGGGTCGCCGCCCTGGCGGGAGCGCTCGCCATGTTTGGGCCTGGCGCGGTGGCGCTCGTCGTGGGCTTTCTCGCCGTGACGGGCCTGGCGCACGACGGGTATCGGTTCGTCCTCACCGAGTCGTGCACGACGCGACTTCAGCAGTTGCTCATCGACGGCGATCCGCGATTCGCCGTGGGGGCGGGGATGATCGACGCCCGGCGCCTATCGGCGGCGGCGCTGCGGCAGGTGGGGGGCGAGCACGGCGTCGACGTCGGCGCGAAGCCAGGAGGCCGCGTCCCCGTCCCGATAGATCGCCCAGGTGATGAGTGAGCCGCTGAGCGTCGTCTCGATGACGCGAGCGAGGGCGTCGGAGTCGACGCTCTTCGAGAGTTCCCCGGCACCCACGGCATCGTCGATCACCTCCCGGAGCGCAACGCGCGTCGCGAGCGCCTGCGCCAGCAGGTGCTTCCGGAAGTCCGGGTCCGTGAGATCGATCTGGAGATAAGCGAGGTTGCGCGCAAGCGCGGCCGGCGACGCCGCGAGGTTGGCGAGGCACTCCGCGTAGGCCCGCAGCACCGCGAGCGCCGACCGCTGCTTCGTGCGTAAGCCGCGAATGAACTCCGCATTGCCGTCCGCGGCGCCCGCAGAGAGCTGGAGCAGCAGGTCGCGTTTCGATCCGAAGCGTTGCACGAGCGCGCCGGCGGTGACGCCCGCCTCGGCGGCGATCTCGGCGAGGGTGAGCTCGCCTGGGCCGAGCCGGGTCATGGCGCGATAGGCAGCGGCGAAGACCTCCTCGTCGCTGACTTTTCGGGGTCGAGGGCTCACTCGTTGACAGTTTCTAAACGCCGATATAGAATCGTTCCTAAATGGGAATTTAGTATGGACCCGGTGGGAACACAGGAGGAAGCGATGCGGACCGTGACGTATGGAGCGGCATGCACGCTCGACGGATTCATTGCCGGGAAGGATGGCGAGATCGACTGGCTGCACCACAGCAAGGACGTGAGTCAGGCAATGCGGGAGTACTGGCAGTCGATCGACACGATTCTGATGGGTCGGAAGACGTGGGATGTGGCGGTGAAGATGGGCGGCGGTGGGTCATCGCCGGGAATGCGGACGTTCGTCTTCTCACGAACGCTGAATTCCATCGATGCCGAAGGCGTCGAGCTCGTACGGGACGACGCGGCGGCCTTCGTCCGCGACCTCAAAGCAGGAGATGGGAAGGGGATTTGCATGATGGGCGGCGGCGATTTCGCGCGGTCGCTCTTCGCGGCGGATCTGATCGACGAGGTGGGTACGAACGTGCATCCGGTCCTCCTCGGCGCGGGGATTCCGCTGTTCACCGATGCGGGTCGTCGGGTACCGCTCGAGCTCATCTCGTCGCGCTGCATCGCCGGCGGGTGCGTCTACAGCACCTATCGAGTGAAGCACACGGACTGATATCTTGCCGCCGATCCACGAGGAGGCGCGTACGTTCTCGCGACAGTGGTGCTTCATCAGGGCGAGCATCGTGCTCCTCGCCGCTTGCAACGGTGAGAGCACGACGCTGCCGATCCAGACCGGTCCAGTCAGCTTCCAGGCGGCAAACGACCTTGTCGCACCGGTGACGATCAAGGTCGACGGGTCGCCGTATCTCATCCTCTCTTCGGGCCGATCGGCCTTCCTCACGGTGCCAGCGAACAGTCGGCTCTCCTGGACTTCCTCCAAGGCGGCCGACGTGCATGGGCAGGTGATCCCCGACGAGATCGGCGAACAGACGGTTCCCGTCTTCTCGACGGGGGGCGTCCTCGAGATCACGAACGTGATTGGCACCCAGAAGTACTTCACGGCGCGCATCTTCAACGTCACGAGCACGCGGGTGTCGATCGGCGTCGTACAGGAGGCGGAGCTCTTTTGCGCGGCGCAGCTGCCGGCGTCGTCGTCGGGTGTGCCTGGCTTCACTCTCACCGGCTACTATCGCCTCCTGCCGTCTACCGAGGTGCGTGCGTACACCGCGTCCGAGGATTGTACCGGTGCGTACGTGCGCTGGCCCTCGTCGCAACTCACCGGTCTGGAGGAGAAGTCGGGACTTCTGACGCTGTCCTTCGGGCCGTAGTGCGCATCCTTCACGCTCGGCGGGTGCTTGGGGCGGACAAGCGTGGCAGCTCGTGGCCAGTGCTCGTCGAGACGGAAGAGCCGGGGGAGCGGCAGTTCACCAAGCTGCGCGGCGCCGCGCAGGGAACCGGGCCGCTCGCCGCCGAAGTGATCGTGGCCGTGCTCGCCGAATCGTTAGATCTTCGCATGCCGCGCCGGGCGCTCATCGAGCTCCCGCCGGACGTCGAGTCGCTCGACGAGAACGATGAGCTCGCGGATCTTCTCCGCGGGAGCGCGGGCCTCAACCTCGGCTTCGCGTACCTCGATGACGCGTCCAGCTTTGCACCGGCAACAGATCTCGAGCGCGTCGGGGAGGAGGAGGCAGCGGCGATCCTCTGGCTCGACGGTCTGGTGGCAAACCAGGACCGGACGGCGCGCAATCCCAACCTACTCTGGCACCGGGAAGCGCTCTGGCTCATCGATCATGGCGCCTCGTTAGGTTTCCAATACGCGCTGCCCGACATCGACGCCGCGACGGTGGCGCGCCAGCCCTACACATTGCGAGAGCCCCATCTGCTGCAGTCGCGCGCGCCCGAACTGACCCAATGGGACGCGCGCTTCGCGGCCAAAGTTACACCCGCGGTGGTGGAACACGCCGTGGCGGAGGTGGCCGACGAGTTCCTCGCACCACTCGTTGCCGCTGCCGGCGCCGAGACGCTCGCTACGCGGCGGATGGCGTACGTCCAGTATCTCACGAGACGGCTCGAGCCGCCTCGGCCCTTTCTCACGCCGGCGGCAGCGCCGCCTCACGAGCAGCGCCGCCGCGGGCGGCCAGCCTGGGTCACGCGGCCGCGCTGACTCGCCGCCACCGGATCATCACGCCCAATGATTGATCGTAGAGTCTTCATCGGGGATCTCGTTCGGCTCGCCGCGCTGGCGGCGGTCGTGCCGAACGACTGGCGTGTAACGCGACGGCCGCGTCTCGCGGAGGATCCGTTTCAGCTGGGCATTGCCTCGGGCGACCCAGACGCGAGCAGCGCTGTGCTGTGGACGCGTCTCGCGCCACGACCGCTGGAGCCGTTAGGCGGGATGGACGGCCGGCGGGCGGCGGTGCGGTGGGAGGTCGCGCACGACGAGCAATTCACGCGCATCGTGAAGCGCGGGACGGCGACGGCAACACCGGAGCTCGCCTACAGCGTGCACGCCGATGTCACGGGGCTCGCACCCGATCGATGGTACTTCTATCGATTCGTCGTCGGCGACGCGACGAGCGAGACGGGTCGCATGCGCACGACGCCGGCCAGCGGATCGCTGACACCGCTGCGGCTCGTTTTCGCTTCGTGCCAGCATTACGAGCAGGGACTCTACACCGCGTATCAACACATGGCCGAGGAGGACGCGGACCTCGTTGTCCACCTCGGCGATTACATCTACGAGAGTGCGCCAAACCGGAACGCCGTGCGCGTGCATTACTCGCCACTTTGCATGCGATTGGAGGACTACCGACTGCGCTACGCGCAGTACAAGACGGACGAGCATCTCCGCGCGGCCCACGTCGCGCGGCCATGGATCGTCACGTGGGACGATCACGAGGTCTCGAACAACTACGCCGGCCTGATCGCCGCCGACACGAGCCTAACGATCGACGTGATGCGCGCCAGGCGCGCCGCGGCGTATCAGGCGTGGTGGGAACACCAGCCCGTGCGCCTCCCCATTACGAGGGACTGGGCGAATCTTGCCATCACACGAACGATGCCGTGGGGCGCTCTCGCGCAATTCTGGGTGATGGACACGCGCCAGTACCGGAGCGATCAGGCGTGCGGCGACGGCACCAAACAGGTGCCATGTGGCGAGTGGGCCGATTCGTCGCGAACGATGATGGGCGCGCTCCAGGAGAAATGGTTGTTCGACGGCATCAGCGCGTCGCGGGCGCGCTGGCAGGTACTCGCCAATCAGGTGATGATGGCGCCGCTCGACAGCATGCGCGGTGAGGGCGTGCGCGTCTCGATGGATCAATGGAGCGGCTACCCCGTCGCGCGTGATCGCTTGCTCGGCCAGATCGCCGCCCGGGCGCCGAATCGGACAGTTGTCATCACCGGGGACATCCACTCGAACTGGGTGAATGAGCTGCGCTCGAGTTTTTCCAGGACGGGCGCACCGACGATCGGCGCCGAGTTCGTGGGCACGAGCATCTCGTCAGGCGGCGACGGCACCGACCGCTGGCCCGCCTTCGACGCACTCGCGGCGGAGAATCCGCACATCCAATGGCAGAACTCGCGGCGTGGTTACGTGAGGTGTGAGGTCACCGCCACCGAGTGGCGCGCCGATTACCGCACGGTGCCGTTCGTGTCCCAGCCTGGAGCACCGCTCGTCACGGCCTCGAGTTGGCGCGTCGCACACGGGGTGGCGGGAATAGACCGGATCTGAGAGGATTCAGGATGCCTGCGATGCCGTCGCCGCCACCCACGCCCGTCGCGCGCCCGAACGCACCGCCGCCTCGCCTCTGGCGCTCGGCGACGAACCGCGTTGTGCTCGGCGTGATCGGCGGCATCGCCGAGAAGCTCGGTTGGGAAGCAAAGCCGCTGCGAATTCTGACTGGGCTCCTCGGAGTGCTGACGCTCCCGATCGGTGCGTTGCCCGTGCTCGTTCCATACCTCACGATCTGGGCGATCACGCGCACGCGCGGCGCGAAGCGCCCGTCCCAGCCGCTTCGCCGCTCGTCGACGGACAAGGTCGTCGCGGGCGTGCTGGGAGGTGTCGGTGAGTGGCTTGGCGTGAAGCCGAATGTGATACGAGTGGGTTACAGCGCGCTCACCATAGCGACGATCTGGCTGCCAGGAATCGTGACGTATTTGATCTTGTGGGCCAAGCTCGGAGTGGAGGGCGGGGCGGGGGATGCGGGACGCGGGGCGGTTAGCCCCTAATCCCTCACCCCGCGTCCCGCATCCCTCGCCGCGCGACTACGGCGGCGAGAAATGTCCCTGCACGCCGTCGATCAGGTCGGCGGCCTTGATGTTCGGATTCGCGAACCGCTCGATGTCCGGCAGTGGCAGGCACACCGTGCCCCCGTAGACGCCGCCCTGTTGATAGGGCGAGCCCGTTGCCGGCACGAGCGGGAGTGAGAAGCGTTCGATATCGAAGCCGCGCGTACCCTCGAGGAAGAGCACACGCTGCCGCTCACCGGCGATGAGCGTCTTGATCGACGCAGCGTCGGCCGGACCTGTGTAGGGCTGGAGATTTACGGCGGCGCGCATCGTGTTGACGATGTTCACGGCGTTGGCGCCACCCTGTGCTTCGGCGAGAATCAGCTGAGCTTCGGCGTAGCGGACAATCGGAATCGAAATCGCTTCGCCAGCGGTGAGCGTGGCGGCGTTGTATTTGGCCGGGATGTAAATCGCCGAGACCTGGTCTGCCGAGGGCGTGTTGAGCTTCACCGTTGCCGAGCGTGGATCGATCTCGCCGTTCTCCGTCGCCAGCGCGCGCGCCGTCGGCTCGACGGTGCTCGTGCCGTTCGTCGAGATGGAGTTGAAGATGGGATTGAAGCGTCGTGAGTTCGTCGCGTCCATCGCCGCGTTGAAGACGAAGCCAGGCTGGATGGTCTGTGCGTCGGCGATCGCGCCCGCCGCGTTATGCAGGAAGAGCCGAACGCGCGCGCGTCCGAGCGTGGCGGCGTTCTGCACGCTCGCGAGTCCGGCCGTCTGCGCCGCGGCTATTGCCGCGGTGAAGCGACTGTCGGCGAGCGTAAACATTCCCTTCTGATCGACGAGCGGTCCGAGATCGAAGGCCGCCTGGCACATCGCCATGCCGAGCGCGGAGTAGGCAAAGCCGGCATAGAGGTTCGCCCGCGCGAGCAGCGTCGTCTTCGTCGGCACCTGAGTCGTCGTCCACCCCTCGAGACGCTGAATCGCCTTGTCGGCTTCTGCACGCGCCGTCGACATCGGCGTGTAGATGCCTGTGGTCGTCGTGCATGCATTCACGCCGTAGAAGCCGGAGGTGAATCCATTGTCGCGCCGATCGAGGTTCCAGTTTCCGTTGTTGAGCGTCGCGTCGTGCAGCTCGTCCGTAGCGATGCCTTCGCCCATCACCAGGCTACCGAAGGCGCACTCGAAGTCGCCGATGACGCTGTTGACCATCAACGTGGCGTTCGACGGATCGTCGAAAACGCTCGCGTCGACGCTGTTGGGGACCTGCACGGTGAGAAGGTCGGATGTGCTCATGCACGCGGTCGTGAGCGACGCGGCGAGCAGCGCGGCCGAGACCCGCGCTCCGATCACTCGCAATCTGATGTGTGTCATGGGAGTGAGTGGCGAAGGTCAATACGAGACGCGGACGGCGAACACCACGGACATCAACTGCGGATACTCGGTCTGGTCGGTGCCGATGTTGTTGCTGTTGCCGCCGCTGGTGGCGGGAATGCTGGATTCGGGATCGATGCCGGAGTAGTGCGTCCACGTGTGCAGGTTGCGCGCGGTGACCGTGAGGCCGAGCTCCTTCGCGCCGACGCGTCCGGCGAATCGCGGGGGCGCGTCGAGGGAGAGTGCGACCTCGCGCAGCTTGGCGAAGCTCGCCGAGCGAACGAAGTAGTCCTGCAACCGCCCGTCGTTCTGTGCCGTGGCGATGATCGCCGGATCGTAGCGCTCGGGGTAGATCGTCTCGATGCAGGCAAGGAAGACCTGACACACCTGCTCCGTGTTCGTGTCCGTCTTGCGGAAGTTCGTCTGGAAGTCGACGAGCACGTAGAGCCGCATCGGTCCGTAGCGGAGCGAGTTGGTGAGCGAGCCGGTCGTCGCCGGGATCGAATGCCCGAAGTACATGAGCGGGGCCTGGATCGTCGACGTGCCCGGGATGAAGCAGGGGATCACGCCGCCCTTGGCGTCGTCGCACATGGGGTTGATCGCCGTCTTGGTCGCGGGGTCATACGTCGCGCTCACGACGCGATAGGTGAACAGATCGAATGGCGAGTAGCCGACGCGGTGGAACACATCGCCGACCGTGCCGACGCCGGTGTTGCCGCCCGTGACGTTGATGAGCGTATCCTCACCGGTGAGCTTGATGATCTTCGACGAGGTGTTGGCAAGGTTGAACTGCATGTCCCAGCCATAGCGGCGCTGGTTCAGTACCTGACCCTTGATCGACAGCTCGAGGCCGTGCTTGTTGATCTGGCCGGCATTCACGAACTGCGAGCTCGCGCCGAAGCCGGTGGACGGCGCGACCTTTCGCGCGAGAATCGCGTCGTGCGAGACCTCGTTGAAGTAGGTGAAGTCGACGCCGATGCGATCGCCCCAGAGCGCGGTCTCGAAGCCGGCCTCGCTGCCAAGGACGCGCTCGGGTTTGAGGTCGGAGTTGCCGATCGCATTGTTGGTGAGCGTTGTCGCGCCACCAGGACCTGCGACGGGATTGAGCGTCTGCAACGCCGAGTTGACGAGCGGCTGCTGGCCGGAGCCGCCGTACGCGGCGCGGAGTCGCAGCTCGTCGATGAACGAGGGGAGGAACCGCTTCACGCGCGGCTCCTCGGTCGCTACCCACGAGAGACTCATCTTCGGATACGTCGTGAAGCTCGCCTTGCTGCCGAAGGCGCTGTTGTTGTCGATGCGAACGGCGCCCGTGACGAACAGCCGGTTGCTGAACGCGAACTCCTGCTGCCCGAACGCGCCTAACGTGTTGTTCGCGATGAGATTGGAGGTCGGCGACTGCTTCGTACCAGTCGCGGTGATCGACGACAGGCCGGGGCTCGGGAAGTGCGTACCCGACGCGAAGAGCGACGTCTGCTGGTTGGTGTAGTACTGCACGCCGACCGTGCTCTTCGACTCGATCTGCGGCCGCACGTTGAAATGGACATTACCGGCGTAGTCGAACGTATTGAACGTCGTCTGCTGGGTCGTCAGCGAGCGGTTGCCGTCGAAATTGGAGCCGAGGAAGAAAACGATCACGGAATCCTTCTGGTAGGGCAGGTACTGATTGATGTCCTCGACGGTGTAGTCAGAGCCGATGAGGAATCGGTTCGACATCCACGGGAAGGGATCGTACTTGATCGAGCCGCTGCCGGTGAAGCGCCTAACGTCTTGCCAGCGCTGCGTCGCTGCCTGGACTTCCGGCGGCCCAACGATGGCGCCACGCGACCAGCCGCAGCCACGCGGCGCGGGTGTCGGACAGCCGAGGGTGGTGCGCTGTGGCAGCGCGAAGACGCCCCACATCGGTCCCGAGCCGCCGCCTTCGGGTGCGGTCTTCGTGCGGCTGAGCAGATAGCCGACGTTCGTCTCGATGTCGATCTTGCTGTTCGGGACGAGCGAGAGGTTGGTGCGCACGTTCTTCTGATTCCGGCCATTGTTGGCGACGATGCCGTTCGCCTCGTGGAATTCACCGGCGACGAAATACCGATAGGCCGTCGATCCGCCGCTGGCGTTGGCGATGAAGTTGTTGATGGCCCCGTGCTGGAAGAGTGGCGTGCCGTGGGCGGCCTCGCTCTCGACGAAGTTGATCGAGTGGACCGTGTTGTCCGCGGGGTTGACCCAGTAGTTCGTGGGGAAGCGTCCCGCAGCATTGTCAAACCACTGCGATCCACTCTGCGCGATGAAGGTGAACTTCGGTGAGCCGGCCTCGCCCTTCTTCGTGATGATGTTGATGACGCCGCGCGCGGCCTCGGTGCCGTAGAGCGTCGCCGCCGCCGGACCCTTCAACACCTCGATGCTCTCGATCTCCTCCGGCGCGATGTCGTTGAACCGCCCGACAATGCCGGTCTGGCCGTTGTCGGTGCGGATGCCGTCGATGTACACGAGGGGCGTGGCCGAGAGCGAGAAGGTGCCGACGCCGCGGACGCGGATCTGCGCGCCGGCGCCGACCTGCCCGGTCGTACCGATGATGTTGACGCCGGCAGCGCGGCCGTTGAGTAAACCCTCAACAGTCGGTACCGCCGCCTGCGCCATGACGGTCGCGACGTTGACCGTCGCCACGGAGGTGCCGAGGGCCCGCTTCTCCGCGCCGCCAGCCGTGCCGGTGACGACCATCTGGTCGAGCTCGAGCACGCGCTCGGCCAGCGCGATGCGGATGTCGGTCGCCCCGACGCGCACGGTGTCGGACACCGGCCGGTAGCCGATGTAGCGAACCGTGAGCACGGCGGTCGATCCGGTGAGACCGGAAATCGTGAATCGTCCGGAGCCGTCCGTCGTGGCGCCCCGACCTTGCGCGCCGTCGACCCCGATCTGCACGCCGCCGAGCGGGCGCTGCGTCCCGCCGGCGACGACGACGCCGGAGACGCTCCCGCTCTGGGCGCGCGCGACTCCGTGGACGACGAGCGAGAGCGCGAGCACCGTCGCGGTCGTCGCCGTCGTGCGGAGCAGTCTGCACGTGTTCATGTCAGCGACCTCCTTAGGGTTCCTGGGGGAGCACGAGGATCTCGAGGTGCGACGGCTGCGCGGCCGATCGGTACACGCGCTGCGTGGCCTTGCGGAAGTCCGACTCGCTCGCCGTGTAGATGTCCATGAACTGGTGCGGGTTGCGGTCGATGAGCGGGAACCACGTGCTCTGCACCTGCACCATGATCCGGTGTCCTTTCTGGAACGTGTGGTTCTTGTCGCGGAGATCCCACTCGAGCGGCGTCACCTGGTTGGGCACCATGGGCTCCGGTCGCGAGTAGCTCTTGCGATACTTCGCGCGGAACACCTCGGCGCCGACGAGCATCTGATAGCCGCGCATCCGGCGATCGTTCTCGTCGCGGGCGAGCGCGGCACGCTCACGCGCGTTCACGTTCGCGTTGAATCCGGCGGCTCCGTAGCCGGGATAAACGTCGATGAGCTTGACGATGAAGTCCGCGTCGGTGCCGGAAGTCGAGAGCCGCATCCGCGCCATCACCGGGCCGGCGATGGTGACATTCTCCGTGAGAGGCTCCGTCTGATACGTGAGGACGTCGGGACGCGTCGACGCGAACCACTGATCCTCGACCATCCAGAGGAATCCCTGCGTCGGGCGTTTCTCCTGCGTGAACGGCACCGGGTGCGCCGGGTCGTCGAGGTAGCTGTCGTAGGCGTCGCCCGTCTCGGTGGGAGCGGCGAAGGAGAGCTTGCCGCCGGCGCGCATGTACAGATTGCGCTTTACCGCTTCACGCGGCGGCCAGTGATCGTACGTCTTCCAGACGTTCGTCCCCGACTCGAAGACGACGGCCTCGGCGAGCTTTGCCGGCGCGTCCTTGAGGTAGTGCTGGAAGAACGGCAGCTGCACGTTGGTGCGGAAGTATTCGCCGGTCGCGGATCCGAACTTGACGGGTCCGAGCGAGTCGCCGCCGCCGGCGCCCCAGCCGCCGTGGTTCCACGGGCCCACGACGAGGGTACTCTGGTTATTCGGGTTCTCCTTCTCGATCGTGTAGTAAATGCTCATCGGGCCGTAAAAGTCTTCCTGGTCGAACCAGCCCGTGACATTGAGGATCGGGTGCTTGATGCCCTTGAGGTCCTTGAGGACGTTCTGCTCCTGCCAGTACGTGTCGTAATTCGGGTGCTTGAGGAAGTCGTCCCATGTCGGGACGGCACCGTGGAAGTAGACGTCGTTGACGCGCTTGACCGTGCCGAGGTCGAGGAAGAAGTGGTAGGCGTCGAGGGTGCCGTAGTCGAAGGGCACCGGGCGATCCGTTCCCTGCGCAGCGCGCGGGCGCGCGTTGCCGACGAGCCAGTTGAACGCGTACATGAAGCGGAAGGCGCCGTTGTGATGGAAATCGTCGCCGACGAACATGTCCGACGGCGACGACTGCGGTGACGACGCCTTGAGCGCGGGGTGTGCGTCGATCATGCCCATCACCGTCTGCCAGCCGGGATAGGAAATTCCCCACTGGCCGACGCGGCCGTTGTTATGGGGAATGTTCTTCAGCAACCAGTCGATGGTGTCGTAGTTATCAGAGCTCTCATCGACGTCCCGCGGCCCGCGCTTCGCGGGCCGGTACGGGTTCATGACACGGAAGGTGCCTTCGGAGCGGAATTTTCCGCGCGCGTCCTGATAGACGAAGATGTAGCCGTCGCGGTCGAACTCCGGCGATGGACCGAGCACGCGGCGGTACTCGTCGAGCGGGTACGGGCCGATGCCGTACGGCGTGCGGAGGAGCATGATCGGCACGACGAGGGTCGTGTCTTTCGGCGCGTAGACGATGGTGTAGAGCTTCACGCCATCGCGCATCGGCACCATGTACTCCGACTTGGTGTAGTGCTCGCGGGCGTAGGAGCTGTCGTCGGCGGCGCCGCCGCGCTGAGCGTGCGCGGCCGGGGCGACGGCGAGGAGGGTGGTGGCGGCGAAGACAGCCAGCCGCGGCGAGGGAGGTCTGAACATGGCCGGTCCTGATGCACGGGGTGGCACGCGTTAGGCACACACGCGCGAGGGGATGCCGATCAGGAAAACAGGTGCGGCGCGACGAGTATGGTACACCAGGTTGGCATACGCAAGAGCGCTCGTTTGGTATGACGGCCCGCGCCACGCTCCCGTTAGGCATCGGGCGTCCAGTACGCGGCGGTCTTGCGCGCTCTTCACGCCGCCGGTAGGTTCGCTCCCGTGTCATCACCCGCCACGTCGCGCGCCACCGTACGCGCCGCCCGCAACGGCCGCGTCACATCGAATCGCCACCGCGCCTCGCCCAACAACGGCCGCTCGGACCACGTGTCGCGTGTGTACAACGAGCTCCGCACGCTCATCGTCGCCGGCCAGCTCCCGCCCGGGGCGCGCATCGCCGAGCGCGCCGTCGTCGACCGGCTCGGATCGAGCCGCACGCCGGTCCGGAGCGCGCTGCACCGGCTGCAGCAGGAGGGCTTCGTCGCTTCGTCAGGCGTCGGCCGCGAGCAGCGGCTCATTGTCACGCCCCTGACGCAGAGCGACGGTCGTGAGCTGCTCCTCATCGTCGGCCATCTCGAGGGGCTCGCGGCGCGCGAGGCCGCGGCGCTCCCTGCCGAGCGGCGGCGCGTGCTCGTTCGCAAGCTCCGCGAGGTCAACCGTGCGCTCGGGATCGCGTCGCGGACGCGAGGGAATCAGGCGCGCGTCTTCGAGCGCGACCTCGAGTTCCACCGAAGCTACGTCGAGGGGATCGTCGGGCCGCGGCTCCTCGGGCTCCATCAGTCGATCAAGCCGCAGATCGAGCGCTACACGCGGCTCTACGTCAGCGTGCTCCTCGACGAGCTGCCGACGTCGTTGAAGGAGCACGACGCGATCATCCGCGGCATCGCCGCTGGCGACCCGCGCGCGGCCCAGGCCGCGGTCGAGACGAACTGGCGCAATGCCGCCTCGCGGCTCTCGGCCGTGATCGCGGAGCTGGGCGAGCGAGGGATCTGGCACCTGCGCTGAGCGCACATTCGGTGTGACGCCCCGGCATTGCGGCCGGGTTGGTATACCAGCATATTCGCCCGCCCCACCCGGACCGTCGTTCCTCCATCCCGCCCAGCGCCTTCGCGCTGCTCACTCCCGGAGTGAAGCTCATGCGACACCCGTCTTTCCGCTGGCTGCCGCACGCCGCCGCTTGTCTTCTCCTGGCCATTACCCGCGCAGCGCCCGCCGCCGCGCAGGGAACCGGGGTGATCACCGGCAGCGTCGTCGCTGCCGGCAGTGAATCGCCCATCGCGAGCGCGCAGATCGCGGCGCAGGGCACGAACCGCCTAACGGTGAGCGACGTCAACGGACGCTTCCGGCTCACGGGCCTGCCCGCGGGCGAGGTCGTGATCGAGGTCCGCCGCGTCGGCTTCCGGCCGCTCACGCAGCGCGTCGCGGTCGGCACCGATGGGGTCCGTCTCGTCCTCAACGAGACGCCGCTCGAGCTGAACGCGCTCGTCGTCACGGGGCAGGCCGGCGCGGTGGAGAAACGCGCCATTGGCAACTCGGTGTCGACGATTGCTGCCGCGGATCAGGTGCAGGCGTCCGCCGTCGGCGACATGGGCTCCCTGATCAACGGCCGTGCGCCGGGTGTCGTTGTCACCGGCGGTACGGGCCGCACCGGCGCGGGCACGGTGCTCAACATCCGTGGCCGCTCCACCCTGTCGTTGTCCCAGCAGCCACTCATCTACATCGATGGCGTGCGTGTCTCCAATGAAGTCGGTACGGGGATAGCCGGCGTCCAGGGCTTCGGTGTCGTCTCGCGGTTGGACGACATCGCGCCGGAAGACATCGAGTCCATCGAGATCATCAAGGGTCCGGCGGCGGGCACGCTCTACGGGACCGAAGCGGCGAACGGCGTCATCCAGATCATCACGAAGAAGGGGGGTGGCGGCGCCCCGAAGTTCAATGCCTACATCCGCCAGGGAGCGCAGTGGTTCCAGAACTACGAGAACCGGATCGCGACGAACTATGCCCGGGATGCGGGCGGCAATGTCGTCTCCTGGAACGCCGCCAAGCAGGAGGCGGCTCGCGGGACACCACTCTTCCAGAGTGGGCGCCTGCAAACCTATGAGATCAATCTTCGCGGTGGAGAGCGGGCGCTCAACTACTATCTGTCATCCACCTACGATCACGATACGGGCATCGAGCCGAACAACCGTCTCGGCCGCTTCACGGGTCACGCGAACCTCAGTGTTGCGCCAAATGAGAAGTTCGACATCGCAACGAGCGTCCATCTGATCAGAAGCGCGGATCTGGTCGGGTCGGACTATGGGCTCGGCCGCTTCTTCCTCGCGCAGTACGGTTCACCGCTCGCCGCGAACGGTCCCACGCGGGGCTTCTTTCAGATGACGCCCGAAGCCCTCGATGCGTATTTGCGAAACTCGCAGAACATCAATCGCTTCACGACGAGCATCCAGCTCAATCATCGGCCGGTCAGCTGGTTCTCGCAGCGTGCGACCGTGGGCTGGGATCAAACCGGAGAAGACAATCAGTCGCTGAACAACTTCATGCCGCCGCAGTACGCGGTGTTCTTCACCCCGGCGCAGGCGCAGGGTGGAATCACGCAACTGATTCGCAACGTCAGCTACGCGACCCTCGATTACAGCGGCACCGCGACCTTCTCGCTGCCATCGTCGCTGACCTCCACGTCCTCGGTCGGCGGCCAGCTCTACCGCAAGCGGATCGATTTCAGCCAGATCACCGCGACGCAGTTCCCCGCGCCGGGCCTGACGACCGCCGCCGCCGCCGCGGTGCGCCAAGGGACGCAGGACTTTCAGACGAACACCACCCTTGGCAGCTTCGTCCAGGAGCAGCTTGGCTGGCGCGATCGTGTGTTCCTCACCGGCGCCGTCCGCGTCGACAACAACAGCGCCTTCGGCAAGAACGTCAATCTCGTGACGTATCCGAAGGTGAGCGCCTCGTGGGTCGTGAGCGACGAGGGCTTCTGGCGCTTCTCGTCGGTGGTCGACCAGCTGCGGCTGCGCACGGCGTACGGCCTTTCCGGGCAGCAGCCGGACGCGTTCGCAGCGCTGCAAACGTACGCACCGCAGACCGGCCCGGGCGATCTGCCGATCGTGTCGCCGCAGTTCCCGGGGAACCCCGATCTCAAGCCCGAACGCGGCCAGGAGTTGGAGGTCGGCTTCGAGGCGTCGATCGCCCGACGCGTCGGCATCGACTTCACCTACTTCGACAAACACACCAAGGACGCCATCCTCTCGCGCTCGTCGGCGCCGTCGAGCGGCTTCCCGAATGCACAGTTCGTGAACATCGGCCGCATCAGCAATCACGGCTTCGAGCTGGGCGTCAACGCGAACGCCGTGTCGCGGCGTTCGTTCACGTGGGACATCGGCACGAGCATCGCCACGACGACCGACCACATCGACGACATGGGTGGCTTGCCGTTCATCACCATCACCCTCCCGGACCAGCGCAACGAACAAGGGTTCCCGATCGGAGGACTCTTCACGAAGATCGTGCGCAGCGCCACGTACGATCCGGCGACCAAGAAAGCCATCAACGCCATCTGTGACGGCGGGATCAACGGCGATCATCCCGGGGGTCCGGACGTTCCGTGCGCGACGGCACCGATGCTCTTCTTCGGCACGATCACGCCGAAGATCAGCGGCGCGGTGAACACCAGCATCGGGATCGGCCGCTTCGTGAAGCTCCACGGCATGGCCGACTTCCGGCAAGGCAACAAGCTCCTCGCCGCCGATCTCTACAACCGCTGCTCGGCCTTCGGCTACTGTTTCGGCAATGTGAACCCGGATCAGATCGACCCGAAGGTGCTGTACACCTATCAGAACGGCGGCCCGCTCACCGTGTCTGATGCTTACCTGAAGAATGCCAGCTTCTGGCGGCTGCGCGAGGTGTCGGCGACGTTCACCGGCCCCGTCAGCTGGGCGCAACGGGTCAATGCAAGCGCGGTCAGCCTCACCATTGCCGGCCGCAATCTGCACACGTGGACCCCGTATCCCGGTCTCGATCCCGAAAATCGGTCGAGCATCCAAACGCAGAACATCGCCTTCGATCAGGCCGTGACCCCCGCGCTCGCCCAGTTCCTCACCACGATCTCGCTGACCTTCTGAGCGACACGCCGCCACGCGGAGAATCTTCCATGACCTCGATTCAAAGATGTGAATTACGCGGCCTGGCGCGTCTGGTGACGGGCATCGCCGCGCTCGCGCTCACCGGCCTCGCCGCTTGCGCCGACGCGAGCAAGATCCTCGATCAGGAGGCGCCGAGCCGGGTGGATGCGAGCACCCTCGACAATCCTGCCTACGCGCAACTGCTCGTGAACGGCGCGATCGGCGACTTCGAGTGCGCGCTCGGCAACTACATCATTGCCGGAGGACTCGTCGGCGATGAGCTCATCGACGCCCAGCTCAGCCAGGCTGGCTGGGATTACGATCGACGGACGATCTTCTCCGGCTCGCCGCCGTACGGGACGACACAGTGCGGCGCGAATCAGGCACCCGGTCTGTACACGCCGCTCTCGGTCGCCCGCTTCCAGGCCGATAACGCGCTCAAGAAGCTGCAGGGATGGACCGATGCGCAGGTCGCCAATCGCCAGAGCCTCATCGCGCAGGCTGCGACCTACGCCGGCTACAGCCTCGTCCTCCTCGGTGAGGCGATGTGCTCGGCCGCCATCGACCTCGGTCCCGAGATGTCGCGCGCGCAGCTCTTCGCCGCGGCGCAGGATCGATTCACGACAGCTATCACCGCCGCGCAGGCGTCGAGCAATGCAACAATGCTCAACGCGGCGCGCATCGGCCGCGCCCGCGCGCTGCTCGATCAGGGCAAGGGAACGGAAGCCCGCGCTGACGCGATTCTGGTGACCGACCCCGCGTTCGTGCTCAATGCCTCCTACTCGGCCGCGAACGGCCGCCGCGAGAATCTCGTCTGGTCGCAGATGTATCGCGGCCTCTTTTCGTCGGTCGATCCGAGCTACCGCGGCGTCACCTGGCTCACCGTAGCGGATCCGCGTGTCGGTGTCGTGAACGCGAACGCCACCGGTCAGGATCGCGCGACGCCAATCTGGCGACAGACGAAGTATCCGCTCATCAGCACGCCCATCCCGATCGCTCGTTATGCGGAAGCGCAGCTGATCATTGCCGAGGTCGACAACGCGGCGGGCGGCGCGGGCACGACGAACGCCGTGAACATCATCAACGCGCTGCACACGAAGGCCAACATTCCACCGTACGCGGGCGGCACGCAGGCCGAGGTGCAGGCGCAGATTATCGAGGAGCGGCGGCGTGAGTTCTTCCTCGAGGGCCAGCGTCTCGGCGACCTCATTCGTTACAACCTCACCGCTACGCCGGTGAAGGGCACGCCGTTCAAGAACGGCGGGACCTACGGCAACGACACCGGCATCCAGCTCTGTTTCCCGCTGCCGGACATCGAGCGGAACAACAACCCCAATATCAACAAGAGCTCGTAGCCAATCGTGTTTGATTAACCGCAGAGGACGCGGAGGACGCAGAGGACTGCGAAAGCAGAAGCGCTTCTGCTTTCGCAGTCCTCTGCGTC
>JADMIO010972836.1_pt1 | contig 22887 bp, 20 predicted proteins | sample 8958161 | NCBI WGS metagenome assembly JADMIO01 (sample SAMN16585339, study PRJNA669376) | soil metagenome | isolation source: Crop rotation soil | place: USA: Cullars Rotation, Alabama | collected 2011 | reverse complement strand
GCTGTGCCCTGGACACCACCACGATGTTTTAAAATTGCGCCACCTCCAATAAAACCGATCCCCGTCACCAAACCGGCGAGTATTCGAGACAAACTCTCGGAGCCTTCCCCGAGAATACTCGCCGCGACCAGCATGTAGCCGCAACTGGCAACGGCGACCAACGGAAATGTGCGAAGTCCTGCGCTGCGCGCTTCTTTTTCACGATCCCATGCCAGCGGCAAGGCAAGCAAGTAAGCGACGGCCACACTGATCAAGTGTGAAAAGATTTTAGTCCACTCTAACGACATGCTTTCTCAATTGGCCTCACAATTACGCACTGAGGTGAACATCATTTTCACCTCAATGGGTGAAAGTACCTATCGATAGTAAGTGTTTAGACTGATGTCTCGCCATTGCGATTCCATTAAGATCAACACGCTCATGACGATGTGATGTGTTGAACGGCTAAAAGCTGGTAAGCGTCAACACGCGGAACAAGTCACATCACCCAGACACATTGAGGCGCCGACCCGGCGCCTTCAATGTTTTAAGGGACAATCTTCGCGATCTTCGACTGAAAACAATTCGAACAATCATTCAATGTCGAGCGACAGTGCGGGACATAGCAGGCATTAGTAAACGATCGATCCCATGAATTACTCCATTTTGCGCGAGCAAATCCACGTGCAGCACCTTAGCTCCTCCAACCTTGATATCGTCAACAGCGTCGATAGTTAGTTCAGCACCGCAGAGCGTTGTTGCTTTACCTAAAGTCCTCAGCTCATGCGACATGATTCGCATGGGCACTGCATGATAACCAAGCACGCTCGCTAACGCTCCCTGGTTCTCAGCCCGCAATAAATAGTCAAACTCATCCGGAGAAAGATACGCGAACGCAATATCGACTGGAGCAAACAGCGTAAACAGCTTCTGTCCTCTTAGCTCTTTTTCTAACGAAGAACCTTCCAGCAGTTTGGTAAAGGTTTGAAACACTCCGCAATGGATCGCGGAGTCGACGATATTCAGCTTTTCCATTAGTCACACCTCCTGAGGAGAATATCGGACTCTCTCGTTTTCAACGTTAGCCCAGAAGGTCGCGACGATGCGACAGCGTTTGCACGCAAGCGCATTAAGTAATTTCACTTACAGGACTTCACGCCCGACACACCAGGCTTAATCAGGTGCGGGAAAAAGCACAAATGGCTGAGAACTACTCCCGTATATCAGTTCGCGTGTGCTACTTGAGGCACTCTATTTGTGTAATAAAAGTCGAAACGGTTTTTGCATAACAAATAAAGTCGAGGAAGGGACGTAATGCCTTCATTCGAGTTTTGAAACGATACGACCTGCCCGTTTTATCTACACAAACTTCATCGACTTTTTTTATGCAAGACAACGGGCGGGGGTGTAACTTCCGCGCGGTTCATTAATGGAACAAAGAACACGGAGGAGAAAGATGGCTAAGACAAAGGAAGCTCGTGCAAACGAAAGCACAGACATGAGGCGAGAAGAGCAAAGCGAATCTCGCAGAGGTGAAGAAAAAAATCACTCGATGCAAACAAGGCGCGGTCAGGAGATGCAACGACCCCACAGTCCTTTCGCATTCATGCGCCGTTTCAACGAGGAGATGGATCGTCTTTTCCAGGACTTCGGCTTTGGCCGCGGGTTCTCAGAATCATTCGGCGGTGAAACGGATATGTTCGGCGATCGTGGACTATCGATGTGGGCGCCACAGATCGAAATCTTCGAGCGTAAAGGCGAGTTGTGCGTCCGCGCCGATCTGCCAGGTATGGGCAAAGATGATATCGACGTCGAGATTACGGACGATACCCTTGTTCTTCGCGGCGAGCGCAGAAGTGAACGCAATGAACAGGAAGACCAGGGCTACTACCGTACTGAACGCTCTTACGGGAGTTTCTATCGCAGCATCCCGCTGCCTGAGGGAGTCAACGCGGAGAAGGCGGTAGCAAACTTCAACAAGGGTGTTCTGGAGATCAGGATGCCGGCCCCCGAGCGAGCCGGACGACGCCGGCTTGAGGTTCGCGAGGCTGAGGAAGAGCGGCCACGCACACAGACCAAAGCCGCGGGTCAACGATGAGCGACATCTCCGGGAATGGGTTATCCCAACAGAACGTCGGGTCATGCCGGAACTACAGCGGCAGCCAGACCTCAAACTACAAGAGAAAAGGGAGACCCGCACCTGCGTAGCACTAAGGAGGTAATCGGATGCTACATCGAAGCCACCGACGGTGATATCGGTCACGTGGAAGATTTCCTGATCGACGATGAGAATTGGGCCATTCGTTACATGATCATCGACACGGTTAATTGGTGGCCGGGCAAAAAAGTAGTCATCGCGCCACAGTGGATCAAAGATGTCAGTTGGGTTGACTCAAGAGTTTATGTCGAGCTCTCGCAAGAGCACATCAGGCAAGCTCCCGAGTATGATCCGACGAAGCTAATCGACCGCAACTACGAAGAGAAACTCCATGACCACTATCGCCGCCGCAAATACTGGGACGAGAACTACATGATTTGAGCTTCAGCTCGTAGTTTTTGCGTTGTCTGTGTCTCTGGTTGTGTTACAAGCAATCGCCGGCCAGAGACAGACAATGCATGTTGGAACCCCGAGAGGAGGCTGACATGCTCTCGAAAGTCTTGCTATGGCTGTTTGTAATCAATTTGGGAATTGTGTTTGGAGCAGGTCTTTATGAGGCCCGAATCGAGTTTCCGCAGTGGCTGATCTACTCAGCCGAGGGTGGTTATCGTTGGAGCACTGAAGCCGCGCGCCAGGCTAATACTGGAGTGAGGTTCTGGCTTTACGTCACAACTGTTCCGCTCACACTGGTGACGCTGGCAAACCTCGTTGTTGCCTGGAGAGCACGCGGTCCAATTCGACTCTGGTGGTTGGGCGCGTCGCTGGCAGCTCTGCTGGACCGAGTATTCACCTTTTCGTACTTTGTTCCTACGATGGTGAAGCTGATAACTGACGAGAACATACCAGAGCAGCAGGCGGTGGCCATGGCGGAGCGTTGGGGACACCTGAACTACTTGCGTCACGTGATTGTGCTGGTGGCGTGGCTCCTGGCTTTGAGAGCTTTCTCAATGCTCCGCGAGCATACGGCCTCCTCGTGACCACGCTTATTTGTGCTGCCTTTCGGGCTCAGCGCGTTAGAGCTGAGGTGCCCTGCCGCTGTTGCATGCGATGACGGTTACGGTTGGGCGTCGCGGACTTTGTCCAGTGCTCGCTTCAATCTCAGAATTGACCTCACCAGCTTGAGACAGAAACCACAAACTCGAACAACTGGATCAACAATGTTCTGAGTTTCACCATAAGACTATTGAGGCTTCGTAACCGACGAGCCCTACAGCCGCGACTCCCCGATCCTCGGGGCGGCTGTAGTGACTCGAAAGCTATCCTCGTAGTCGCAGCTTAACGTAATCGTATATGCGATGGTCGTCGTCCAAAACGAAAGCCATTAACGAGGCATTTGGCTCTCGACGATCAACTCGTTGTTAACCGCAAACAGACCCGGAACGCTCCGTGCACGCATATACGCGAGGTTCTTGTCTCCCTCGTTATCCACAATGCCCTTCAGCGTCGCTCGTCCACCATCGACGATTATGTGAATCGCTTGTCGCGAACCGACACCATATCTGAACAGTGGTGAATTGAAATCGTAGATCTTCCTGTACAGCGCGCGACGGAGCCGCTGATCGTTAGGTGAAACAGGCAAAACTTCGATCTCGTTAATGACACGAGTGACGCCCTCCACGTCCCTGACGACATCTTCGGCGCTCGCTTTGGTATCGGGCGGCGTCGTGACCTGGCCGCGCAAGATCACCGTGTTGTCGGGAAGTACTTCAAATTCGATCCAATCGAAAACGCTGTAATACGGAAGATCGGAGAGCAGTTCGTGCCTTACTTCACGGGCAATCACACCCGCCGTAGGTGCAAGCCTGCTATCAAGACTTACGCGTTGTCCCTGGGCGCTTTGCGAACTGCTTTGTGACTGAGTACTCGGCGAACTACTCACCGTGATCGGCGCCATCCAGGTTGTCCATTTCCAGGTCAAGCGATTCAGGACAGCAAGATCCTGGAGATTGACTACCACCCGAGCCCAGTCGCGCATCGCTCTTCCACTAACGTTGTTCTTTCGCAAGAAGTCGTCAATCGCTTTGGCGTTGTTCAAGACTATGTCAAAGTCATCCGTAGCGAGGTTGCCTGAGTGGCCGGATTGGTCGTCGAGTCTGTCCAGAGTGTTCTCAAAGGTAGCCACGACTCTATTCATGAAGTCTTCGTACTGGCGACCGTCAATCCGGCTGCCGTCGAGCGTCGCGTCGAAGCTCTCGCGAAAATCATCCGCGGCTTTTTCGAGACGATCGATCACTTGCCGCGTCGAAGCTCGGTTCATGGCGGTATCAGTAGAAGGCGCCCACACCCAGGTAATAGCGTACGCGCGCGCCAGTTGCTCGAGGTTTGTTCTCACCTGATTCCAGTTTGGTTGAGCGGTGGGGGTGAGCTTGTGATTCCTCATAAACATGTCGATGTTCAGGCCGCGGCGAAGCACCTCCCTCACGTCCGGCGCAATCACCATATCGTCGTCGATTTGGTCCTTCAGATCATCAGTCGCCAGTTCAAATTCATCTACCAGTGCATTGAACTGGTCTTCCAACTTGCTGTCGTCGAGGCGGCTGCGATCCAATGCTGCGTCAACGCTGGTGCTGAATCGATCCGTATTGGTTTCCAAACTGCTTACTAGCTGTTTCGCTGTATCTGTCGTTCTCAACTGCTGAGCCTGCGTCGCGACCGTTTGGAGCAGCACCAGCGAAAAAACCAGAGCTATCGTTTTTAAGATTTTCATTCTCCTATCTCCTTTCTTGTTTGTACTAACAAGCGTATGCGCTTGTTAGAGAACTATGACAAACACGACACACGCATGCCGTGTGACTCTCGTGACTGAGCGAGAACCGTTATCGGGTTCGTGTAACGCTTACAATCAGTTGTATGTATTGTTTCGGGGCCCGATGAGAACGCTATCGGCTCTCAGGCCTCGGTCCCTGTCTGAAAGATCCGGATACTATTTATTCACACAAGTTTAATGCCCTTTGAGCACACGCACTGAGACGATGTGTGGGCCTATGAGCTTCAGAGGAAGAGGAGAAAAGATTGATTTGGTAATACGGTCAACGATTGTTCGTGTCGGACTCTCTACATTGTAAAGCGTCGCCGCAACCGGATAGGTGATCTTACTTATCTTGTTGAGTGGAATTGCCGCTGTCTTTCACTCCACCATAACTCCTGGACTGACGATCGGAGTGAGCGCAGAGAAAGGAGACGTATAGCCGTATCTCACGCACTTTTAAATTCCTGAAACCAACTTCACGACCTGTTTATGTGACGTGAACGACGATCACAGCGCGGGTGCTTTCGATTCTTCCCACGGCAGCTTTGGATGCCGGTATGATCGCTTCATGATCCATCGAGCGACACAATTCGCCTGCAGAAAATGGTTAGTCCCGGTCGAGGAGCTCTCGATTGAACCGATCGGCGGCGGCCTCGAGTCCCGTGTAATGCGAGCGACGTTTCGTTTACGGCCGCCGAAAGATTCGCGGGTCCAAAGCTTTGTGATGAAGGAACTTCGTGGTTTACAGCGGCGCGAAACGGCGGTTTACCACGAGCTATGGACCCGGTCAAACTCGCCGCCAACTGTCCGCCTGCTCGGAAGTGAAACGTCGGCTGACGCCGACTATTTATATCTTGAGGAAGTGAAACAAGAATCAGCGTGGCCGTGGAAACAAACGACTATATCTGCAGCAGTATGTCGAGCACTTGCGCGGCTGCATGATAGCGAACTCTGTCACCCTGAAAAACTGACTGATTGGGATTACGAGAGCGTCCTGATGAAGTCCGCGGAGGAAACGCTTGCGGTTGCACTGAATGCACGCGACCGGGCCGGTGTTCGTCACTGGCGTCGAATCGGTGATCTGCGGCGTGTCGTCGCTGCTTTGCCGAAGTTAAGGTCCGTGCTGGTGCAAGCGCCTACCTTCATACATGGAGATGTCCATCCAGGGAACGTAATCGCCCGAGCAAGTGAGAAAGTAAAAATCACTTTTCTTGACTGGGCCAGAGCGAGGTTGGGATCACCGCTCGAGGACCTGGCTTCATGGCTGCACTCACTCGGCTGCTGGGAGCCTGACGCACGACGTCGGCATGACACTCTGTTGCGCGCTTATCTCGAGGCACGCTCATCGAACCAGATAATCACCAGTGAGTTTCGTAAGCTGTATTGGTATGCGTCCGCGAGCAATGGATTATCCGGCGCCATTCGGTATCACCTGGCAGTACTCAATGATCAAACGGCCTCAGGCGAAATGCGCACCATTTCCGCGGGAGTGCTCCGCGAGTGGGAACGCGTTGTTAAGCGGGTGGCTGCCATTCTCGCCACCAATCAGAAACATTGAAAGAGATCAAATGAGACGGAGCTGCACCACTCCAGATCACCTCGGTGGCAGTAAACGGCGCTGGTCTATACTGTTCCCAAACAGCAGCCGACAGGTTTTTCAGGGCTCCGATTACCTGTGAGATTACCCCCGCGTGCGTCACAACTGGAATGTGATTATTGGCATGCCGGCCGGCAATTCGACTGAGTGCCCCAAAGACGCGATGGCTAAATTCTTTGTAACTCTCGCCGTTGGGCCAGGCGAACTCGCTATTGTTTTGCAAAACATTCTGGGCCCACAGCTCCGGATAACGATACCGGATTTCTTCGACACGTATTCCTTCAAAGAAGCCACAATTAATTTCGCGTAGTTGTGGATCGACCGTGACCGGCAATCTCCACTTGGACGCGAGTGCCTTGGCAGTTACCCGGGCGCGCGATGACGAACTTGTGTAAACAGCCTCGAACTTGAACTCGGCTGAAGATTGTTTGCGGAAACCTTGCAATTGACGTTCGCCGATCGAGCTTAGAGGCAAGTCCAGCCATCCGCACATTCTCTGGCCGTCGGCGCCCGTATCGACGTGAGCATGGCGTATAAGAAGTAACCTTGTTGCACGCATACCCGTTCTTTAGAATCTCCAAAAAGCAAACACGATCGCTGCCGGGTTCGTCTGTTGCTTCGAGCTTTCGCTGGTGACACCTTCGGCGTGAGATTGCACAGTGTTACGAAGCGAAAACAAAACGAAGCCCGGCGTCCGTCAGGCATGACATAGATCTATGCCGTGATTGGGGGCTTGGGCGATTCAAACCGTTGCGGTCGGGTTTAGCAAAATCAAGTTGCAGAACCAGAGATACAGGTACTTGCTACCCGACGAGCAACCACGGTTATTAGCTCAATGCAACGGCAAACGAAAGCACCTGGCTACAATGATACCGTTTGCTATCGGCACTGGCGCCCGTAAGAATGAGCAACTAACTCTCAAGGTTCGGCAGTGTGATTTTTTTCGCAACCTGATTATTTTCGATAAGACCGCCAAAGTAATAGGTCCGCGCTTTGTCGAGATGAACAGCGAAGTGAAAGAGAGCTCCTGTTGCCGCTGTGCAGAGCTAAACGACCCGATGATCATGTGTGCCTCAGTCCAAAGACGGGCAAACCATTCGATGACATCAAGAAAGCGTTTGTCAGTGCTTGCCAGGATGCGGAATAGAAGGCTTAGTCTGGCACGGCCTGCGGGCCACATACGGCACGAGGTTAGGTGAGGCAGGCTTCAACGCATACGACATCGCCAAGCTAATGGGCCATGCGAATATTTCGACAAGTCAGCGTTATGTTCGCAATTTGCCAGTTGGCGCAGGCGCGGCAGTCATGCTAAAAAATCAGCGCCGTCACAGCAACACAGCCCCCACGCTCTCAAGCGCGGTTCGGGCACTTTGAGGGTGACGGTAAATAGTTGATAATCCAGGCATGGCGGGGTAGCTCAGATGGTTAGAGCGTGGGATTCATAACCCCAAGGTCGGCGGTTCGATCCCGCCCCCCGCTACCAATAAAATCAATAACTTAGGCGGCAGGCACCTGCCGCTCTTTTGCTATTGTGGGACTTTTGTGTCGGTACGCGTTTGCCGTTGCGCAAGCGCTTCCATTGCTCGTCGCAAACCCTCGTCAGTGGCGTGGGTGTAACGCGCAGATGTTTGAATGCATCGATGCCCGAGAATCGCCATGATCTCTCGAGTGTTAGTGCCGGCGTCGGCGAGCCTGGTCGCCGCCGTGTGTCGTAGATCGTGGAAATGGAAGTCGTCGAGACCTGCAACGCGACACGCAGTGCTAAAGCCGTTCTTGAGATCGGTTCGTGGCTTCTTGGTCTTGTCGTTGAAAAAGACGTACTCGGTGTGGCCGGTTTCACGGTGCAGACCGAGTAATTCCCTTCTCGCGATAGCATTCATCGGAATGCTTCGACTATGGCCCGATTTAGTCTGCTCGCGCTGCGAGTTCAACACGTGAATTAGACCGCGTTCGAAGTCAACATTCGCCCAACGCAAACTCAACAGTTCACCGCGTCGCATACCCGTGTGAATCGCCAGAATGACAAGTGGACGAAGATCTGCTCTCGGTCCGGTTAGCACGGATAGGAGTCGGGCTTCCTCCTGGTCGGATAGATAGCGGTTACGCTCATTGTCTTCACGAAAGCGTTTTACTTTTCGGCAGGGATTCGAAATTGATAATCCCTGATCGATTGCTAACGAAAAGACTTTTGAAAGTAACTCCAACTCTCGATTGACCGTGGAGGGTGCACGCTCGCCGCCTCGTGCTGTTTTGGTTGCACGTCGATCCCGCTTGTACTTCTCGATCAGAATCGGCGAAATCTCATCCATTGGTTTATTGCCTAGTGCTTTGATCAGTGGACGTGAGCGAAACTCATCATGTACCCAGGTTCGTTTGTTAACCTTAGACCAAGGTAAGAAAGTGTCGGTAATGAAATCCCGCAGCAACGGAGCGGGAGTCTTCTGTTTACCATAGGTACCTTCATACACTTGATCGCGAATTGCGTGTTCGGCGCGTTCGGCTTGCGCCTTAACGCGGGCTTCCGGAATCGAACCGCGATAACGCTTGCCGTCGACCCAGAAGTCGTAGCACCATTTGCTACCTCTTTTGAAAACTGACATCGATCTATTCCTCTCTGCGGATCGCAGCCCGTTTGAGGAACGGCGGCATGCTAACGCTTCGCATTGGGTCGTGTCCATTCCAATATTTCGTCAAGCAGGAAGATGGTTCGATCCCCGACTTTGCGATATGGAATTCTTCGCTGGCTGACCATTTCATAGACTGTCCTTGTCTTGATTCTCAGCAACTCGGCGAGTTCCTTCACGTTAAGAAACTTTGGACAAGGCTGGTTTACGCTGTCTTGTCTTGTACTCATTGCAACACCTCAGAGCTTGTTAAAAACAGGACCATGCAGACCGGAATCGGCCTCAATGACAATTCAATCCTCGTACCGCGGTGACACACAGCTGCGTTGACATACGTGATGACAAGTGGACTGAAATCTGGATGGGTTATTTGAGGATTTTTAGAATCGAATGAGCGAGTTGTATTTCGTGTATGTAATCTGACAACAGTGTGTGTAACTCACAACACCCCGGCAACGATCTCTTGAAATTTCCGATTCAGAGAACAAGCTGGAGCGATGACGCCCGACATTGCAAATGTTCGGGTCCAAACACTGTCATTACTGATATCTTTTGCCGTTATGTATAACCCAGCCTGCGACATGCCGACCCTGTGGGTCATGGTGTGTCCAATGGATGACACCGCCTTTTTCATTCCAGACATACTCGCCATTAAAGCCAACGCTATCCCCGACCTTCAGTCCGGCGATTCGCCGCGCGAGGTCGATGTTGTGTGTAATCAGTAGCGTCTGTCCTGATGCAAGCTGAACGATGAATCGCTGGTGTCGCGATCCGTCCACATCGTCCGGCAGAACGCGAATCACCGTCCCCTCGCCTTCGACTCGTACGTCGCTTGTACCATTCGCAAAAGCGCGACCGATACCGCTGTCGTCGTGCGGCGTCGCACTCCGTTCAGTAGTCGGATCGTGACTGGCGCACGAGACGAAAATGACCGCCAAAACGGCCACGGCTGTTCCAATGAGGACTGCCTTTGCCCGCGCCCAGCGAGGGATGTCACGGACGATAGTTGCCTTCCACTTTCGCATGATACGGGCGTTTGAATCTTTGATCGATGAGGGGCTTTCTTGACTCAAACATTCTTCTTTTTTAGCGGACGTGAGCGAAAAGAACTGTGCTATAGTGCGGTCAACCCCTCAATAAGAAGCGGACCGACTTGTGGTAGGACACGAAGCCGGCCCTAAACCATCAACCTTCCTAAGAAAGGATGACGATTATGGATTGCCATAGTAGCGCAACAGCGCGCTCAGAAGCACCTCACGCAACCGAAACAGATTCAACCAGGACCATCAGCGACGCTCTCAAACGTCGCGCTAAATCAGTCATAAACGATAGGTCGATCGATCCCGAAAGCCGGGCTCTTGTCCGCTACGCGCTTGAAATAAATGACCCGTGTTTGGCTGACCTTGTACGCCGCGCCGATGCCGGCGAAAGCATCGTCGCAGCTTTAGAGCGCTCGGAAATACCGGAAACCATCGAAGAAGATTGGAGCGCAGAAAGGATCGAATTACTCGCAGAAATAGTCTGCCGCGCGGGTGACAAACCTGACACTAAATCGGCCGCCTTGTTCGTGCTGATGGGCGTGATTGAACACTCGAGCGATCCCAAATTACTCGCGAACACAGCCAAGCATTCTGCTTTCAGTCGCTGCGGAGAGTTCAACCTGTACGGCATGGTTGACGCTCAACTTGCGGTCGTTGAAGCGGAGTTGTTAGCGAGCGATGCGCTAACATCTTAATCCGTCTCGAGGTCCGCAGTCGCTCCTCAAACGGGCTGTGAGCGATCTAAAACAACAACCTTTCTGAGAGCCCCGGATGGCGATTGCTAAGGGGCTCTCAGCTACCAGTAAAACCGGCGGTTATTCCGCAATAACCATCACCATAGCAACGTCATTCGTTTCAATTAACCGCCTCAAAGTGGTTCTCATCTCGACATGGAAATGATTCGATGACGATGCCTTAACGGCCCGCTTGGACGAGGCAATCCAGCCATCGATAGTGACGATTTTCCCTTAATAGATTCAGGAAGTGTCATCACTGAGACGACCCGAACCGAGGCAATCAGTAAACGGAAACACGCCGACGTGGATTTCCGAAAGGCGGTTCGTTTCTCTCTTCAATAAAGTTTCTTTGCTCGCCCTAACAGGCTTATCCCCTTGCCGCATTGACGGCTTCAATGGGTCAGCATTTCACGGTCTCCGAGCACTTCTCTCGGCATTTCTCGCAAGTGCGTTTTCTGCCAGTTCGGACACTTTGGGCTTCGCATTGACGCGCAACTTCTTCCAGTCTTCACTCGTCAAATTGTTGTCGGCGAGCATCTGAAACCCTTGGGTTATGAGGTACTGTGCGCGTACTAAATGATGGAACAAAAAGCGGTCGCCGCGCGTCAATTCATCATTGCCATGGAGCTTTTCTAACATCGCAGCGCGAGCCCACCGGTGCAGACTTTCTCGTACCGTTGCAGCTCGTTTTTCGATGTCGCTCCACTCTTCTTCTGTAATCCGAAACGAGATTGTTCTTTCTTTTTCGGGTCGCATCATGACCTGCCTTCAGCTGTCGGCGTTACAAGTCTCATGCCAGCAGGTGCAAACAATTGCTTGCGCGTGCAAGCACGTCCTCGTAAGTTCTTCCTTTGCCGTGTCTACATATGCAAACAAAAGTTTGCGTGCGTGTGCACCTGAAGGGGTGACGTGTCAAATAAAATCAGGTGCAAAGCACCTCTGATTTATTTCTCGAATACAAGTCTTCTCGTGTATCTGACGTGTCGGATGTGTGCGTAGTGGTGTGAAATCTAGAGGGAGTCATGATCTGGACGATCTGTCACAACCTGTCAGACTTCGTCCAGTTTTGATTCTTGCAGGGATACCCTTACTGAGATTCGAGCGCTCTCGATGTGCGCACTATTCAGGAATGCCTTGCCGAATCATAGTGTCCAATGCCATCAATTAAACGTCGGTAGTTGTGAATATGTACCTACATTTAATCGATGAAGCAGAACGCCAAACAAGTTAATCCACCCACGGAAAAGAAGGTACTCGATTTCGTCCGCAAGAGTGGCTTCTGCGTCCACAAGACGCGCAAAGAAAGGCTACCGTCATACTATCTTTCGCGGCGTTCATAACCGGGGCTCTGGAGAAAGTCGGATGCGGTATGTACTCCGCACAGGGCGTGGAACTGGGCGAACACCAAACCACGGTCCAAGCAGTTCTTCACGTACCCCCTGCGCGTCGTCGGCTCGGTCCCGCGGTCGAGCTCTCCGCGACCGCTGACGAAGAAGCTCGCACCAGTAATGAACTCTGGCACTACGCGGAGGTTTGTCGTTTCGCGCGCGTCATGCAGCCATACATGGAGACGGGTTGTGTAACAGAATCAAGAGTCAAAAACTTGCCGGCTTCGATTAAAGCTCGCCTTAGCAATCCTGGCATGTAAGCAGAAGGAAGATTTTCAAGAGCTTACTTTCGCGTTACGATTGAGAAGCGATCTTCACAAGCTTTTCGACCTTTGTTATCTGACAGTCGACCCAAGGAAAAGGAAGATCCTGGGCAGTGATCGAATCAGGCAGAGTTTGGAAACGGGAGAGAGTATTACAAGCTCCGAGATGAGGTTTAGCCATCCCGCAAAATCCGTTGGCCGTTCCTTCGCTTCAAGAGTCTAACCTATCACTCAGAAATATATTCCGAGGATGAGTTATGGTGTGATAACGGATTATGTCGGACGTTTGCCGGGCAAGCTTTTTCGTGGCGGAAAGGCAAACACGTCTTGATAAGCTCACGTCTCTCGGGGCAAATAATCTTGCAGCCTCCCTATTAATCCCGCCGTAACTAGATTTGAGTTCGTTCGCCGAAAATCTTTGGTGTACTTTTCGAAAAACAGCAGTAAGATGTTGCCGTCGGAAGGAATGCGGCATGAACCAATCCTCACTTGGTCAAGTATTCTCATATACTTTTATCGAATTATTTGCCGGGATTGGTGGCTTTCGTCTTGCTCTCAATAAGCTCGGAGGCAAGTGTGTCTTCGCCTCTGAATGGGACAAGTTTGCTGCCCGTGTTTATCACGCCAATTTTGACGAGAAGCCAAGGGGGGATATTACCGAGATTGATCCCAGGTCGATAAACGACCACGACCTTCTAACAGCTGGCTTTCCCTGTCAGCCATTCTCTATAGCTGGTGTGACTAAGAACAACGCATTGGGGAGAGCACACGGGTTTGAGCACGCCACACAGGGCACGTTGTTTTTCAACATTGCGAATATTATTCAAGCAAAACGTCCACGCGCCTTTCTCCTAGAGAACGTAAATAACCTGGTGCGCCACAATGGGGGACAAACTTTTGAAACGATAATGCAGACATTGGAGGATGAGCTCGGCTATCATGTATTTCCGCACATCATTGACGCAAAATGGGTTGTACCTCAACATCGAGAGCGCATCTACCTGATTGGTTTCAGTGAGCCCAGAGAATTCAAGCTTCCTCTCTTACCGAATTTGAAACCGCGATTCAAAGACATCCTTGAACCGAATGTCGCCGACAAGTACACGCTGAGCGACGAGCTCTGGAAATACTTGAAAAGCTATGCCGACAAGCATAAGGCAAGAGGTAACGGATTTGGTTTTGGACTCGCTGAACCGGACGGCATTGCACGAACCTTGAGCGCGCGATATTACAAAGACGGTAGTGAAATACTGGTACAGCAAGGCGGCGGTCGTAACCCACGGAGGTTGACACCACGGGAGTGTGCTAGGCTCATGGGATTTCCAGAGGATTTTAAGATCGTTGTCAGCGACACAAGAGCATACAAACAATTCGGCAACTCTGTTGTAGTACCGGTCGTTGAGTACATTGCTCGCGAAATGATCAAATGTCTGTTTATGGAGAAGCCGTCCGAGCACAAGCCGAACCGTCGCGCAAAACAGCTATCTTTTCATTTTTAGCCATCCTCACGGTGGCTCAACGGACAATCCTATTCGCGCGATTTTCAATAGCTTTGACAATTTGAATGCACTTGTCAGTTGTAAACGTCAAACTAAATGGATGCCAGTTCGTCGTTTGGCATGTTTGCACGTTTTCGCACCACGCATTGCTAAAGCCCTGATCTCCCGTCGTGTTGCATTGACGCAACATGTGCCTACAGAAAAAGTGCCCGGGACGGTCGGGATCGAAACGGGCTGTGGAACCTCAATCTTAACTGTGGAAATCCCTCTCGATACTGTGGAAAACTCCGGGACTGGTTGTGGAAATCAATACTCAATGATGTATGTACGCAAGCCGCTACCACAAAATAGTGGACATTTTTAGAAAACCTGATTACTATTATTCTCCCAACGATATGAACTGTTTCCAGCAAGTAAACACATGACCAAGTCACTTCAAGTAAGAGACGTACCAGAACAGATTCGCTCTTGGATTGAGGTTGAACGAAACCAGCAACATCTGACTCAGAAGGAGTCTGTACCTAACGTTCTTCAGAAGGCCCACAACCACGGGCAGTCCGTACTTCCGTTCGAACCAGTTCGAGTTGAGCCTTCGCTGGTAGAAAGAATCCCGTTCACGTTTATCGATCTGTTCGCTGGTATTGGCGGCTATCGAATTCCTTTGCAGAAGATAGGCGGCAAATGTGTCTTTTCATCTGAAATCGATAAGTATTCACAAAGAACCTACAGCGCGTGGTTTGGAGAAACACCGCAAGGCGACATCACAAAAATTCAACCGGCGGACATCCCCGATCACGACATCTTGGCTGCCGGTTTTCCTTGCCAGCCCTTCAGTATCGCGGGCGTTTCGAAAAAGAAAAGTTTAGGTCGTGCTCATGGATTCAAGTGTGCTACTCAAGGGACACTCTTCTTCAACCTCCTAACGATCATTGAAGTGAGACGGCCTCCAATAGTTTTGTTAGAAAACGTCAAGAACCTGCAATCGCACGATGGCGGCCAGACGTGGAAGATTATCAAAGAGAATCTTGAGGCTCTTCACTATCGTGTGTTTGCAAAAGTCATAGACGCGGCAGGTTGGGTGCCACAGCATCGTGAACGAATATACATTTGCTGCTTTGACAAAAGAGTCTTCGGTGAAAACCCGCCATTTGAATTTCCCAAAGTACCGACGGAACCAAAACAGCGCCTTGCCGATATTCTTGAGCCTGTCGTCGATAAGAAATACACACTTACAGACCACTTATGGAAGTACTTGCAAGAGTACGCCGAGCGACACAGAGCAAAGGGTAATGGTTTCGGGTATGGCCTAGCGGATCTCAACGGCGTCACTCGGACGCTTAGCGCCAGATACTTTAAGGATGGGTCAGAGATTCTCATACCGCAGAAGCGTGGCAAGAACCCGAGGCGCCTCACGCCTAAGGAATGTGCTCGGCTTATGGGCTTTGATGAATTCTACCAAGACAACATAGTGGTTTCAGACACACAAGCCTATCGGCAGTTTGGCAATGCCATAGTGCCAAAGGTCGCCGAAGCCGTCGTTCGTCAGGTGGCTTCGCTTATGTGTTGGCAATTGACTCGAGCTGAGAACGGTTGTTTGTTGAAGGCTCATACAGTAGCAGCATAAGTCTTGTCACCTCACCGAAGTTCTTCCTTACTGTTTGACTGCACGCTAGACACTGACAAACCGTCGTTGAGTGTATTGCCGGAAGAGACGTTCAAATGCCTGTTCGAACAGAAGGTATCCGGCAATCGAATTCACTGGCGCCTGCGACGGCTATTTTTTCCCCTTCTCGTATCCGCAAAATACGAAAAAAGCTGATTAGCTGGGGTGAAAAGAACTTTCGAGCTTTTCCCTGGCGTGAGCCAACCGAGCAGTGGCACGGGCTATTGGCTGAGGTTCTATTGCAGCGTACCCGTGCTGCCAGTGTAGTCGTAGTGTACGAAGAGTTCGTCTCTAAGTTCAGAACCCCTTCTGAACTCGCACAGACTCCTGTGAAGAAAATTGAGAGAATGCTCTACCCCCTAGGGCTCCGATGGCGTGCGGCTTGGATCAAAAAACTTGCCAAGGAATTAACCGAGTCCGAGCTTCAACAGCCTGCGTCAGTAGAGCAGTTGCTAAGACTGCCCGGTGTGGGCCCCTACGCTGCTGCGGCATACCTGAGTTTTCATTGCGGCGAACGCGCTGCGATAGTGGACGCGAACGTCGTGAGGTGGATTTGCCGAATGAATGGCTACCCTTACGATGGTGAGACACGGCGAAAAAAGTGGCTCATTGAGATTGCGAATAAGTTAACACCGCGCAAAGATTGGAAGAAATTCAACTACGCGTTACTGGACTTCACTATGCAGGTGTGTAGCGCTTCACCAAAATGCGAGATTTGCCCGATTGGGCCTAATGATTGTGTCTTCGGCAGGTTAGTTCAAATAAACCGAGGTACCAATGAAACTCCAAGATGTCTTCAGAGAAGTAGCGATAAAACAACTCGTAGCTGTGGATCTTCCCGAGATCGGATCTAATCAACATGAGATAAATGGGAGTGCCTCCTTGAAAGAGTTTTTTCGGACGGACGAAAAAATCAAGGAAGCGATCAACTGGCATTACTTCGACGATGAAGGTGAAAGTTCAAGCGATACAGGCGAGTTTACTTTTTATGATGCGCGCCTGAAATCAGCGGCGCGAACTGGAAGGTCGGAATGGCGAGGCTACTATACTGGCGATTTTCTTAAGCTGGCAAAGCCAGGTGATGCATTAATTCTGGCAAGAACCATTGACGGAAGTTTACATGGTCTAGTGTTTGCCGCAAATTCTAACCATCTTCGTTCAGCACTTATTCTCCTAGATCTAAGTGCAGTCACCGACAGATTTGAGATTCTTTCTGCGACGGAGTTGGAAACAACTGAATTGGCGGTTACGGGGCAACTCATATTGGACGAGCTTAATCTGCCCGTGCCACTTGTCTCTAAGACCAACGATGAAGAATTGATGGTAAAGACTTTTGGCAAGGCTCTGCCTGATACCAGAACGATGACAGCGTTCGCTCGATCCCAAATAGAAGTCGATATTAATAATCCCGACGCAGCCTTGATTGGTTGGATAAAGCGGGAAACGGAACTCTTCTATGCACTCGAACGAGTACTTGTCCAAGAGCAGCTGGATCGTGGATTCGACTCTGTGGACCATTTCATCGAATACTCGATTCGCATCCAGCAAAGCAGGCGATCGCGTATGGGCCTTTCTCTGCAACATCATCTGGCCGCAGTTTTTTCCGCCAATAAACTCGAGTTTAAGGCGCAAGCGCGCACCGAAGGAAAGAATCGACCTGATTTTCTTTTTCCTGGCGAAAAAGAGTATCACGACCCGGAATTCGACGTGGCAAGGCTCGTTACGTTGGGTGCTAAGTCTACTGCAAAGGAAAGATGGCGCCAGGTTTTGGCAGAGGCGGACAAGATCAGGAACAAGCACCTTTGCACGCTAGAGCCCGGCATCTCAGTCGAGCAAACGGAGGAGATGCGGCGCAAGAAGGTGCAGCTTGTCATACCAGCGCAGTTATTCGATACGTACTCCCCTCAACAACAGAAGACGATTTGGAGCTTGCTCGAGTTTATTTATTTCGTACGAAGCAAACAAGCAGGTTAGAAAGTAAGTCGCAGGGCGGTAATTGCACCAACTACGTCAGCTTATGACAAATTAATCTTCGCCTTTGGTTTTACGATGATCCGATCGGCTTCCGTTTTTTCTGAACCGTAAGATTGACATCAAAGAGACAAAGTCTTTTCTGGAATCAGCAGCTAAAGACTACAAGGGAAGACTCCTGCTCACGAACTTGATACGACCGTGTAGGCCGCACTTGTTACTGTCTTACGTTTCAAAGCCATGTCGCTTCAACTTACTCAAACAAATACGAGCAATCAGCAAGTTTCGATCTGTTAGCTCCGTACGGCCGTTCGTAAACCCTGATAAAAACCTAAATTCATGTTCTTTGAGATGTCTATTCTTTTTGTCCCACCGCAGAACTTGATTTATTAGATCAATAGTGATCTCGGACTCACCGGAATCCCCATCCGATTGTCCAGTCAATTCATCCGAATCATCCAGAAGTTCAGGCGCCTTTTCAATTACACGGTCCAAAATGAGCGTCGCCATTTGTCGTTCACCATCAGCGATCCTCGTCTTGTTTTTGATTCTCTCTGCAATTATATGCGCCCCCGAAATTTGCTGCGCACTCAACAATTCTGAGTCCCTTCCCCAATGTTCAATGTTGCGCCAAATCTGCGTGGGCACAGACCGAATGCTTGCGAGCTCTTCCTGAATTTGAACCAGCGCGATTTCCGCGTCAGCTACTCTTCTTCGTTTAGAAGGATTTCTCGGATCTTCGAAATCGTCTTTAAGTAGTTTCTTGTAATCAATCTTGAAGTCCTGCTGCTTTAAATCATTCCAACAGTCTTCCTTTTTTGCCCATTCTCCGTAGAGCGCACCCGGCGCTGTCTTTTTGATGTGCGCTTCGACTTTAACCATCAACTCATAGAGGACTTGCGTCAGAGCCTCTGAGATCCTCTGATTCTTCCAGATCCTATACAGATCAAGTTTGTTCTCCGTGGCATAACTCAGTAGTGAGAGCGCGTATGGGACAGTCACGTAACGCAAATCACCAATCGAGTTAGGCTTTACCCCATAAATCTTTTCGGCTGATCGAAAGAGAATGCCTTTCGAGACAACATCCTCAAAATATTGACTATCAGGTTCCTCAATAAGTTTATGATTAATAAATTGTGCATAATTCTTTTGATTGCCACGAACAACGACATGAGGGCCAATGACCAGTTTCTTACCGGCATATACTTGGTGATAAGCGTTTTCGTACTTAGCTAGGTCCTCTTTCGTAAACATTTGAGACCGAGGATTCTTTAGGTCAAAAGCTTTTTGTTTTGCCTTGGTAAATCCTTCCTTTAGCCTTGCATTCTTGTACTGCCCGCGTGCTCTTTCATAGAACCATTTCGTTTGGTTCAGCCGCCCAGCGCTGTGCGGCGTAAATATACCTCTAGATAGTTTTTCTAACTCAATATGAAACGGCTTGTTTGAACTTAAATCGGAGACGGACACTTTGTTCTGCGTATTCGCATATTCGGCGATTCTCGACACAATTTCACTGAACTGTTCTTTGCTCTTGATAACGGTTAACTTTACCGGAACAAAGATATCTGTTAGGTCCGCCTTATCTTTCTTTTGCGTATGATAGATTGAAGCGGTTGTCTGACCACCGTTAACAATTTGAAAATCTTTCACCTTAGAAATTACGAACCCATGCCGCCCATCGGGTGCAAGTTCCACGTTTTCAGCTGTTGCGGCGATGCCGTTGTTATAGGCTAAGAACATGTGCGGAACATCCCGTATGGTCGCTCGAATACCGTTGTTAATTTTGCCTGTGAATTGAAGAAAAGAGCGGACGTTTTGCTCAAGCAGCCTTGATCCGTAGCGTTCGTATATTGTCGCTAAAGCCGATCCGGAAATAATAGCTAGGTAGGATTGATACTGATCGTTTTCAGAGGGAGAGGCTATGCAGGGGATGCTGAACCCTTCCTTGCGAAAATCTATTTCGATTGGTATGTGGGACTTTACACTGACGTTGTACAAATAGGTGAGGTCGACAATTCTGAAAAAGATTGGACAACCTAAGATGTCTTGGCTTCCAGGCGATTCTCCCTGATATATACCGTCTGTAAGGATAATCGCATTAACTCTTACTAGATTGGTATTGAGCAATTCTGATGTGGAGAGCGTATGTGCAAAATCCCAGATCTGAGACGACTCCTCTATTTCATCTACATAGCCTTTGTATTTTGCCTTTCGGTAAAAATTTGAAACTCTCTTCGCCGCTTTGTCAATATCCTCCTTTCCAACTTTAGTTGGCTCATCAGTACCCCTAAAAAGGGTTACGAATAGATCAATGGTTTCGTAGTTATCAGGTTCTGCATAGGCGTTGATCTTGTGTTGGCTTCTGGTCCCCAACTGCCCTTCATCGTAGGCGACTCGAACGTTTTCTGTTTCACCAGCATCGACAAGCAAGTCAACGGCCAATTGCGTAAAAATCTGCTCTCGGCTGCCTCCGTCTTCTTCTGAGACCTGCGTTGATTTGATGTCTTGAAATAAGGCTTGATGAAATCTCCTTAATTCAACATTTTCAATTGACTCACTCATGAGAAATTAAGTTTCGGAATGCCTGGTCTTCAGGAATTACGAAGTCGAAGCACTGCGCGAGAATGATCGAATACGTAATATCTCCGATCCCTCTTCGAACATCCTTCTCTTCGATTCTCGGAAAATCGTCCCGCACTTCGTAAAATGCTTCACCTCTCACAAAATATCCAACTTCGTCATAAAGTGTTCTGTGTTGTTGAAAATATCCGCCTTCAAGTAACTTGTTCTTGAAACGATTCAGTGAGGCCCAATCTGACTGCAGCGCCTCAGAGATAGAATCTACGATTTGGTTGAGCGTTTCCCCTGCTCGCTGTCGCACATCAAGCGAAAGATGAAAAAGCAATAGAGTTTCAAGACGACTCGTATCGAGTTGTCTTTCGCTGCTTATTTGAACCTTCTGATGGTTGTTTCCATACGACGTCTTCACCTCAACACTCCAGCTGTCCGACTGAAAATCTCTTATCTGTCTTTCAGGACCGACCCAGGAATTAATCACGTAGAAGGGATCACGGTGGTTCTGAAGATATTTCCTGATAAAGAATAATTCACCGAAGAGTCCCCTCTGCTCATCATCTGTTAAGCTGCTAGAAACAGCTTTGTCGAAAAGAGATTTCCATTTCTCAAAACGATTAAGAAGTTCCGTAACAAGTCGCGTCTCGGTTGTGACGGCCGAAATGCTGGTAATCAGGTCGGTACACAAGACGGAAAAGATGTCTCTGTGCTGCTCTCCAAGGAGTATAAAAAGCAAAATGTTGGTTTGAGGTTTTTTTTCGTCAGGTATCAGTTCAACTCTTATGTCCTTGAGATTTTCGAATTTCGATAAATTCAATCTTAACGAGCCGCTAATGGATGCAGCGATGCATCGAGATTTTTCAGGAACTCTTAAGGCAACAAAAACATCAGGTAAGACAGATGGTGAATATCTTCTCAAAAGGAGACCGCGCGAGAACGATTCGTCTTTTTCTAGTTCTGCCCAAATTTGATCAATCTTCATCGGCATCAGTACCCTCATCCAGATCATCTTCCTGATCAAAAAATGGCAGGAGCTGTTCGTGGACCGCATAGCTAACCGCGGCGTTGAAACGGCTGCCAGGGAAGCTGATGGCATACCCAACGATCGGGTCGCACTCGACTGGCTTGAGAGCACCCGCCGGATCAAGAAAATACAATAGGATTAATGGGCGCTGAGGATCTTTTCTAAATTCATTTCTCACAATGTCTCCGTCCGGATACTCAGGAGCTCCTTCCTTGTTCCTGCTCACCCACGCTTCACGCGTTCGCTCCATCGCCCACTCATATTCAGTGTCCGTCAAATCAATGAATTGGTGTTTGGGACTAATTAGGTGAGATTTTCGAAGGTAATAAAGCTCATTGTTCGAGTTGTTATCATCTTGGTTACGCGAATACATTCCAATGTCGAGAACAAATCCATTCTTATCCAATTGGTATCGCTGGTTAGTATCTTCTTTTGACATTAGGGCAACTCGCCAACTCTTAAGCTCGTTGTTAGCCAGCTGAACGTCGATGAATCTCACTAGATTCAGCGGATCTGCTGCCTTCAGGTTTTCAGACAGCCGGAACCCTCGGAGAAACTGCCGAATACTTGAAGCAGGAACATCAAACCATAAATGGTTACTCTTAACCGCGCGCGGATTACCCTCGAGCGACTTGATAAATTCGACTGTCGCACTTAAGTTAGACGTAATCACACTAGAATCCTTACTGAACTCATACGACTCCACTAATCTTCCTGCCCAGGAAACATCTACAGTAACCGCTCTTCGAATCTTGTTTGAAGCCGAAATTTGCAATACTCCCGGATGGGTCCGCACTCTTAAGGCATACTGTTCGGGAGTGCTTCCGGCAATGTCTGACATGTACTCAAATTCACTTCTTAATTCTTCAGAGGCAAGTGCGATATGACAAAACCACTCGTTCAATTCTCTGCTGGTGAACAAGCGACATAAGTCAACATAGCCTTGCCGATAACCGAACCATCTTCCCATTTGCATAAGAGTGTCGTACATCCGAGACGCCCTTAGGTAGTAACTTACCGAAAGCCCTTCAAGTGTAAGACCTCTCGAAAGCTTGTCACCCCCAATCGCAATAACCGACAAGCCGGTTCTATGGTCAAAGTAATTCAACGCGTCAGCTGACCCGCCGTTTATTTCTTTTACCTGTATTCTTGAAGCTGCCTCGTTCAGGTGCGCGAGAACTTCGGCCCAGCTGTGAACTTGGACGGCCGGATCAATCTCACTCAATCGTGAACTAAGAATAGACCTTGATGTCGTGACAAACGCCTTATAGGCTTCGGTGTGGTCCTTAACATTCGCTTCGGTATCGACTTCGAAAGCCAGACGAAGTTCTTCGATTATCGAAGGAACATTCATTTCGATGCCCCTGCGATAAAAATCAAACACGTTCTCTACAATGGTTTTGATCCGTTGTTGCCAGGGTATATACCTGCTGACATGGACAAGCATGGAATTGTGTACTTCAGTCTGTCCACGTACCCTCCGGATAGCACAAGAAATAATGAAACACTTAACAGCCAGACGTAGTGACAGCGGAGCCTCCACGGGAAGGCCATCGTTTTTCTTGTGACCGTTTGGAACGAAGTTGTGGAAGTCATTTATTCGACGAACAATGGGCAAAAC